>Ga0209429_10001313_pt1 | contig 15588 bp, 9 predicted proteins | sample BarGraNGADG00212_3_FD_184493 | JGI IMG/M metagenome (GOLD analysis project Ga0209429, IMG submission 184493) | Arctic peat soil microbial communities from Barrow, Alaska - Barrow Graham LP Ref core NGADG0004-212 (SPAdes) (version 2) | ecosystem: Environmental > Terrestrial > Soil > Wetlands >... | reverse complement strand
CTCTTGAAGTTGTACTTTCAAAGACAGCCAATGGATTGGATATTCCTGTAAGCATTGATCTTAATTATGTAACTTATATATCTGATACACTATTAACTCTTTATGAGGTTAAAGACGGCGCTGAAAAATTAGTTCCTTTCCAGATTGAACAGGGAGGCCATCGTATGCTTAACTGGGTTGTGAAGACCGGAAATGAGTCAAACAGCAAACATGTATTTGAACTTATAAAAAAGAAAACGGACCAACCTCAAAAAGTAATTGCATCGGTAAATGACGGTGCTTTAATAATTCATTCAGGAAACAGGAATCTGCTTCAATATTATTTTAAAACACTCTATCCGCCAAAGGGAGTTGATACCGTTTATAAAAGAAGCGGATTTATTCATCCTCTGTGGTCGCCTCACGGACAGATTCTTACGCGTATCCAGCCGCCAGATCACTACCACCATTATGGAATATGGAATCCGTGGACCCATGTATTATTTGAAGGAGACACTATTGATTTCTGGAATATCAATACCAGGCAGGGAACTGTACGGTTTGCCAATTTTGTTTCAATAGAAAATGGTCCGGTTTATTCCTCTTATAAAACATTGCATGAACATGTCGTTTTTAAAAAGAATGGCACTGAGAAGGTAGCAATGAATGAACTGCAAAGCGTCAGAGTATATGACCTGCAGGATAACAAGGATTTCTACATTGCTGATTTCGACATAAACCTTAACTGTGCGGATGAGAGTCCCGTTAAGTTGCTTGAATACCGTTATGCCGGCTTTGGATGGAGAACTACTGAAAAGTGGACCAACAAAAACAGTGAAGTTCTTACCTCAGAGGGAAAGACGCGAAAAGATGCAGATGGGTCCACTGCCCGATGGTGTATTGTACAGGGTGAGATTGATAATGACTATGCAGGTGTAGTAATGATGTCTTTCCCTGCCAATTATAATTTTCCGGAACCATTGCGTATCTGGCCTGAAAATCAAAATAACAGGGGAGATATGTTCGCAAATTTTTGTCCGACTAAAAACATGAACTGGCTTTTAAAACCTCGCCAAAATTATGCCCTAAAATACAGGCTGCTCGTTTTCAACGGGAAACTTGATAAAGAGAAAGCCGAAAGCGCATGGTTCTATTTTGCTTATCCTCCTAAGGTAACTATCAAGTAATCAAATAAGAAATTTTATGAGAAGAAGAAAATTTATTACAAGGTCCATGACTGCTCTTGCCGGAACCATTATCATGCCGACAATTGTTCCGTCCTCAGTTTTCGGTAAAAATGCTCCCGGCAACAAGATCAATATCGGGTGGATCGGTTGTGGCAGGCAGGGAAGTGGTGATGTTTCAGCAACAATGAGGTTTGATACGGCAAGGGTAGTAGCAGTTGCTGACGTAGATTCAAAAAGGGCAATGCTGGGCAAACAACTTGTTGAAGGTTACTATACAAGACAAACCGGTAATAGTAATTATATCAATGTTAAAACTTATGGAGATTATAAGGAGTTGCTTCTTGATAAATCAATAGATGCGGTACTGATCACAACACCCGATCATTGGCACTCGCAGCCAGCAATTGAAGCCGCACTGGCCGGAAAAGATATTTATCTTGAGAAACCTACATCGCTCACTATTGCAGAGGGAAGATTTTTAAGCGATGTCGTCAGGAAACAAAAAATTATTCTCCAGGTTGGAACCCAACAACGGTCGAGTCCTCAATTCAGAGTTGCGGCTGAACTGGTCAGAAACGGCAGGATCGGGAAACTTCATACAGTAAAAATTGGACTTCCGGGTGATCCGTCCGGCCCTGAAGCACCTGAAATGCCTGTACCTTCAAACCTGAACTATGATATGTGGTTAGGATCAACACCTGAGGTTTATTATACTGAAATGCGTGTGCATCCCCAGAATAGCATTAATGACCGACCGGGATGGCTCAGGTGCGAACAGTTTGGCGCTGGAATGATTACAGGTTGGGGGCAGCACCATTTCGACTCGGCAGCCTGGGGAATGGATACTGAACTCACAGGTCCGGTATCTATTGAAGCTGTGGCACAATTCCCAAAGTCAGGCTTGTGGGACGTCCACGGTGATTTTATGTCAAAAGCTGAATATAAAAACGGAATCACAATGTTGACCAGCGGAGGTTATCCCAATGGTGTAAGATACGAAGGGACAGAAGGCTGGATATTCGTAACACGCGGTGACTATAGAGCAACAGAAAGCGACCCGATTCCCCAAGGCCAGAATAACAAAGCCCTGGAGGCTAGTGATCCAAAGATCCTGACCTCATTAATAGGTCCAGATGAAATTCACCTTTATGTGAGCGCTTCACAACAGGGGAACTGGCTCGATTGTATAAAATCGCGGAAAGAACCCATATCTCCGGTCGAAGCTGGTCACAGAGCCTGCACGGTTTGTCTTGTAACCCATATTGCTATGAAACTGGGAAGGAAGCTTATATGGGATCCAGATAAGGAGAAATTTGTGAACGAGAGTGAAGCAAATTCTTTGCTATCCCGTCCTCAGCGTGCTCCTTACGGAACAAATTATATTAAAATGTAAAACAATTAATGATGAGAAAGAGTCTGACTAATTTTCTATTAGTACTTTCAGGAATCATTATTTCTTTGCCGCTGACGGCAGCGAAAATTAATGCAGTAATGGTTGGATCAAAGATCAACGTCACAATAAATGGCAAATATTTTACCAGTTATATTTTTTCGGATGATGAGAAATATCCTTTCTTTTACCCCGTAAACGGACCCGTTTCAGGAGGATCTGTTACTTCAATGCGGAATGCTGAATATCCGCACCATAGCTCGCTCTTTTTCGGTTGTGACCTTGTAAACGGGGGTAACTATTGGCAGGAAGGACTGGAGAGGGGAAGGATCATTTCAGTAAATGCCGGGATTTTAAAAGAAGGCGGAGATACCGTAATAATAACTGATGAATGTATATGGAGCCGTCCGGGAGCAATATCCCCGGTAAAAGATACGCGCAGGTTCATCATTACTGCTCCTTCGGAAACCATCAGCCAGATCGATGTTGAAATTTTGATGGAGACCCTGATGGATGTTCACATAAAGAAGACAAATCATTCGCTCTTCAGTGTCAGGATGTCTGCCGATCTTTCAGTTAAAAACGGAGGGACAATGTCAAATGCTGAAGGGATAAAAAGTGAAAAAGATACTTTCGGAAAAAGTTCTTCATGGATGGATTATTTCGGGAAACGCGGAGATGCAATTGAAGGACTTGCTATCATGCAACATCCGTCAAATCCATGGTACCCGTCTCCATGGTTCACCCGCGACTATGGATTCATGTCACCTACACCTATGTTCTGGCCTGAAAACGGTGAAGAGACCTTTATGAAGAAGGGGACTCAGTTACTGCTTCGTTATCGTGTACTTGTACATTCGGGCACTGCTTCCGAAGCAAAAATTGCTGAAGCATTCGAAAAATATAAGAATGTGAAATAATACACGTACTCACCCCCTGCAAGAGGCACGGATTGTAACCGGGCAAGAGGAAATATTTTCTTCATCGTGCAACTCATTATTAATCAGTGGTTAATTTCTTCATTTGCTTAAGCTTTCCTTTGATTTCCGATAGAGACAATCCTTCAGATCGCAAAAGCTGCAGGTATAAGGTTGTCTTTTTACATTTTCACCGATACCTATAATTCCGCTCACAGATTTAATCGGGTCCATAAGAGCCGAAGGAGTCAGTCTGATTCCGCAGTAATTATCAGCCATCAGCTGGAAAAGCTTCTTCTGTTCGACTACATCCCACCCGCAATATCCCGGGCTGAAACGGTTTGTAATCTTTTTTCCGGAGACAGACATTTCCCTTTCAAGCGCATCCTGCATCAGATCAGCAGCGGCCTCAACAATCTCACTTCCAATCACATCATAAACATATCCTCTCAGCAAATCTCCTTCTTTCATTGATTTTCTGCTCCTCATTCCGGGTTCTTCACCGGCAGTGCAAAGGAAGATTGCAGCAGATCCGGATTTTTTTATCTGACCAAATATTATCTTTTTTATGTTGAATATCTGGCTTCCGACCTCAACTGTTTTATCGGAATCATTAAATTTTATCTCTTCGAATATTCTGTATTCAGCCTTTATGGCACAAACAGTTTTCAACTCTTTCAATACTTCTGAGATAAGCTCAGAAACCTGCTCCTGTGATTCTCCATGCTTATACCCCATAACACTTTCAATCTCAGAAACAGTGAGTTTCAGATCAGGAAAATTAAATTGAAACCTTGACTTTTGCATTTATTAATAATTCTTTACTGGTTTAATTGACAATTAAATCACTGCCGGCTCTGGAAATACTCAACGAATCTTACAGCATAATCATCCCTGCCAAGTACCAGGTCAGCAGCCCTGACTGCAGAAGTAATTTTCTCAGGATTTGCAATTGGACAGGTAAGGCCATTCAGTATTGATAAAGTTATAAATGCAGTATTCAGTGATTCCCTGTCAGGCAGGCCGAATGATATATTGCTGGAACCCATTGTTATATTCAGCCCCAGCTTCTGATGTACGAGCCTGATTGTCTCAAGTGTGATGAGGCAGGCTTTAGGATCGGCACTCACAGCCATTGCCAAGGGGTCGATGACAACATCTTCCTCTTTTATTCCTGCTTTAACCGCTCTCTCAAGTATTTTGGCAGCAATAGCCAATCTCTTTTCCGGATCGTTGGTAATCCCATTATCATCCATGGATAAGCCTATTATGGCAGCTCCATATTCCCTGGCAATTGGAAGAAGTGCTTTAAGGGATTTTTCTTCTCCGTTCACTGAATTGATCAGGCATTTACCCGCGGAAACCTTCAAAGCAGCTTCTATAGCTTTGGGATTCGGAGAATCAAGACAAAGCGGGATATCGAATTTTTCCTGAATCTTAATTACAGTTTCGGCTAATAATTTTACATCATCCACACCTGGAAATCCTACGTTAACATCCAGTACATCAGCACCTGCTTTAATTTGGCTTTCTGCCAGTTCCAGTACATAGTCAAAATTATTTTCCTGTAATGTTGTCACTAATTTTTTTCGCCTTGTTGGATTAATACATTCACCGATAATAACAACCGGTCCTTTTGTATCAATTACTACTTCAATTGTTTTTCCCCGAAGTGCTGTTTGCATAAGTCTGCATTTTAAAAAGTGATAAAATTCTAAGATTATAAATGAAGAAAAGATGCCGCCCTTCGGAAGGCATGCATATTATCAATTGATGTCCCTGGTGTAATTTCACAGCCGGCCGATACTATACAACGTTTCCCGGTCTGTATAAAATCATTAATTACTGAATCTCTGATCATTTCCGGTGTTCCATCCTGAATAATTGTTACAGGATCGGCTTTCCCGGAGAAGACCTGTCCTGGGCCGAGCAATCCCGAAAATTCTGCCATTGTTGGTACCAGGTGGTCAATATCGATTATATCGGCGCCGGTGGCAATCATCAGTGGCAGAATGGATGCTGTGTTTCCACAAATATGCAATTTGGCAATGGCTCCTTTATTATGTATTTGATCTACAAGTAGTTTCTGTCTGGAGAATGCAAAACGGTTGTACAATTCAGGGCCTATCTGGGAGCAAAATGCATCTCCGATCCCAATGCAATGGGCTCCGGCATCTATCTGAAGCTTAATAAAATCTATTGCGCTTTCAGTTATTACATCCATAGTTTCCTCAACATTTTCAGGTTCCAGCAAGAAATCAAGAGAAGCCCCTGTTGCACCACGAAGGTCGACATATTCAGCTACCGGACCTTCAACCCAGCCTACAATAAAATATTTCTTACCGGCGACCTTATTATAATTGCGGATTTCAACAATCCGGTTTCCGCACCTGATATTATCCATAGGCCTGTATGGTCTTAACCGTGCAGCTGCGGCGGCGTTTGGAAGATGGCCATCTTTATCGACCGGAAGCCCGTTTTCGGGATATTCTACCTCAATGCCAAATGCAGAAGCCTCTGCCCATGGATCGGACATAACTGTTACCCAGTCAATATCAAAATCCTCTGCACAATGGATCATTGCATTGCATTTTGTATAAGGATCTGTACAAAAATCTCTGTATAGGGCTTTGTCATAAAGTGCAGCCCAGCGCATTATAATAGGGTGAAAGGGAGGTCTGTCAACTGATTCGCCTTTAAGGAAGGAAAGAGTCCGTTCAAGTCCTGTCATTGTCATAAAAGTTTTTAAAGATAATAGGTCCGATAAAAATAGTTATTTTAAGTAGACAATATCATGCAATAAGAGAGAGTCACAGATATCTATCCGGCGTTTTTTATAAACGGATTCCCATCACTGTAACATCGTCAGTTTGAATATTATGTTTCATCCATTCGCGAAGTTTTTCTTCCAGGATCAGTTTTTGGCTCGTCATTGGCAAGTCATATATTTCGAATAATGTATCATAAAACTGTCGACGCAAATATTTTCTGTCATTAGCCCCGCCAAACTGATCCTGATATCCGTCGGAAAACAGGTAAAACACATCTCCTTTTTTATACTCAATTTCTTTCCTGGTAAACTTTCCCCTATCGCTACCTGAAATACTGACATCCCAATGATCTGCCTTAATTATCTCCATTTTACCATCCTCAATGTAAACAAGATCATTCTTCGCCCCGGTATATTGTAGTTTGTTTTTATGTTTATCAAGCACGCATAAAGCTATATCCATACCATCTGAAGCGATTATATCTATCCGCTTTTGCTGAAGCGATTGAATAACTTTTTCACGCAGTTCCGTGACAATGGCATCTGATCTTATTATTCCCTGAATATTTACTATTTCATTTAATAATGTAATTCCCAAAAGACTCATGAATGCGCCAGGAACACCATGGCCTGTGCAATCAGCTACAGCAAAAATGATTTTATTATTCTTTTCCGTCAGCCAGTAAAAGTCTCCACTTACTATGTCTTTTGGTTTACTTAGTATAAAATTGTCTGGCAAAAGGTTGTCAATGAGATCTATGGGAGGTAAAACCGCATGTTGTATATTGCTCGCATAGGATATGCTTGAAGTGATATTGGCATTTTTTTTATCAATCTCATCCCGCTGCAACTCAATCTCATCTTTCTGACACTGAATTTCATATGTCCGTTCAATGACTTTTTCTTCAAGTATTCTTTTCTCAACCAGTAATCTGTTTAAACGCCATTTTACATAAAAGTATATTACCATGCTCAGTATAAGAACTATTACAGGGAAAAACCACCATTTCTTCCAGACAGGCTTTTTTATGATAATACTAAAGGTCAGGGTATTTTCTGAGACTGCACCATCTCCGCTGGATCCTTTTAGGAGAAATGTATACTCACCTTCTGTTAAACTAGGATAGGTGGCACTTGTGTTTTTTGTAATTTCAGACCATTGCTCAATACCTTCCAGTTTGTACTGATAGGTAACAAGGGTTGGCTCCTTTAAACTGATACCCAGAAAATCGATCCTTATTCTGTAATTCCCGGGAGAAAGAATTATTTTATTATCTGCAGGATCGTTCTCTACATCGGTATTAATCTTAATTGAAGTAATCCCTAAAACTGGTGGTACTAATTGGGGAAGCTCCAAATAAGGATCATAGGAAACCAGCCCTTTATCCGATCCAAACCAGATTTTTTCAGATTGATCCCTGCTGGTGGCATTTGGGTTAAATTCGAAATTATCTGAAATATTTTCAATATTCTGTACAGGTTTTACTGAGAAATCCGTTGTTCTGATTCTGCTTAAACCACCTTTATGTCCAACCCAAATATATTGATGATCATCGCTAATGAGTGAATAACAATAATTTGATAAAAGCCCTTCTTTCATTGTAAGATTTATAATAGAATCGGATTCGATCATAAAAACACCACTTCCGATCGATCCAACCCATATCCGAGAGTCCGAATCTTCAATAAGCGGGCCTAATGTTATTGTTCCGGTAACTGAATATAATGGTATCTTATAGACTTTTTCATCCTGTATATAAGCAAGTGTACCGCTTTTAGTGCTTACCCATAGTCTTTCTTTTTTATCTAAATATAAACTGTTAACAGTATTATGTGGCAACCCGCCCTGGCTAAGGGTGTACCAGTTTATCATGCCTGAACCTGAATTTATATTGCATAATCCTTTTTTTGTACCGATCCAAACCTGATCTCCTTTACCGGTAATCATGGTTATGGAGTTTTCAAGTGACCCATTTATGAAAGGGTATTTAAGAATTCTATCATTCCCCACGTTCATTCGAAATATACCATTCTTTCCAGTTCCAATCCAGAGATCTTTCCCATCGGCAGAATAAATTGCTGTTACGGTGTCTTTTGGTAATCCGTTCCCCTTGCCGTAAAACTTAATAACTTTGCCTGACAGCAGATCTGTTTTTACCATCCCGTTTTCAGTTCCCAGCCACCTGTATTTCAGAGTTAAACAGATTGAAAAAATGTCCTTTCCGTATAAAACTTTATCAAATGTACAGAGAGAAAAAGGTTTGGGTGTAATTTTTGTTAATCCATCGCTAAAGTTTCCACTCCATATAATTCCTTCGCGGTCTTCGTATACAATTTTGACAAGGTCGGATGGAAATCCGTTGGTCCTGTTATAATTGGTCATTTTTATCTCTCCAGTCTCACCAGGAACTATTTTAATTAGTCCCTTTCCAAAAGATCCTAACCATAAATTTGACTGGGTGTCTTCATAAATATTCTGAATACCAACTAAGTTAAAAGCCGTATCTCTATTAATTTTTGAAACTTTAGCCACCGTATCATCATAGGTGAGATTGAATATGCCGTCATTTTCCGTTGCAATATAAAATCCTGACCCTCTCCTCATCTTTAATATGCCCGTTACTTTTGATTCCGGAATTTCAACAACAGGACGGATTATCTCTGCTTCACCCGTTACTTTAAGCTTGCAATATTTCAGGCCTGAGTTAGTGCCAATAAGTAATTCATTATCATTCAGAAATTCAAAGGAATTAATAGATTCCTGATCCTTTAATATGTTGGTTTCAAAAACAAATTTCTCCTTGTTCAGTTTAAATAAACCATCAGAAGATGTACTCACCCATATCTGTCCATCGGGACTTTTTGCGAAATGCATTATAGGACTTAAATTTCTTCCCCGGGAAATAACCTTATGAAACTTTTTCCCATCATAGAAGGATACCATGCCATTTATATGACCAAACCACAAACCCTTCTTATCGAGTATACTGCAAAGGACAAAATTGTCTGCAAGAGAGTCAATGGTTGTATAGTTTTCAAAAACAAATCCATTGTACCTTAATAATCCTTCCCCGGTGCCAATCCATAAATAACCCAGGGAATCCTGGTCGATCGAATAAACATAAGTGTTTGTTAACCCTTCTTCTTTACTAAAATTGCGGAAATTATAGTCCTGGGAAAAAGAATGATGGGTCAAAACCGAAAAGAATATAAGCAATATTCCTTTGCAATTTAAATAAGTCCTTACATGAATTATTACTAATAAGGATATTTTAAAAAACCTGTGAGCCAAATACCCTGCTATACTTCTTTGTATCATCATGGAAATGAGAAATTTTAATCACAATTCACAATTTCAGGCACAATCTCCAGCCTAATTATTTCATCTGTATTTTTGGAGAATATACCGGAATACCTCCAATCGGAATAACATAAAATGGCAAAGCATCGCCGTACTGATTCTGAACCGCGACCACAACATTATTATTTTTTACCTCTACGGATTGGTTTTTAATAAATTGAATCTCAATGGTAGAGTTCTTTTCTTCATCCACTATTGGAAATTTCCGGATAACCCAGTTGTCTTCCCCTGAAACATCACATAGGATGCCATTTTTAGCAACTGAGAATATCCTGATAACTCCATCATTGTCCCAGTCAAAATTTGAAATCTGTATAGAAATGGTCCTGTCATCAACATAAGGATATATCTGACATACTTGTTTCTGATCATCCGAAAACCTGAAATGATATTTATACGTAAAAAGATTGCCTCCCTCCACGGCTGTATTTCCAACCGGACTTGTACTTAAAAAGTATCTGTAAATATTACCATCATCTCCTGATATGCCTTGTGCAATAATTTTAAACACACGTCCTCCGAGTCTCTCAACATATTCTCCTTCTAAAGGGTTAAAAGGACCAAAAGTGTACCATAGCTTATTATATTTTGAATCAATCCCAAAAGACTTTGATGCCATTAAATATCCACTTTTATAATTTCCCCTGGGATGAATACCTTGTGCTGCTGTATCTGACCAGCAACCTATACCTCCATAAATTGAAAAGTTTACCACAGTATTAAATTCGCCTTTGACTTCATCCAAATCTCCTCCTGTATCCGGATCATAAACACGTATATACACAGGGCTGGTCTGTGAAGGAGGAATGAAGCAAAAGAATATCTGGCAAAAATCATCATCTCCCCATGAAGTTTCCGCATTTCCACCAAAGGTCATCAGGTAAGGGATATTCTCATCAACAGCCGGAACAGGTTGTGAAAAGACATCTATGTCAGTTATCAGAATAAATAATATAATAAATGCATATTTAATCAATCCGGTGACAATTAATTTTTCATAAAAATAAATTCTATTATTCCGTCTGTTGTTCTGTTTTCCGGTACACCCGGTTTAAAAACTGAAGGGGACAAACCTAACCCCTTGCAACGGTATGCATCACTGCTGACATCTTTATTTCTGAAATAGAGGGTCAGTCCCTGTGCCCATATTTCTGATATTTCCATTTTTCCGATCGGTAATTTATCCCCAATTGCACGTACTGCTATCTCAAGCCTGATATCCGGACTTCCCTTTAAAACCTCAACAATATTATCAATCAATGGATATGAATCAGGTAAAATTCCGTTTTTGTTAAAATTGACGGTCTGTTCTCCGAATGATTTTATCATTGCTTTTATTTTTGATTTTTGCCGCTCAGACAGATCATCCATAAAATATATAATACCATGCAGTTTTTTGTCTGATATTCCCACAGAATCAGTTTGTTCATTGAACGCATCATCCCCTCTTCCGCCTTTTAATTCCAGTTCCTGGTATGAATCAAATATTCTTATTTTTTTCATGAAACACTTTTGAGGAATTATGCCCAGACTATCCTTTTCACCAAGTAAACCCAACTGAACCATATAATCACCTTTCTTTTTAAAAGTCCGGGTCATTAATATCCCGCCTGGCTTAAATCCTTCTCCAAAGTTCCATAAATAGTCTGTTATCCTGAAATTTTTAAGGTTGATTTTTGCTCCGTCGAATGATATTGACTTATCCACTATTCCTATATCATAAGAATTAATGCAGGCCTGTTCTATATCTTCAAGTTTTATATTATAGTTAACCTGCCCTGCAATGGTATCACCTGTAAGGTCATCGATTATGCTCAGCTTAACCAGGTATTCTCCAGGTCCGGGAAAGCAATGCTGTACCTCTGCACCTTTCCTTATTATACCGTCACCAAAATCCCAGAAATAAGTTACCGGTACTGAATCAATAAGCCGATGTTTCTCATCATAAAGCGTAAAACAATAATTATTCTTCAGTATAGTGTCGCAGGATGTAAATTCAACCGGAGCTGAACTGAAACTGAAAATATCATCTGTTTTCAGCCTGTTTGTGGAAAAATAGCCACTTTTAAATGTTGAATCAATAACAAGCCCAAAATCATCAGCTGTTGAGTTTATTGTCGAATCCATATGCACCGGAGCTAACCATGTCCCGTTAATTTCCTGCGTATAATACAGATCCTTACCGCCAAGGCCTTTATGTCCGTCCGACGCAAAATATAGCTTGTCATACTTACATGCAAAGGGGAAGGATTCATTTTTTGGGGTGTTTATGACCGGACCGAGGTTTACTGGTTTTGACCATCCTTTATTAAGAGTGTCACAATAATAAAGATCCATGCCTCCATATCCTCCGGGCATATCAGAAGAAAAATAGATTCTTTCCCCGCCGGGGGCAAGCGATGGCGTCGAAAAAGAATACAGGGAATTATTAAATGGAAAAGGTTTGATGGCGGTCCATATTTCATTTATTAATTCTGCAGTGTAAATTCCCAGTTTATTTGAGGTATCAGTAATGTTTTTTAACGAATTTTCAATAGTATTATTCCTCGAATAGTAAATGATATTGCCATCTTCATTGAAGGTGACCGGTCCGTCATTAAGATCAGTCGTTAATTCCTTTGACAGTAACTGAGGGGACTTCCAGCCTTTTTTGCCTTTTACCGGCACATAAAATATTTTAAAAAGCCTGTTTTGATCATCCTTATAACCAATGAGAGAATTGTCCCTGAGGTTCGAACAAAATACAATACCACCCTTATAAAATACAGGGGAAAATTCATCATTTATTCCGGAACTGAAAGGGGCCCTTTTTACTATAAACCGTTGAGTCTGGGCATACAATTCTACTTTTAAAGATAAGGATATCAGTAATATTAAATAAAAGTAGTTGCTCATTCAATTAATCTTCTAAAATTGTCTTGGTCCTATTACCTTTCGTGCATATCTGAATACATAGTTTAAAACGATCTCATGAGAACCATTTGTATATTTTCCAATACTGCCAAATTGAAAATCATAGTAATATGCCATTTTGATCTGATAATTGAGTTGACACTGAAGCATTCCAATCAGCATATTTCTGTTACGGTAACCAAGACCCAACCAAATCCTGTCTTTTAAACTGAGCTGTGCATTATAATCAATCTGGATAGCATTATCCGGATGATATTTTATTAACAAAGAAGGGAGGAGCTTAACCTGGGGACTTATCCCCACTTCATAACCGCCGGTAAAAAAATAATTGGACCCCGAGAAATTGTTACCAATTTTATATTTGCCTGTAGTTTTATCCACCTCATGGCTTAAGAACAGGGGTATTGAAATACCAATAAAGTACTTTTTTGTATAATAATATGTTCCCAGACTAAAATTCGGCAAAACTGATGATGTGGGAGTATTGACCAGTTGTATATCATTTGCATCAGTTGCAACCAGCTCATTCCATGCAATATTGTATACGCTGAGGCCAAAACCTAAACCCAGTGCTAATTTGCCATCCTGCAATTCCATCCTGTATGCATAATTGCCAATAAAACTGGATTCTTTATAAATGCCAATACTGTTATTCTCAACTACTAATCCCAGACCTACCCTGTCATTATCAAACGGTGTATGAACTGATAGCATCTTGCTTTTTGGAGAATCAGTAAACCCAACCCACTGATTACGGTACGAAATGGTTGCACTCAATGCATCCTTGCAACCCGCAAAAGCAGGATTAATGTCAAGGGCATCATTCAGATAATGATTTGATAGCGGGAACATCTGTCCCAATAACTGCAATGGGAATAAGACTACCAATATGCTCAGAATAAACCGGTTCATTTTACCTTTTAATTAAAACAGATCCTTTTTTTATTTTACCACTTTCAAATTTCAATATATAGAAATAGGTGTCATTTGGGAGTTCCACACCTTTATTATTTCGTCCGTCCCAATCATTGGAATAATTGCTGTTTGTATATTCTTCATTTCCCCACCGGTTAAAGATGATCAGCTCAACCTGATCAATAATTTCACCGATCACAAAATAATCATTTTTACCATCGCCATTGGGTGTAATTACTGAGGGTATAGGTAATTCATTTACTTCTACTGTCGTAGTGGCTGTATTAGTACATCCACTGGCATTGGTAACTGTAAGTGTATAAACTCCTGCCATAGCTGCTAAAGCACTCGCTGATACTGACGGACTCTGTGAGTTGCTGGTGAACCCGTTTGGTCCTGTCCATGAATAGGTCGTCATGCCTTCAGGTCCTCCTGTAAGATCGAGGGCCTTTAATGAAAATACCGGACCATTATTACTTGCTTCAGCTGCAGGTAATGCATTTACTACTACTGTCGCAGTGGCTGTATCAGTACAACCATTGGCATTAGTAACAGTGACGGTATAAGTCCCTGCAGTACCCTTCACAATGACAGCAGTTGTTTCACCTGATGACCAGATGTAAGAAGTTCCACCACTGGCAGTAAGTGTTGCAGTAGCACCATTACAGATAATGCCATCGTTATTTGCTATTTCTGAATTGTCGGTTATTGTTATAGAAGCAGTTGGCAATGCATTGACTATTATACTGGTTGTATTCGTATTCGTACAACCGGTGGCGGCTGTTACGATTACTGTATAGGCCCCTGCCATAGCTGTGTTGGCATTGAGTATCGATGGGTTCTGTGCGCTGTTTATGAAACCGTTCGGACCGCTCCAGCTATAGTCTGTTCCGCCGGAGGAAGTAAGGTTGATGGTGTTTCCCACACATACCGGGCTGTTACTGCTCATAGTGGTGATTGGCAATGCATTGACTATTACACTGGTTGTATTCGTAGCCGTACAACCGGTGGCGGCTGTTACGGTTACTTTATAGGCCCCTGACATGCTAGTGTCAGCAGGGGATATTGATGGGTTTTGTAAAATGCTTGTGAAAGCATTCGGACCGCTCCAGCTATAGCCTGTTCCGCCGGAGGAGGTAAGGTTGATGGTGTTTCCCTCACATACAGGGCTGTTATTGCCAGCAATGGCGATTGGCGATGCATTGACTATTACACTGGTTGTATTCGTAGCGGTACAACCGGTGGCGGCTGTTACGGTTACTTTATAGGCCCCTGCCGCTGCAGTGGTGGCATTGTTTATTGGTGGGTTCTGTTTATTATTGCTTGTGAAACCGTTCGGACCGCTCCAGCTATAGCCTGTTCCGCCTGAGGAAGTAAGGTTGATGGTGTTTCCCTCACATACAGGGCTGTTACTGCCCGCCGTGGTGATTGGCAATGCATTGACTATTACATTGGTTGTTTTCGTAGCAGTACAGCCGGTGGCGGCTGTTACGGTTACCGTATAGGTCCCTGCCTTGGCCGTGTTGGCATTGGATATCGATGGGTTCTGTTCGATGATTGTGAAAGCATTCGGACCGCTCCAGCTATAGCCTGTTCCGCCAGAGGAGGTAAGGTTGATGGTGTTTCCCGCACATACCGGGCTGTTACTGCCAGCAATAGCGATTGGCAATGCATTGACTATTACATTGGTTGTTTTCGTGACCTTACAACCGGTGGCGGCTGTTACGATTACTGTATAGGCCCCTGCCATGGTAGTATTGGAATTGGGTCTCGATGGGTTCTGTTCGATGATTGTGAAACCGTTCGGACCGCTCCAATTGTAGCCTGTTCCACCTGAGGAAGTAAGGTTGATGGTGTTTCCCACACATACCGGGCTGTTACTGCCCGCAGTGGCGATTGGTAATGAGTTGACCGTTACATTGATTGTATCCGAATCCGTACAGCCTGGGGCAGCTATTACGGTTATCGTATAGGCCCCTGCCATGGTAGTATTGGAATTGGGTCTCGATGGGTTCTGTTCGCTGCTTTTGAAACCGTCCGGACCGCTCCAACTGTAGGTTGTTCCAATTGAAGAGGTCAGGTTTATAGTGTTGGCCTCACATACCGAAATATTGCTTTTTACATTTGCTGTTGTACACGTATATTGAAAGAAAGAA
>Ga0209429_10001311_pt1 | contig 15597 bp, 16 predicted proteins | sample BarGraNGADG00212_3_FD_184493 | JGI IMG/M metagenome (GOLD analysis project Ga0209429, IMG submission 184493) | Arctic peat soil microbial communities from Barrow, Alaska - Barrow Graham LP Ref core NGADG0004-212 (SPAdes) (version 2) | ecosystem: Environmental > Terrestrial > Soil > Wetlands >... | reverse complement strand
CAGGCGAAGGCCGAGTTCCAGAAGGCCGTGGACATCGATCCCGCGTCGGCCGCCGGCAAGAAGGCGGCCGAGACCCTGAAGAGCCTCTGAGTCTCACCCTGCCGGCCGGCGTCACTTGAGCGCGGGCCGGCTGCGGGCGCCCCGCCTCCGTCTGTGAGCGGCGCCTCCACGTGTGCTCGGGGCTGCGACCGACGTTGGCCGGCCGAGCGCGGGGTCGGTGCGTTGACGGGCCGACGGCGCGGTGCCACGGCGGAGGTCAGGGGTTCGACTCCCCTGCGGTCCACCGCTGATTTGCAGGGAAATCGTGTTCCACGAGCCCTCCGCGAGACCCCTCGAAAGCCCGTCTGCAACCATTCTGCAACCCAAATCCGTGCGTCCAGGTGGTAGCCGATGGGGTTTGTTGGCGTCAGCTGTGACGGCGGCCTCCGCCCCCACTGGGGGCTGGGTCGCAGAGTAGGGACGAGGGCGGGGCAGGTGCGGGTAGCCCGCCAGCGGCGCCCGGCCGCGTGCGCCACCCTCGCAGCGCCAGACCGCATCGCGCTGTCGGCGCCTTTAGACGTCGATGCTCGACATGTCCGCGTAACGATCGCCCGCGGTTCAGAACCCAGCGATAGCGCCCGCGTTGCATCAGCCGACGTCCGGCGACTGAGCAGCCGCCTCCCTACGACCGCCGGATCACCCCGTCACGCAGTGAACAGAACGGCACAGATTGAGGCTGCGTGAATGGGCAGAGAGCACCGCGAGAAGGGGGATGGACGACTGCAAATCATGGTGTTGGCAGTTCAACCCTGCCCCTCGCACCAGAAGACCCCTGTCCCTAGAACTCCTCGTGCGTGTCGGGATCGCCGCCGAGGCGTCGATGGCCCAGGCCGCCAATGGCGGCCATCTCACGGTCTGTCAGCTCGAACCGAAACACATCGAGATTGGCCGCCTGGCGCGCGGGCGTGGCCGACTTGGGGATCGGGATCGCGTCGCGCTGGAAGTGCCAGCGAAGAATGACCTGGGCGGGTGAGACGCGATGTGCAGAGGCGATAGCGCTGATCGTCGCGTCGTGGAGGAGGTCGCCGCGGCCCACCGGACTCCAGCTCTGTGTGGCGATGCCCTTGGCCCGGTTGTAGTCGAGCATCGCTCCCTGGGGGAAGTGCGGGTGCAGCTCGATCTGGTTGACCGCGGGCAGGACGCCGGTCTCGGTTTCGAGACGGTCGATCTGCGCGGCGGTGAAGTTCGAGACCCCGATGGAGCGAACCACGCCCTCGCGTTGGAGCCGGATCATGGCGCGCCACGACTCGACGTACCTGTCGATGCGCGGAAGCGGCCAGTGTATGAGGTACAGGTCGATGTGCTCCAGGCCCAGGCGAACCCTGGACTGTTCGAAGGACACGAGCGTTTGATCGAACCCGTGGTCGCGACCGGGGAGCTTCGTGGTGACGACGAGCTCGGCGCGGGGCACCCGTGAACTTGCGATCGCGCGTCCCACGCCAGCCTCGTTGCCGTAGGCGGCGGCGTCGTCGATCAGCCGGTAGCCGAGCTCCAAGGCGGTACCGACCGCGGCGGCGGCCTCGTCGTCATCGAGGGGGTAGGTGCCCAGCCCGATGGCGGGAATCGATCGGCCGTCGTTGAGCGGCCGGCTCGGAACGTGACTCATCAGTCATACATAACGTGCTTGGAGGGTTTCGAAACCACGGAGTCTCGTGGCAGCTATGTCTCCTGTGCGTAGGTGCCGACGGAGATCGCCCAATCGCCGCCACTGGCCCACACGTAGAACCCCGGCCTCACGATGATCGCGTTGTGCTCGAGACCCACGATGAATCCGGCACAGTCGCCGGCCTTGGCGCGCCCGATCCACCGCCTGCGCTCGCTGGTGCTGACCGCCGTGGACGTGCTGCTGCGGGCGGATCGCGACGATGAAGCTGCCGGGTTGAGGCGCGGACTCGACGGATGCTGAACCGACTCCGGCTGGCGCGACCGAAGCGACACAACCGCCAGAACTGACGTTGATGTGCCGCGCGGCTGTGTCTACGTAAGCAGCCTCACAGCCCTTGTGGATGGCGCAGCAAGACGAGGGGTTGTACGCAGAAGGGATCGTGTCGCAGCCGGCGGCGGCTGCGTTGGTCGGCAGCCCATCGAACGACATCTTATGCGTTCAGCGACCCCACGCGTTGAGGTTTGCTTCGTGAGAATTGCCGCCGACCGCGCCACGTTCTACACTCACGGCATTCACGAGAGGGCGCATGGCAGCATCGTTGCAGCGACAGCCTGAGCCAGCCATTGGCATCTGACTCTGAGATCGCCGGTTTTCGGACCGCGGGTCACGAGCTCGTCGACCTGCTGGCCGACTATCTCGAGCAGCTGCCGCATGGCCCGGTTTTCCGGCCAATGACGCGGGCGGAACGCGCCAGGCTCGCCAACATGCGGTTGCCCGATGAGCCTCTGGAGTGGGGCGAGCTGCTGCGCGTCTGCCGGGACGAGCTTGCGGCCCATCCCATGGGTAACGGGCACCCCCGCTTCTTCGCATGGGTCAACTCCGCGCCTGCCCCGGCCGGTATCCTCGGAGCTCTCGCGGCCGCCGCCATCAACCCAAGCTGCGCCGGCGGTGACCACGCCGCGACCTACCTGGAGCGGGCCACCACACGATGGCTTGCCGAGCTGGTCGGCTACCCCCTGGACGGAGGCTACGGCGTGTTGACGAGCGGTGGGTCCATGGCCTCGATCATTTGCCTGGCCGCAGCCCGTCAATGGGCGGTCCGACGCGCTGGCCTGGACGTTCGTGAACACGGGATGGCAGCAGCGCAGACCGCGCCGCTCGTGCTCTACTCGTCTGTCGAAACGCACAGCTGCATCCGCAAGGCGGTCGAGTTGCTCGGGCTGGGAAGCACACGGCATCATCGCGTCCCCGTCGATGGCGATGGTCGAATCGACATCGCCGCACTTCGCGAAGCCATCGCCGGGGATCACGCGCGCGGGCTTACGCCTTTCTGCCTGGTGGGAAACGCCGGCACCGTCGGCTGCGGCGCCGTGGATCCTCTGCGGGCACTGGGCGATGTGGCTGAGGAAGAGGGACTGTGGCTGCACGTCGACGGCGCCTACGGTGCCTTCGGCGTCCTGGACCCTTCCATTGCGGAGTACTTCGACGGGATGTCGCGAGCAGACTCCCTCGCCCTCGATCCGCACAAGTGGTTGGGTGTGCCGGTCGACTGCGGGTGCGCACTCGTTCGCGAGGCGGACAACCTGCGCGACACTTTCAGCCTGGTCCCGCCCTATCTGCGCACCGAGGAGGGTCGCGGCTTTGGTGGGCCGACGTGGTTCTCCGAGTACACCATCGAGCAGACACGTCCCTATCGTGCGCTGCGCCTCTGGATGACGCTCTCTCGACTGGGACGTGCCGGTCTCGTAGCGAATATCGTCCGCTGCCGCCAGCTGGCGCGCAGATTGGGCGAGATGGTGGACACCGATCCTTTCCTGACGCTCGCCGGGCCCGTGTCGACCTCGATCGTCGCCTTCTACTACCGCCCGCCGGGTGAGTCCGACGCGACCCTCGATCTAGACGAAATCACCCGCGCGGTCGTTGCCGCAGTGCAGGAGCGCGGCCGAGCCTTCCTCAGCGGCACAATCATCGGCGGTCGAGAGGCCTTGCGTGCCTGCATCCTCAATCCGGCTGCGACAGAGCAGGACCTCAGCGTCCTGTTGGCTGAAGTCCGTGAGGTCGCGGCGCGGCTGGTGAGCGATCGGCGATCCTGAGCCGCGATGCCGCCGGGGCGCTCCAGGTCACGGCGTTCGGCGTCGCGGACGTCACCGGCCCGTCATAGACGCGCCCGCTCTACTTGGCCAATGCCCCCCGCAGACCCGCGTCGATCTTCTCCGCGGCCTCCTCCTGCATGCCCGGCATCACGTGACTGTAGATGTCCAGGGTGATGCCGATTGAGGCGTGCCCAAGCCTTTCCGAGACGACCTTGGGGTGCACGCCGGCGCGCAGCAGCTGGGTCGCGTGCGTGTGGCGCAGATCGTCGAAGCGACAGGCGATGCCCTGCTTCTCCTTGAAGCGCCACCAGATGCGGTCGAAGTTCGAGGGCCACCAGGGACCCCCGTGCGGCGCTGCCAGCACGAGGTCGGAGTCGGTCCAGCCCGGCTCCTTGCGCAGGCCTTTCTTGGCCTGCTCGGCGCGATGGGCGCGGAGGGCCTCGACCTTGCTGGGGGAGGTGGACGAGGCGGCGCGGCTGCTCGCGGAGTGGGCGGAGTCCTAGGGGGATCGTGTGGTGCCGGTCCTCACCACCGGCCGCTCGCGCCTCAGAGCGCGGTGAGGTGCCAGTCGATATTGAGCTCGTCGCAGAGCCGCCCGAGCGCCTCGCGCAGCTCGGCCACGTGCGTACTCTGCGGCACCGTCAGCACGAGCTCCATCTCGAAGAGCGGCGCGCTGGTGTACGGAGCCGGCCGCAGCGACGACTCGGCGCTCTCGATGTTGACGCCCAGCTCGCCGAGGAGGTGCGCGACCGACTGCATCAGGCCGGGATGGTCCATGGCCCAGGTGGAGAGCTTGTAAGGGAGCGCCGCCGCGGACGACGGCCGGCCGGCGGCCGCGGTTTGCACCTCCGCGTGTGCGACGGTGGCCGCCTGCAGCTCTCCCAGTCCATCTCGCAGCCGCTGGACCACCTCAGCGGGCCCCGCGACGAGCATCATCATCGCGAACTGGCCGCGCAGGTTGACCATGCGACTGTCCTCGAGGTTGCCGCCGCACTCCGCCACGAAGCGGGTCACCTCGTCGACAAGACCCGGATGATCCGGGCCGATGGCCGTGAGGACCGCATGCTGGACACCGCTCATGTGGCGACTCTAGCGTCAGCTTTGGAGCGGCGCAAGCACCGACGCCGGCGCCGGGGTGGCGCCACACGGCGGGCCTGCACAACGCCTTGTTGAGCCGCCCGCGGCCGTAGGCCTGGCCGGCGGGCGCGGCGCAGCGCCCGGCAGGCGCGTCCAGGTCCACGGGTTCCGCTGGTGCTCGGCAGTGTCGGCAGAGCCCGGCGGAGGTGAAGTACGAGCGGCGCTGGGACATGGGGGCCACCAGCGACCAGCCGGCCGGTCGAGAGGCAGCGACCGCCGGAGTCCCGCTTTCGCGGCCGTCCCCGCCGCCGCACGCCGCTACGGTCGCGAGCAGCAGCACGAAGAGGGCCGCGTCGCGCATCGCTTGCATGGTCACGCGATACCCGACTAAGCCCGTGCCTGACCGTGTGGCCGCGACATGTCGATCCGGGCGACCTTCCGGGGTCTTTACGAAGCAGGAGTGGAGAGTTGGCCGCCCGGGTCGGGGGCTCAGAGAAGGCGGCGTCCGTGGGTGACTCGAGGACGATCGCGTTCTTCCCTCGGTTCGCCATGACTCTCTCAGGCGCTTGCCGGGTATCTGGCTGGTGCGGGCGAGGAACACTGAGACCGGCAAGGAAACCGTTGGCCTACGCCGGCGTCAGGGACCCAGCTCTGTGACGATCGCGAGCCCGCCCACGATCAGGGGCAGGTCCGAGACATGCCGGCCGGAATGACCGCGAGAAGCATATGCAGATAGACACCCGTAGCGGCGCCGCCTTTCAGGACGCGGAGATGCAGGAGGTCGCCCGGCGCGCGAATCGGATTGCGGCGAACGTCGCGTCGGTCATCCTCGGCAAGGAAGAGGTGATCCAGGCCTGCATCGTGGCGCTGCTCGCCGGCGGCCATATCATCATCGAGGACTATCCGGGGGTCGGGAAGACACTCCTCGCCAAGGCTCTCGCACGCTCGGTCAGCTGCCGGTTCGCCCGCATCCAGTTCACGCCCGACCTCCTGCCGGGCGATGTCACCGGTGTGAGCGTCTTCAACCAGAAGACCACCAGCTTCGAGTTCCGGCCAGGGCCTATCTTCGCTAACATCGTCCTCGCCGACGAGATCAACCGCTCGTCGCCCAAGACCCAGGCGAGCCTGCTCGAGTGCATGGAAGAACGACAGGCGACGATCGACAACGTCACGCGTCCGATCGCCGCCCCGTTCATGGTCATCGCCACTCAGAATCCCATCGAGTACGAAGGCACCTACCCCTTACCTGAGGCCCAGCTCGATCGGTTCATGATGCGGCTGGGCCTCGGCTACCCCGCGGCCGACGCCGAGGAGGCGATCCTGCACGCGCAGACGTCCGGCGATCCGTTCGCCGAGCTCGATCCCGTCCTGGGCGCCGAGGAGGTCCTCGCCATGCAGAAGGCGGCGCGCCGCGTGACGGTCACGCCCGCGCTCCGCCGCTACGTCGTCGACGTGCTCGCCGCCACGCGCGCCAGCCGCGACGTCTACCTCGGCGCCAGCCCTCGCGCCGGCATCGCCCTGGTGCGCGCCGCCAAGGCTCTGGCGGTGCTCCGCGGCAGGGACTACGTCGTGCCGCAGGACCTCAAGGACCTGTCGGGACGAGTCCTGAGTCACCGCATCATCCTCGCTCCCGATACCAGGATGCACGGGGAGACGGATGAAGCGGTGATCGCCCGGCTTCTGGAGACCGTCCCCGTACCGAGGCCGGAGAGATGACGCGCCCCACCGCCCGGGGGGTGGCCCTTCTCGCCATCGCCGGCGGCACGTACCTGGCCGCACGGATCGTCGGCACCTGGGAGCTCTACCTGCTGTCGTTCGCGTTCCTGGCCGCGACGCTCGTCTCCTGGCTCCTCGTTCTGGCGACGGGACGGAAGCTCCAGGTCGCCCGCAGCGTGAAGCCCGAGCGGCCGACGGCCGGCGACCCGCTGGTGCTCTCGTTCCGCGTGGAGAGCGACTCCCTGCTGCCGGGGCTCCAGGCAACGCTGCTGCACGCGGCCGGGGACCTGAGCCCGCGCGACCGGGACATCGAGGTCGAGAGCCTGGGGTCGCGGACGAGACGGGTCGTCACGTCGGGCCCGTGGCCGGCACGGCGTGGGGTCCACCATCTCCCGCCGCTGCTGGCCGAGGCGGAGGACCCGCTCGGGCTCGTCCGCACCCGGCGCCGGTTCAGCGACACGCTGGACGTCACCGTCTTCCCGCGACTGGTCCAGCTCCCGTCCTGCTTGCTGTTCGCCGATATGGGCGCGCGCCGCGGAGGGGGGGACGGCGGTCGCCGACGCTCGAAGCCTCCGAGTTCCGGGGCATCCGGCCCTACAACGCCGGCGAGCCGCTGAACCGCGTGGATTGGAAGGGCACGGCGAGGACTGGGCAGCTGATGGTGCGGGAGATGGACGACCCGACGAACAGCGATCTCGCCGTGCTGCTCGACGGTCACGCGCAGCGCGTCGTCGGCGAACCTCCGGAGACCAACTTCGAGCTTGCCGTCCAGGCGGCCGGCTCGGTGGCCGACTGCGCGCTCCGAGCCGGCCATTCCGTCACCTTGCTGCTGCACGAGCGACAGTGGCGGCAGACTCGCCTTTCGCCCGACACGAAGGGGAGGCGCCGGCTGCTCGAGAGCCTCGCCAGGGCGACGCCCCGTGGTGCGTCCCAACTCGGCTCCTCGCTCCGGACGCTGTTCGTGAACGGCCTGCCGCTCGACCGGACGCGGACCCTCGTGCTCGTCGTCTTGGCGCTTGACCGCGAGCTCGTGCGCTCGCTCATCGCGTTGCGCGACGAGGGCATGCGCGTCTCCCTGATCCATGTGGCCGCGGGCTCCTTCGCGCCGGCTGCTTCCACGGCCGCGAGCTCGGCCGCCCTCGCGGCCGAGAGCCAGGGCCTGATGCTCGCCCTGGCGTCCGCGGGCGTGCTCGGCCTGACGCTGGACCGCGGCGACGATCTGCTCTCCGCCCTGTCGCTCAAGAGGGCGCAGGGCCGTCACGCACAGGTCCGATGAAGGGCCTGCGCAAACTCCTCTACCTCCTCAGTTTCGTCGGCCTCGCCGTCACGGCCACTCTCGAGATCGATCGCATCGGCAGGCCCTCCATCGCCGCTGTGCTCGTCCTGGCGGTCGTTGTGGCGACGCTGGCCGGCGCCCCTGGGCTCGTGCATCGTCGCGCCTGGCCCGCGGCGCTGGTCCTGCTCCCTCTCGGCGCCTACCTGATCCTCCGCGCCCAGCTGCCTGCTCCCCCGCATCTGCGCGGACTCGGGCAGCAACTGAGCTTCTACCTGAGCCAGCTTCGAGCCGGCGTGAACACCTACGCCCGCGATGGGTTCCCGCTCGATTTCAGCGCCACGGTCGACGTCAAGCTCCTCCTGTCGATGGTCGTCTACGCGACCACCGGGCTGGCCGCCTTCGTGGCGCTGAGCCTGCGCAAGGCGCTGCCGGGCATCGTTATCGTCCTCGTGCTTCTGGGATTCGGCTTCACCACCGACGAGGTCGACAGGATCCTCTGGGAGCCGCTCGCATTTCTCTTCCTCGCGGGCTGCATGCTGATGCTCTCGCGCTCGCTGAGGCGCGAGCGATGGAAGACCACGGACGCCGTGGCCGGCGTAGGCACGGCGATGATCGCATCCCTGCTCGCCCTTTCTCTGCTCGGAGCGACGCCTGTGGCGGCGGGCAAGCCGTGGCAGGACTGGCGAACGTGGGACCTGATCGGCACAGACAGCGTCCACCTGGCCTTCAACTGGATGGAGAACTACCCGCGCCTGCTCGATGCGGAGACGAACGCCGAGGTCATGCGGGTCGAGTCACCAGTCGCTTCGTACTGGCGGGCGAACGCTCTCGACTACTTCAACGGGACGACCTGGTCCAGCGGCGCCTCGTACGACATCCAGCTCCAGGGCGCGTGGACGTCCGGTTCCTACACCTACTCGGTCCCCCTCCAGGACCCGGAGCCCCCCGGCAAGCTGGTCACGGAGACCTTCGCCATCCAATCCACCTTCACCGACCACGTCTTCACCGGCGGCACGCCCAAGGTGTTCGTCTTCGGCGGTCCGGTGCCCCTGCGCATGAACAATGCCCGGGCGCTCGGGGCCGATCCGCCCTTGGGGCCGAAGCTGGACTACAAGGTCACGGCCGTCATCCCTCAGCTGAAGCCCGCGGATCTCGTCGACCGCGGCCGCGCCTACTCCGAGAACATCCTTGCCTACGCCGCCATGCCGTTCCCGACGCTGTCGGACGTGAGAGGATCGGAGGCGGCATGGCGCAGCGCGATGAGCGGCAGCGCGTCCGACCGCGAGTGGCTCGGCCTGTACCAGCTGAACCGCGACATCGTGGGACAGGCGACCGATCCCTACGAGATAGCGCTCCGGGTGGAGGAGTACCTGCGTTCTGCCTACACGTACTCGCTCACCCCGCCCCGCAGCGACTATCGCTCGCCATACGCGGCGTTCCTCTTCGATACCAGGGCCGGGTACTGCCAGCACTTCGCCGGGGCCATGGCCGCACTCCTTCGCTTCAATGGCATCCCGGCCCGCGTCGCGGTCGGTTTCGCGACGGGCAAGCGGGTCTCGGGTGACACGTTCGTCGTCGACAGGAACGACGCTCACGCCTGGGTCGAGGTCTACTTCCCGCAGCTCGGCTGGGTGTCTTTCGATCCGACTCCCGCCCGGATCCTCCCCGGCCCCGGTCCATCGTCGACGAACGCTGGCTTCGTCGATCCGTACGTCGCCGGCCGCAGAGCGGGAGCCAACGACCTCTCCAGCGCCGCGGTGACGGATCCGCGCGGCCGCCCGGACCGCGGGGCCGACCAGAAGGGCGCCAGCGCCGGGACTTCGGCCGCGCCTTTGAGGGCGTTGGCCTGGCTGCCGTGGAGCGTCGCTCTGGTGGCCGCCCTCGTTGCGTGGCCGGTCGGCCGGGGGGCCCTGCGTCGCAGGGCCCTGCGCCGGGGAGGCATGGACGAACGACTTCGGGCCTCATTGGCGCTCGTCTACGCCGAGCTCAGGGACTACGGGGTGGCTGTGCCGCGCTCGCAGACGCTCGAGGAGACCTCGCGGTTCCTCGAGCAGCACCTGGGTCTCGACGCGGCCGCGCTCGCCGACCGTGTCCAGGCGGTGCTGTTCGGCGGGCGTGCGGCCACGGTGGCGAATCTCGAGGAGCTCGCGGCGTTCCGCCGCGAGCTGAAGCGCAGGCTGCGGGCACGGCGCGGGCGGATGTGCACGCTGCGGGCGCTCTACGGCCTCCGGGGCGCCTCACCCGGGATCGGCAAGGCTCGCCCTTCTACCTCACTCTGAACGCGATCCAGGCAGTTCTTGCGGACGTGCGCGCGGCCGTGCGGCCGACCGACGCCATCAAGCGGTACGAACCCCCCTTGGCCGGCTTGTGGACCCAGCTGGCCGCTCGCCTTGACTATCCTGGTCAGGACGAGTCTGGCACGCAAGCAGGGACATCTCTCCCGCCGTACGCCGTTGCACTACGGGTGGGTTGGCGAGGATGAAGTCGGCTTTCAGATCAGGGTTGCGGTCATTGTGGAAGGCGGGGTCCTAAGCCGGCAACCGGATGGGGGGCCAACCAAGGCACGGTCAAGGCTGCCTGTCACCGAGTCTTGTTGACGTGTGCGACGGCGAAGAACGCGCCCGTCCAGGCCTTCTCTCGTGGCGTCCGCTGCCATGCCGACGCCCGTACCCACGCGACCGAAGCGACGAAACAGACGGGACTGACGCTGAGCTGTTGAGCGGCCGCGTATTCGCGCCGGCTGCGTCCCGTTCGTCTTCTGTGTCTGCGCATGGCCGGTGCAGACCCGCGCGACCGAAGCGATACAGCCGATAGAACTGACGCTGGGCTATCGAGCGGAAGCGACTGCTTCGTCGTCTGCGTCGGGGCGCTGCCCGCGTGGCCGCTCTCCCGCCGACTCATCCCAGTCGCGGCTCAGGGGGGCGCAAGGTGGACGATCTGGTCACGGCTTCCCAGCGGCGCGCGGCCACGTGAGCACGAGGCGCCTGGAGCAAGAGAGGCGCGAACGAGCCACGAAGGTGGCTCGTTCGCGCCGTGAGGGAACGAACGTCTGCTTGATCAGGCCGCGCGTGCGACGGGAACAGCGGGCGCCAAGCCGAGCTGCTCAAGCATGCCGAGCTGGTCGATCGACGCCCAGTGCTCGACGGCCTTGCCGTCCTTCATGCGCACGATGTGTACCTCATCCCAGGTGGCGCTCTTTCCGGTCGGCTTCATGCCGGCGAATTCGCCCTTCATCGTGCCCGAGATCCGCATGTGCTGCACGACCATGTCGCCCTCGGCGACCTCGTGGATCATGGTGTAGCGCATGTCGGGGAATGCCGTCTTCAGCCCCTTGATGAGGGCCTTGAGTCCGTCGCGGCCCTGCGGGACACCGGGCGGCAGCGAGCCGTGCTCGGTGAAATCGGCGGCGAGCACCTCATCGACGATCTCCACCTTGCCTTCGTTGAAGGCCTCGAGCGGGATGCGTCGCAGAGTCTCTTTATCTAGGTGTGACATCGAGGGTTCCTCCTCGATCGGTTTTGCGTACCTCCGTGATATACCCGGCCGCTGCGGCCCTTAGCCGTTGCTCGTCGCCGGTGCGTCCGACGGTCCGCACGCATCGACTTGCCGGTTCCCGTGGGCAGGCCGGACGGTCCGGCGAGCCCGATCCGATCGCGCGCCGACTGGTGATAATCGAACCGCATGCACGTGCGGGCAGAGGGAACGCAACGACACCGCCCGCACTTCTGCGTACGGCGCCGTGACGCGCGAGCAACGCCGCCCGGCGCCCAGGCTTGAGCATCAATCTGGGAGACAACGCCATGTACCGCAGAAGACTCGACCTGCTGATCAGCTCGGCGGGACTCATCGTCACGGTCGTCCTGCTGGCGCTGGGAGGCTTGCTCATCTGGGGCAACACCTTTGTGGACAACCAGGTACACGAGCAGCTTGCAGCGCAAAAGATCTTCTTCCCGCCGAAAGGGAGCCCGGCGATCAAGGGCCCGCAGTTCGCCGCCATGCAGCAGTACGCCGGCCAGCAGCTCACCACCGGCCCGCAGGCCCAGACGTACGCGAACGACTTCATCGCCGTGCACCTGTCTGAGGTCGCCGGCGGCAAAACGTACGCGCAGGTGAGCGGATCGAACCGCAGGAGGCCAAGGCCGCTTGAGACACGGAAGACGCCGTCCTCGCAGGGTGGGCGGTCCGCCCGAGTCAGCGGATGAGGGCCGCCCGCCTCGCCCCTGTGCGGCGGAGGTCAGGGGTTCGACTCCCCTGCGGTCCACCACTGATTTGCAGGGGAATCGTGGCCACCGAGCCCTCCGCGAGACGTCTCGAGAGCCCGTCTGCAACCCATCCAGCAACCCACATGCGAGCGAAGACCTGGGGTCAGCCGGGGTTTGCCGGGCCTCTCCGTGACGACGCGACCTCCCCTCAGTCGTCCCCGCCCCCCAACGCGTTTGCGGCCGGCAATAGTGCGGTACGAGACACTATAACGGGTAAGCGTGCGCTTCTAGCTAGAAGCGGCGCTCCCGTTTCACTCGAGAGGCGATCATGATCCTCATCATGCAAGAGAGAGTACGCGACTACGACGCATGGAAGTCGGTCTTCGACGGCGGCGAGCCGCTTCGCGCGAAGCACGGCTGCTCCGGCCACGCGATCTATCGCAGCGACGACGATGGCAATGACCTGACGGTCCATCTGCACTTCCCGTCCCGCGAGGCCGGGGAAGCCCTGCGGGCGGACCCGGAGCTCGCGGCGATCATGAAGCGAGCTGGCGTGGAGACACGGCCGATCGTGACCTGGGCGCACGAGGCAGAATCCCTCGAGTACGCCGGTCGTCGCGCCGCCTGACCGGGCGACGGCTTCATGGAGCGCGTCGAGGGCCCGCAGCAGCGCCCTCGGCGCGGCATCATCCCGAATCCGCGCGGGTGCCGCGGCGTGCCCTGCAACTGAGGGCATCTGCTGCTCGACGATGCCCAGCAAGGGGGAGATGACATGCCAATCCTGCGAATCGAACACTCAGTTCCCGACTTCGACGGCTGGAAGAGGGCCTTCGACAGGGACCCCGTCGACCGGAAGAAGTCGGGCGTGCGCCGCTACCAGGTCTTACGATCGATCGACGATCCCACCTACGTCATGATCGACCTCGAGTTCGACACGCAGAGCGAGGCAGAGGCGCTGCTCGCCGCGATGCGCGAGGTATGGAGCCGCGTGCAGGGAAAGCTCGTGCTGGACCCGCAAGCGCGGATCGTCGAGACGGTGGAGACCAAGGAGTACTAGCTCCGACCACCGGCCGCAAGCTCCGTCAGTGGACCACGGGCCCATCGGCCCCACCCGCCGCGTACTGGCGGGCCTGGCGGTGGACCGTCGACCACGATCTGCGCTCCCGGTGCCTCACGCTGTGCACGGCGGAGGTTAGAGGTTCGACTCCCCCGCGGTCCACCACTGATTTGCAGGGAAATCGTGTCCTACGGGCCGTCCGCGAGGCTTCCCGAAGGGCATGTTGCAACCCGTCTGCAACCCAAATGCGTGCGCACAGGTGGGGCAAGCTGGGGCATGTCGTGGCCGGTTGGGATGTCGTGCCGGATGTGTGCGGCTGCTGACGGTACAGCGAGCTGCTAGATCATGGGCATCTCCTCCTTCGCCCGGACTTCCTCTGTCTCCGTCTGGCCACCCTCCACCGGGACCTCCAGCTTGACAATGGGTTCTTCCACCGCGACTTCCACGGCATCCGCGAAGGGAATCGTCAAGTCCGTAGGCGCCATTGGACGAGCCGGCCTTACCGGCTGCCTCCTTCGCCGCTCGCCGACACGTGGGTCACGACGCCCCGAACGCGAACACCTTCGTGTCGACCCAGTCCTCACTCAGCAGCGACCAGAAGTCCAGAGCCAGCTTGTGCACCACGTAGTCATAGGGCAGCCACCCATAGCCCTGGTCTCCCCATTGCTTGCCCCACGAGTTACGGATGAGGAGGGCGCCGGTGGTCGTCTTGTTGCACGTCGTGTTCTTGATCTTCTTCGCGTCATCGTAGCCGATCGCGGCAATGGCGTGGCCCCACTGCGCCTGCTCGCCGGGACAGGGGTAGGGCATGCCGCCCTTCACGTTGCACGAATCGAACGACGGGAATCCCCAGAAGCCGAACATCGAGGGGACCCCGGCAGCGAGGTAATTCTTGACACTCGTGAGGACCGTGGCGCCAGGGACGTTGGCACCCAAGGGGTCATGGCAGAAATACTGCACAGCTTGGAAGTTGTCCCCCACGGCATAGACGAAACTCGGCGGTTCCTTGTCGAAGGCAGGCGTGGCATCGGTGTAAGGCCAGTACTTCTCGGGTGGAACCCCGCAGAGCACCAGGGCACCCATCGTGTTCCTCAGCCAGGCGCCAGTGTCGCCAGTCACCTGCATCAGGTTGCGCGTCGCTTTGTAGAGGAAAAGGCGAGATCCATCGAGGTGCTTGCCGAAGGCGCGGCGCTGAAAGTACTCGACTACCCCAACGGCGGCGTTTGCAGTGCACGAGCCCAGGCTCTTCTGGTTCTCGATCGGTGAGCACCAAGCCCTGAGATCGACGCTGCTCGGTGCTGCCTTCAGCTCTTTGCCGCCCCTGGCCAGACCCAACGTCTTGGCCATCCCCGCGATCTCCGGCTTGGCGGTGGTGTAGTCACGCAAATCGGGAAGGGGCGGCAACCACCCGGTCCCCAGAGGCTCACCTACCTCCGGGATCTCCACTGCTTTGTAGGTCGCGTACATGCGCTGTCTCCTTTTCTGAGCGGCTGTACGATCACTCTGCACCTGCAAGACATCCTTCTGCGCCCCAGCCGGCCAAGCCATGGCCTTCGCCGGGGGCGCAACGCCCCGGGTCAGAGTGTTGAAGTGGATGGATGGAGAGCTCGTTCCACGCTACACCCCCTCGTCCGAGTGGCCTGGGGACCCGTCGCGACGGGCCGGATGGCAGCCTGGCCGGTCACCGGGGAGTCGGGCAGGCCGGCATCATCATTCGTCTACCCCGTTTCAGGCCAAACTTAGAGTGTTGCTGGTCCTCGCTTGGGTCAAGTGCGTCGACGGGCTCCCGAGCGTGCACCCCTCTCACCGCCGCGGGCACAAGCCGGACCGCCGGGCGCTGTGCGGCATCCTCTTCGTGCTGCACACCGGCATCGCCTGGCGGCGCCTGCCGCCCGAGCTGGGCTGCGGCTCGGGCATCACCTGCTGGCGACGCCTCGACGAGTGGCGGCGGGCCGGCGTCTGGAGCAGCTGCACGCCCTGCTGCTGGCGCGCCTGCGCGCCGCCGGCGAGATCGACTTCTCGCGGGCGGGCGCCGACTCCAGCCACGTGCAGGCCAAAAAGGGGGCGTCGCGACGGGGCCGAGCCCGGTTGACTACGGCGCGGCCGGCGCCCCTAGACGTCGATGTTCGACATGTCCGCGTAGCGATCGCCCGCGGTCACGCCGTGGGGCGCGGCCTCGTCGATGCGCGCCAGGTCCTCCTCGCTGAGCTCGATCTCCACGGCCGCCACGTTCTCCTGCAGGTACGTGCGATGCTTGGTGCCCGGGATGGGCACGATGTCGTCGCCCTGGTGCAGCACCCAGGCCAGAGCAAGCTGAGCGGGCGTCACGCCCTTCTCGGCGGCGAGCGCCTCGAGGCGCTCCAGTAGCTCGCGGTTGCGGCGGAAGTTGTCGCCCTGGAAACGTGGGTGACGGGAGCGGAAATCGCCCTCGTCGCCCACGTCGTCGGGCGAGCGGAAGCGGCCCGAGAGGAAGCCGCGCCCGATCGGGGCGTAGGCCACGAAGCCGATGCCGAGCTCGCGCACGGTAGGGA
>Ga0209429_10001309_pt1 | contig 15603 bp, 8 predicted proteins | sample BarGraNGADG00212_3_FD_184493 | JGI IMG/M metagenome (GOLD analysis project Ga0209429, IMG submission 184493) | Arctic peat soil microbial communities from Barrow, Alaska - Barrow Graham LP Ref core NGADG0004-212 (SPAdes) (version 2) | ecosystem: Environmental > Terrestrial > Soil > Wetlands >... | reverse complement strand
CAAATTTGTCCACTTCTGTACCGGAAACCATGCCGATGCGTACCACAGTCTCCAGCATTTCAACCGTAGGAACATTGATGACGCATTCTTTTGTTTCCAGCATGGTATGAAAAGAGTGGTTCCACGGTCCGGTGGAAATGGCAATGTGCGGGGTGAAGTCCATCACCATGTGCCAGGAAATCGTCATCACGTTGTTCTTGCCATGGTCGTTGGTGGAAATCAGCACGACCGGGCCGGATTCCAGAAAGGTAAATCCTTTCCGTTTATCAATTTCTTTCAGTGGCATATTGCACCTCCGCTTGTTGAATCCTACTCATGGGCACCGAGAGTTCGTTTGTGAGATACAACTTTCCGCACTTGGGACAGACGATCTCGTGCGTGACGGTGCATCCTGGACATGCATCATCAACAGCATTGTCGTACAGCTCATGGCAGTTTGGGCATTCAACAAGCATGTATTCCTTTCATGCATCTAGCAAGCAAGCGCGTTGTAACATCTCCACACAGGAGAGTATAGCTAGCGATCGTGAACACTGAAAATGGTTAGAGAGGAGAGGACCGTCCGCGCTCTTTTCATGGACAATCTTCTTCTCGTGGTTTCTGCAACTAGAGTCCCGTAATTCCGGGTCCGCAAACCCGCATGGTTGCGTGGGGCACTCAGAATTACACAACATCCCTGCCAAGACCGGCATTTTGGGATTCTTCAGTCTTGCCTCTCGAAACTGTACGATACTGCACATATTTGCCTCATTCATATGCAGAAACACATAGCAATCTGCACATAATGTGCTAATGTGTATGCAGATAGCGAGACAGAGGTGCAGATATGAGGAGATTCGACTATACGTTCCTTGGACAGGGCATGGTGCCGGCAAGCATCGCCAACCTAGCGGGAGCGATCAGAGAGATAAAGGCAATTGAATCAGGGCGCACGGACCTATTCCCGGACATGCTCAGCATCCTTGAGCAGATCGCCAGAGTAGAGTCCGTGAAGGGATCCAACGCCATCGAGGGGATCGTCACGACCGACCAGCGGATCAGGGAGATCGTCAACGGGAACACTGCTCCGCTGAACCACGACGAGATGGAGATCACGGGATACCGCGACGCTCTCGGCCTTGTCCACAGCAATTACCCGACGATGGAGATCAACAGCCCGACCATCCCGGGACTGCACAGGACCATGCTCTCGTATACCCCGCAGGGCGGAGGCGCCTACAAGGGGGCCGACAACGTGATCATGGCAATAGATACGTTTGGCGCGAGGCACATCCGCTTCACGCCGGTTACTGCAGCGGAGACGCCGGAGGCAATGGAACGGCTGATCCTGGCATACATGTCCGCTCGCAGCGACAGTTCCATCAATAGCCTTCTGCTCACTCCATGCTTTGTTCTGGATTTCCTCTGCATCCACCCGTTCACGGACGGCAACGGACGCATGTCGCGCCTGCTGTCCCTGCTTATGCTGTACAAGAGCGGATTCGACGTGGGAAAATACGTGTCGTTCGAGGAGCAGATCAACAGCACGAAATCTCAATACTACGAAGCGTTGATGATGTCTTCGAAAGACTGGCACACGAATGAGAACTCCTATTTCCCGTTCATGGAAAACTTCCTGACGACGCTGCTAGTCTGTTACAGGAAATTGAATGAACGTTTCGATATCGTTCAGGGAAAGCACGCGACCAAGGCGGAAAGGATAGAAGCCGCAGTTCTGCGCAGCATAAAGCCCATCTCCAAAAAGGATATCTCAGACCTTTACCCGGACATCAGCCCGACGACCATTGAAGCGGTCCTGGGAAGGATGGTTAGAAATGGCGAGATCGCGAAGACCGGCGGAGCGCGGAGCACGAAGTACGTCAAAAAGATAGGACAATAGAAACGCTGTGGGAATAGTTGAGAAGGTCTCTCTTCGATAGCACAGATGCGAACTGCGAACCATTCCGCGACATGAGCATGCCATGGACATATTCCGACAAATCTGCATATGCTGCTCCCCACAATATGCAGAAACGAAATCAATGATGCAGATAATCTGAGCCAAAAAGGCGAGAGACGATTAGCATCATCTGGAATGATGAATTGAAGTTCTGAAATGGTTTCTGCAATTGGAGTCCTGCAATTCCGGGTCCGCAAACCAGCATGGTTACGTAGGGCACTCAGAATTACACGACATTACTCCAAGGACAGAACGCTGACGATCCGGGTCGATTTGGTGACAAGCAGAGGGGCGTTTTCGGTCAAAATTGGCAGAAGTGTCAGTCAGACAGTAGCGTCAGCGCGAATTCGGCAAATCGCCAAGGAATCGGGGAATTTGGAAATGAACACGGTTTTCTGGGAGATGAACCGGCGACTTGACAGTTGTATAAGCAGAGACATGAAACAACCCCCGGCCAATACGGCTGACCGGGGCGGCTGCAGCTCTGTTCTACGGTGTGTACGTTATTGTTATCGTTTGCGTGCTCTTTTCCCACCTAACCGTCGCCCCGAGATTCTCGGTAACAAACCTCAGCGGAAGCATCGCTCTCCCATTGATGATCTCCGGAACTACCTTGGCGTTCGTTGGCTCGATAGGGGTACTTTTTCCATTGACTGTCGCAGCGTTCTTACCAATCCAGAGATTGATCACCGTTTTGCCAAGGGCAACTGTTGCTTCGCTTATCCCATCCCATTCAACAGCGCCCCCCAGAGCTTCAGCGATTGCACGAATTGGGACGAGAGTCCTGCCATTCTTGATAACGGGAGCTGCTTCAAGAATGGTAGATTTTCCGTTTGTGCGCATAGTGCGATTTCCAATCGTCAATTGGATTACTTTCCTGACCACAGGAGTTGAAGGCGGAGGAGTCGTCTCGCTGCTGTCTATCTGAAGTTTGAATATTCCGCCGCTGGATGTCCCCGCATAGATTGTCTGAGGCGTTCCGGGAGCAATGGCGAGAGATATGACATCCAGACTCATGAGTCCATTGTTGATGGCGCTCCAGGAAGAGCAGCTATTCGTCGACTTGTATACCCCGCCATCGAATATCCCAACGTAGATAGAGTTCGAACTTGTGGGGTTGATCACAACACAAGTTACAGAGCGTTTGGCAAAGCCGATTGTAACCCACTTGTTTCCGCCATCCGTTGATCTGAACAAACCACCACCGGACCAGAGCTGGCTCCCTATGTAGATATTCTTCGAGTTCTTGGGGTCAACAGCAATAGCGTTGATGAAAGACGGTCCCTCTATGGCCGTCCAACTTGAACCACCATTTGTTGACTTGTAGAGATGGTCTATTGCTCCTGCGTAGATTGTGTTGGTATTTGCTGGATCAATTGCGAGAGAGCTCACGTAGGAATCGGCGAGACCAGCCTGTTCCCATCCCGATCCACCATTCGTAGTTTTCCACACCCCATCTTCCGTTCCTGCGTAGATGACATTCGGGTTCTTCGGATCGACGGCAAGACCCTCTACCATAGAGAAATTGGCAAGCCCAATTGTGTTCCAGGATCTTCCTCCATTCGTTGATTTGGATACTCCAAACCTCCCAGAATAGATAACGCTCGGGCTCTTTGGATTGACGGCGATAGAACATACGTCCATGTTCGTGAAGATGTCGCTTACAAGGGTCCACTTGTAAGTGTCTGCGGCCCTTGCGGAAGGTACGCATACGAAGGTCCCCGCAAACAGTGACAAGACGAGGCATACTGGAACGAAGACTGACAGAGTCCTTTTCATGGCCTATTCCTCCATTTGAGACTGCTCATCTCGACTAGTGAAAGAGTCTGCTGAAAATCCATTCGCCCAGTTTCACCAGAAATCCACCACCGATCGCAGTTAGTACATAGCTGAGAACAATCCAAGTTGACCTGGTCACAACTTTGGCAGGGGACTTGGCTTCTTGCTCCTTCAGATGGGCGCGACCGGCAGGTGTAATCGTGACTTTGGCAATGTCGGCGACATTGCCGCCATACCCAGAAAGCTTCTGACACTGGACAAACCCTTGATCAAGCAATCCGCCTGGTCCTGCCACAATATTGAGCAGAACCTGCCAATCAGCATCAGCATTATCTAGGGATTTTTCTCCAAGCTGAACGATCTCGCCGATTCCTTCTGCACATTGTCCAGCTTGCAAGGTAGAAAGAGCCTTCAGTATCCTGTCTGCATATTGGTCGTTTGATACTGTTTCGGACATCTGTCCTCCTCGTCTGTAAGCCAATCCCAGCTTGGTGGTGATCTTCATTGCACTCTGAATCGCCTTCACTGGGACTATTGGCAGCGCTCAATGGGGATTCTCGGTGTTTCTTTGCCCCCGCATGCCTCTGGTGTCTGGCAGTTCCATAATTCGACACATCTGTGGCTAGCTCGCTATGTGGGTCTTAAGCCAAATTGCTGCCATTCCTCCCAACTCGCTTGTCGCCGGAGTCACCACATGATGGAACTCTGCATCCATTGATTTCATCATGGCTTGGAAGGCCTGGGCTGCCTTGCGGCCGCTTGCTACCGCGCCGAGCAGCACCGGCCACCACTCGCTGCAGCGCACGGAACCATCCTGGACGTTCATGAATATCTGGTGCGCTAGTTTGCCAGCGATGCTTGGACCGGCACTGCCGGCGTTGTCAGCAGACAGGACCCCCAAGAGGCTTGGGGGCAGAACCTTTGCATTCCACTCCACCGAGTCGCAGAGCGTGGCGACAGTCTGAACATCACAGTAAACGCCGCGCATGTGATTCTGATAGAGCTCAAAGAGTCCTGCTGCGTAATCCAGCTGAGACAACAAGTTCTCTTCGCGAGCCCACAGCAGGATATCTTGAGTGGAGAATGACATCGCCCCTTCTGACCTTGTTACAGTTCGCAGCACGAGTTCGTCCGAAAGTAGCGCGTGACGTGGTTCCTGTGCCAAGGCAATTGCCTCCACCTCCGCCCTGCCAAGAACCGAAATCGCCTGCAGATATTTATCTTCACCGTATTGGAGTATGAGGCTGCACGGTGTGAGCGATGCATGTCCTTGGAGCCATGCGATGGTGCGCTCAACCTGCAGCTGCCTTTGCTGGACGATTTCCGGACTTACTGTCGTAATGGCAAAGCGCTTGCCGTCAAGAGATACGAGCGATTTCATTCCATGTTTGATGTTTGCCTTGAGCTCTGCGGAGGCTTCCATAAGCACATCCAGAGTTGTCCGTGTATACACGATGGACCATTGCCCCGCGATACCGTTGCTGAATGCAGGAATGCCAGCCAGCGTGAGGGAAGTGAGCGGGTCAACAACGAGTGCTGCAACGGAATCGTTCCGTGGCTGTGGCGGAGTCCCCGGGAGCGCGGCCAGAACATACTCTCCGGGAGTGGCAGCGATCTCCTGGAACAACTCGACGGGGTTATGACTGAGCACATGCGAAACCTGCGAGAACGGTATCTGGCCTTCTCTCTGGGCAGTCAAGATTCTTCTGACGTGTGCTCCGAATGCTGCCGCATCTGCAATATGCCTCTTGAACTGCTCGGAAACGCTGGTTGAGTCGTTTGGAGCGGTAAGAGGGACTCGCTTCAGATCGCTCCTGTCAGGAAACTGTCGCACATAGGACGTGAAGGCTTCGTTAATTATGGCAGCGTGTCGGCCTGCGATTTGGAGAATGGATCCCATCTTGCCCGTGTCGCCAGCTTTTTTGCCCAGCAGACTCTTCCAGAGTTGGTCGCTCGGAAGCAGGAAGACGGCGTTACCCATCCGAGTTCTCCTCACTGGGTCCGGCAAGTACCAGACCTGCTCACCGGGAGAGAGTTCCAGAAGTACTGCACTGTTCTGACCAACCGCGTCTTCTGGCTCAAGGACTTCTGGAGCGACACGGTCGATGGTCAGAAAACATCGTATATAGGTCTGAAACGTCTCAGGCTCTGTTCCGTGCGTCGGATCAAGAAGTCTTGCGTATGCCGCGTCGAGAGCACACGTGTATTCCTTCAGCCTGATCCAAAGGGTGACGAGTCGATCGAACTGGAGCGACGTCAGACTAGGCAGGTCCTTGATGGTTGCCGTTGTCCCGAGAGCGTCAGCGGAATGCTGGTTTTCCAGCTGCACTTCTGCTAGGAGCAAGACAATCTCAGTGTGCTCACTTGATGCTCCGGCATGGTTTGTCTGGATGAGACATTCCTGGAGATCTGCTTCGGCTGCGTCCAGATTGCCAGAACGAGTGTTCAGCTGGGCTCGGTACCAGTACACTTCACTTCTCTGGACGCCAGCCTGCACCAGCGTGTCGCACAGGCTCTTGGCGTCAGCGAAGCGGCCGAGCGTCAGGTAGCCATGGAGCAACCTTCTCGAGCGCGTGTTATACACATCTCCAGCGAATCCAATCTTGTCAATCTCAATGCTCAGGTCGAGCCTTGAAATGGTTTCCATCGTTTCCGAAATCTCATCGCGGACAATGGGAGGTACCTCGGATGTTGTGAGCGTCACCACCTTCTCAAGTGTTGTCTCAAGAGACGATTCATGGCTGTCTGCTCCAGCGGCACAAAGACATAAGCAGACATCGATCATCCAGAGGGGATTCTCAGGATCATGGGAGAGGAGCTCGTCCGCATAGCCGCGCGCATCGCCGGTTTTGTTGAGTTTCAGAAGAAGGTGTATTCGGAAGTGCTTGGCCAAGGTAGCCATTAGGGACGGTTTCTCCGGCAGATCTAAGACCTGGCCCACCGCATCCAGTGCCTCCTGGTATCGTTGTTGCGAGTCCAGCAGACGAGCCAACATGTCCAGAGCGTCAGGGGTGTCACGGTAGTCTGCGATGGAACGCAGAGCCTGAATAGCGCCGTTAATGTCGTGTCTCATATACAGAATAGTCGCCATCAGCTTCTTGTTGGCCGGGCGGTCTGGAGACATTTTCGTGAAGGTATCAGCATCTCGTGCAGCGCCCTCGATGTCGCCAAGCCATATGTGGGCATGGCAGCGATTGCTGTAGCAGGCAGACAGTAGTTCCTCTGGCACCTGGCTAGGGTTCTCGATAGCGGTCGAAAGCAATTGCTGTGCTCGCTCGGTTGCAGCTCGCATCGTCGGACTATCAGCGAGCTCCGGATCGCGCTCCGATTCGTGTCGTATCTTCCGCATGATCGCCACGGCCAGAAATGCGCACGTCATGGCATCTACGTGGCCATAAGCGTCAAGGCTTTTCTGAAAACAGTCTGCAGCGTTGTCCCAGTCCGATTCCCTTTGCGCGACTAGGCCAAGCGCGAAAAGGACATCACCAGACTGATGAATGGGATTGGAGAGTCTGCTTACCAGAGATTTCGCCTTGGAGAAGGTTGCTGTCGCCAGAACGAGCACTCTGTACGCGAGAGTATTGCCGGGCGCCATCTTGATGACGCTTTTGGCGATCCTGGTCGCTGTTCTGCGGTCACCTGTCATCAGAGACGCTTGCGCTGCATTGGTGCCGGCAATCTCGCTTGTCTTGTTAAATGTGTAGGCTTGCAGTAAGTTCTCTGCTGCTTCCGCATTCCTCCCGATCATCGAGAGGATGACACCCTTGTTTGTAAGGACGCGGAATCGCGTATTGTTGTCCATCACTTGCTGTTTCTGGACAAATGCATCAAGAATGTGCAGCGCTTCGCTGAACTTGCGATCTGCGAGTCTTTGTTTGACTTCATCGAGAAGTATGTCGCCGATGGCGAGAGACGCGTTAGCAGCTGAGAGACCAAACATGTCCTTGTAGTGCAACCGAAGCACTTCCGGATAATTCCGAAGCAGCGAGCAGATGTTGTTCCATGAGAAGATGTGGACGTCGAACAGCCCTGCAGCGACATTCGTCCGTGCTATCGCCGCTACGTACTCCTGGATGCGTGCATTGCCCGGTTGGGTTGTAGCGATGATCAGCTCCGAAATCGGCATTAGCGGCGACTCCAGCACGTCCGATACAATGACGTCTATCCTTTTCGGTGTCAGCCTGGTGCGCCAGTATTTCTTACATTGGATGACTCTGTGTTTGCCCGTATCTCCTGGAACACGAGAGTAGATGTCAATTCCATGTTGCCCCTGCCCGGAAACGCCCAGACGCTGGATATTCGGATCTGTCCAGATCCTTTCCCAGAGATCGAGACAGAGTTCCTCGAACCCATCGGCCGATGACGGAACGAGCAGCTCAAAGGTTGTTGGATCTTCAGCAACCAAGACGACTCTCCATCACTGATGGGACAACGACAGGCCGAGTGCAGACGGTTGTGCTGAAATCCAGAGGATGCAGGGCCGTAACGGAGTGTCTCGGTTTGAATGGTCGATCAACGTCAATGAATGTTTTTGCATCCATGTCTATGCGCTCTGCCCTCCATCGTCGCGGTCGAAGTCGCAGCGTCGATTGGTCGGAAACCAAATTCATTCTTAAGACTAGTCGCTTGAACGGGCAATACAAGAGTATGGCAGCATCCTCGGGGTCGACCAGAACCATAGGTGCAGCTCCGTGCATCGCGGTGAAATGGCGGGAGTGGATCGGCAGGACCCGGTTTGGATAGAGGAGACTGGTGTCCAGTGCTCGACAAGATTATACTGGGAGTACCGTGCAGTACGAAGCGAGGGGGGACTCGGGTGGCCCCCAGTGCGTGCAGTCGCCCGACGGGATTCTGTAGAACAGTTGGAGAGGGCAACGAGGAGGGCGTATGGCAAGCAACCCATTGGACGGTGCGATTTACAGAGAACGGACACACGAACGCGAGAAAGACGTGCGCGGAGACTACTTCCGCGACCAGACGGCGATCATCCACAGCACCGCATTCCGCAGACTCAAGCACAAGACGCAGGTGTTCTTTTCTCCCGAGAACGACCACGTGTGCACACGCATCGAACACGTGCTCCACGTGGCAACTATCGCTGCGACCATATGTAAGGGCCTCGTCGAAGACGGGTGGAATCTGGACATCGACATGGCTTACGCCATCGGGCTTGGACATGACATAGGCCATGCCCCGTTTGGTCATGCGGGCGAGACGAAGCTTCAGGAGCTACTGGAGCCCTCTGGATTCCTGTTTGCCCACGAGATCAACAGCTACCGTGTTGTGGAGCACATTGCCAATCATGGACAAGGGCTGAACCTGACCTACGGCGTCAAGGACGGCATCATCTTTCACAACGGCGAGAAGATCGAACAGAGCCTGAAGCCCGAGGAACATCGGAATGACCTGGAGAATGTTCGGGATCGCACGGGCAAGCCATCAAGCTACGAAGGCTGCGCAGTCCGATTTGCCGATAAGATCGCATACTTGGGTCGCGACATCGAGGATGCGATGCTGGCCGGGTTTATCAAACGCGAGGATGTTCCGGAGAAGTTGCGCGCAGCGCTGGGAGATACTAACGGCGAGATCATCAACACACTCGTCATGGATGTGATTAGTTCCTCTATTGCCTCAGGTGACGCAATCTGTCTCAGCGAAGAGAAGCACGGTCTCATCTTGCAGTTGTATGACTTCGACAGGAACCACATCTACAACCACGAGAAGATTCTGCGCTACAAGGAGTCCTGTCAGTCTATCGTCGAGGCTCTCTTCGAGTACCTCTCAGTCCTGTACGAGCAATGTGGCGATGAGTACGAACGCTACGAGAAGAGCCCGGTACTTTTCGTGCGGCGGTTTGGCCGGTACCTGAAAGAGATGGATGCGTTCTACAGGGCGTCCGCTGGCGAGACTCCGAATTTTCGTGTCATGGACTACGTGGCCGGTATGACAGACCTCTACGCTCTGGAGTGCATGCGGGAGATTACGCTCCCAGACCCGATTCACTTCGAGTGAAGGGGTCATAGGACTGTGGAATCGGTGTCCGTGGCCAACCAGAACGTCAGGTGCATGTGTGGATGTTTGAACAGGTCAGGTACGCACAGGAATCCTCCTGCGACGATGAACCGAACTCGACATGGTTCTTGCCGAGCTGGCATCATGTGCATCGCGGTCAACACACGAGGCCGCGTGCTGTCGCGCAATTGGTCGCACGTGAAGCGGAGAAACAGGAGATTCCGATGACGTGCCACCGCATCCAGCCTGCGGGAGCGGTGGATGCGCTACGGCGCGGCGAATCGCCGGAAGACGTGTTTGGACGATGGGGCTATGAGCTGGGGACGGGAGAATTGGGTAAGTTACTGCAGAAATAGTGACACGAGAGCGTGTGACATGGAAAACAAGCCGGTTTCCACCAAGCCCCAGAGATTCACGACTCAGTACCTTGTCTTCTAGATCTCAGCTACGTCATCAGAGGCCCAGCCACCCGCGGTTGTCATTGTGGATATTCGCGCTTAGTTCGTGTCGCCAGGCAGTTGAAGTGAATCGATCTCGTCACTGAATCCCCACAAAGCATTGAACTTGGTCTCTAGTGTCGTCTTCAAAGCTTCCTGCTGCAGGTCGAGGGATATCCGTTTCCGGCCTGACGCTGTCTGAAGCTTCTTCTGTATCTGAATCAGCGCTCTCACATCGGCAACAATCGCATCGTGAGCAGCTTTGTGTAGTGCGTTTCCGTTGATATCGAGGAGTGGAACGGGAACATCAGACAATACGTCAGTACCCCGCGAGAAGAACCCACCTCGGAATGGACTGCCACGCTTGCGAAGGAAAAACTCGATAGCCTTCTGGTTCAGGAGGCCAAGGATGAACTCCAGTGTGTATCCACGTCGTGGGTTGCAGACGATAGCCTCGCCTGCCGTACCGCCCGAAGCGCACGCGGCTCCGACCATGTCGACTGCGTATTTGTCACCACGTTGAGCGACGGAATACACGATTTTTGGAGTGGTGAAGACTGTTTCCAGTGCTTGATCTCTTCCAAATGCGTAGAACACTCCCCGTGGTGGGACAGGCGACACGTCACGATCCTCAAGGCGAGTTTTGTGCGCACTGAGATACGCCCAAGTAAGGGGGTAGTGCTTGGACAGTCGTGAAGGGATGATTGCACCAATAGTGCCGCTCGGCGACGATTCATACGGGAATATCACTCGAGCGTCAGCCACAATCGGCCGATAGGAGATGACTCCTTGGGAATCGTCGATGAAAGAACGAGTAGTATCTTTCTCGATCTTCCAATGAGTACTACCCTCGTCGAACTCAACAAACTCTTCGTGTTCAGTGAAGTCCGAGAGAACAAACACATCATTGGCACTAGTCTGAATGCCATTCTTCACGTTGGCAATCTCCGAGAGTCGGATCGAATTTAGCATTAGTTTCTTGAGGACAACTGCTTCTTCGTCACTACTAGGCAAGACCCAAGGATGCCGGCCAAAAGTCGCAAGCAAAGCAGAAGGCAAGACAATCCCCTTCTCATGTGGTGTCGAGAGAAACTCTCGATAAAGACTGACAGAACGGTGCGCAAAGGCATCTACACCACTCTTGGCCAAGATCAGCAGGCACACGTAGGTGGAACGACCCTCAAATACCATTTCGTTCCCGAAATCAAGGATTTCGGCTACGAACCTGTGCTCGGCGAGTATCTCGCGCAGGTTGCTTCCGGCGTCGTTCGTTATCCACTTGTTTGGGACGACCATGCCAAACCAACCATCGCTCTTGAGTCTGGACAAGGCTAGTTCAATGAAGATGAAATACTTGTCGAACTGCTTGTAGGGCGTTTTGTACGTTCGCTTGTAGTAGTCCATCTCTTCCGGGTGGATCTGGCGCATCTCCTCGGTCTTCAGATAAGGAGGGTTGCCGATTACAACATCAAACGCCTCAGGCAGATTGCCCGACGACCAGTCAAGTGGAAGCGTTCGATCAAATACAGAACCAAAAGTGATGGGGAAGTCCTGACGCACAACCGTGTTTCCGCACACGATGTTCTTGTCAAGATTGGGAAGTATCTTTCGTCCAGTCGGCAGCGTATTACTGGTCTCGTCTTCAAGCAACCGGACCAGCAGGCTGAATCTTGCGACTTCTACTGCTCCATAATCAATGTCAATGCCATAAAGACAGCTCTTCAGAATCTCGCTTTTGGTTTGGAAGTCCAATCGGTACTCATCGTCCGTGACCCGATACAGATGGGGTTGTCTGTTGGTGAGCAGAAGTGATTTTACGGCCATGTTCACTAGCTCATTAAATGCTTGAAGAAGGAAACGCCCTGAACCAACGGCAACGTCAAGCACACGTATAGCTCTAATCGCTTCAAAGGATATCTGGCCGTGAGCAGCAAGCTGCTCGAACTTGGAGTCAAATGCCCGATGGACTACCTCGTTGACTAAGGGCTGGGGAGTAGTCACTATCTCTCGGTGTTCGTAGACGGGTTTGTCCTGCAGAACCACGTTACCTGTGGTGTCGTCGAAGTTCAAGTGCTTGACCAAGAAGTGCTCATAGACTTCTCCAAAGAAATCCGCATCAAGAAGCCCAAAATTGTAGGGTGAGTTGGGAGCGTAGATTTCGTTCACGATTGCCAGGAACAACTCGGCATCAATCTTATAGGTGTCTTGCAGACGATCCCGAGAGGCGTCAAACAGCCCCGTGTTGTAGCGCGTGTCCATTCGCTTGAAGAGTGTTCTAAGCTCGACGAAGTCCTGCCTGCCCGCTGCACTATGCAATACGGCTTCTCCCTCTATGCCGCGGTCTTCGCACATGCGAATGAAGATGATGCGGTTAATGATCTTTTGGGTGAAGTCGTTGAGGTCGTCAGGGACTAGGGTTGGGTACCTGGAGTGAAGGTCCTGGGCCATGCGGACGCGCCAGCCATTGATACGATTCAGGAAGGAGATGTTGACTGGAATGGCGCCCGTCAGCGTCACCTTAAACTCACGCTCAATTGACCCTGATGCGACTTGGTCTCGACTGAAGCATTTCGTCAGACGATCCAGTTGACTGGGAAGGTCTCTGTACTCAATGCTTGCCATCAATGCTGTATCCGGACTGTCGGTCTCTCCAGGCTCCAGACGTGTGTCATAGACTCGAAAAGTACGAAAGTTTGTCAGCACCGAAATTGGTAGCCCCGCAGTATAGCCGTAGCTGCGAACCTGGAATGCGCTGGCCCTGTCGGAACGTATGTCGACTGCAGGTCGTTTGGCTTCTACGAAGAACTTACGGATGGAAGCAGTACGGAACGTGTAGTCCGGCTTCTTAGTGGAGACCTCAGTCACCTGTGATTCCTCGCGGACGACATCCTTGATGCCATTTGACAAGCCAGCCAAGTTAATCATGTCCCAACCGAGCAAGTCAAACAATGGGTCGATGAACTCCACTCGCGCTTCTGTTTCTTGATATCTGGACGAGTTAGCAACTACGTCCTTTTCTTGAGATTCGAAGCGTTTTACCAGCTTACTAAGCCTTTCTGCCGGACTGTTCAATGTCATCCTCCTTATCGGCCTTTTCCCCGTGAAGGCGCTGTCGCCGGGAGCGCAGTTGCAGATATGCCTTGTGAACTGACGCACGCTCTTGTTCGCTCAACCCAGCCGCTGCCAGGACAATGGCGTCTTGCTGCGTCAGGGTGGCATCGAAATCGCGGCCTGAGCTAATCTCTGCATCAAGGCTACCAAGATCAGCATTTGGGATGGGAGCAACGGGAACCAACAGTTTCTCAATCTCAGAGGGAACCAGTTCTAGAACGCCACCCCCATAATGGCGTCCTTCAAGTTCGGCACTTAGTGCTGTGAGGCTGTTGACGAAGCTATAGACAAACTCATCTGGTTTCAGCGATGCCTTGATGCGATATGCCGTGTCAGTCGAGTAGACTCTGGCTTTGTTGAGAATTAGTCTAGGAAAGTTATGCGATCGCTTGAGCATGCCAAGATGCGTCTTGTACACAGAAGGAACGCAGTACCACGGGGTTCTGATTCGACACTTGTAGCGCTGAGGCAATCCGAGTGTCTCGCCTAGGCGAATGTAGGACTGAGCGCCCTGCGGAAGCTCTTTGAATGGAGTGTCGTCAAACTCCACGAAATTCGTGGGAAGACCGAGCTTTCCGTTGCTCTTATGCAGTTTTCTGGAGTAGATTAGACCTCGACAGTCCTGGCTGCGGCCAAACATGGGATGTACATATTTCTGAAGGTCGTACTTCTCCACAGTCGCATCGTCCACGAGGAAGAACTTGTTCGCTCCGGTGACTATCCCCACATCAACAGATGCAACATCCGAGAACCGTTTGATCAGTGGCAAACGGCACACTCGATTGAGAGTCGCAAGTTCACTCGGGTCCAGGAGCAATTTCATCCATTTGCCCTCGAGAGTTTTTCCCGAGACATACGGTGCTTTAGCAAATATCTGGTTAGGGTCGGAATCCAGGAAGTCATTGTTTGGTTCCGCCACGATGGCAATTCGTGGTGAGGAACGCTTGGAACCAGTCTTCTTCTCGACCATAAGCAGAATTGTGCCTTGAAGTGCATCCTCAAAGAGCAGTTCGTGCGGGTCAATCACCAGAATGCGCTGGCATGAAGACAACAGGTACTTTCGAAGAGACTCGGCATGAAGAATGTGAAGCAGTTCTGCAGGTACTACCATAGCCAGCCGACCGCCTGGTGACAGCAGAGCGATACTTGCTAAGACGAAAGGCACCCAGGTATTCGTACGCTTGGTAAATGGGAGATGACAGGACGCAAATATGCTCTCAGAGAGCTCCTGATCGCGTTTTTCAAGATACTGATAGCGGATATATGGAGGGTTGCCAACAACGGCGTCAAAGGTCTTGTGAGTTTGAAGGCGTTCCAGGGCCCATTCGAGGAAATCGCAGTTGTCGATGTTGACTATACACGTCTTGCTGCCACGCCCGCGTTCACGGGCTTTTGCCGCCTCTTCCGCGAGTTGCTCCACCCCCGTGAACGTCATGCGGTGAGTGGAGAGTTTGCAGAACGCACCTACAAATACGCCATCGCCACAGGCCGGCTCAAGCACCGAGTGAGGACTGTTACTCAATATCCAGCGGGATAGGAATTCCGCTATCGGACTCGGAGTGTAGTAGCCACCGCGAAGCTTTCTAGCGGACTCATCTATCTTGAAATTCACCGATTGCACACTCCATTTCTAGCCGCATCCGAGAGTACATCTGTCTGTCCCCAAGGCAAATTGTGACCTTGAGAAAGAACGCATCCAATATATGAGGCGAGCATGACATCGAAGCCGAGATTCGCTCCTGTTGTGGTGCTGTTCTTTGCCTTTCCGTATGCCACAGTGCCTCTTTCGGCTTCAGCTGTAGAAACGGTGACGCTGCTGCTCTCGAGTATCAGTGTAGCATCATTAACGAGTTGTAGCCACGAAAAGAGGCCAGACAAGAGACGTGGGATCAGGAGCCGTGCAGACAATGTCTGCACGAATGAGCCACTATCACCACAGACACTGATACAATCCACTGTGGAGCGAAATGCCAGAACTTTAATTCGTCACTCCGCCCTCTTGACGTCGTGTAACAGTGGGTATACTGTAACGACAGTTACATGTATCACAGGAGAGGTGCTGTGTGGAAAACGCAGGTGAGGTGAACGCGCCGGTGGAGATGGGACAAGAAGAGCCGCAGCGCAAGTTCTTCGGGCTGAGCCAGAACGTCTTCGTCTTCGGCTTTGTGTCGATGCTGACGGATTTCAGCAGTGAGGTAACGGTCAAGATCCTGCCGCTGTTTCTGGCCAATGCACTCGGCGTCAAGCCGGCGATTATCGGGTTCATCGAGGGACTGGCGGAGTCGACGGCCACGCTTCTGAAGTGGGTCTTCGGCTGGCTGTCCG
>Ga0209429_10001308_pt1 | contig 15607 bp, 13 predicted proteins | sample BarGraNGADG00212_3_FD_184493 | JGI IMG/M metagenome (GOLD analysis project Ga0209429, IMG submission 184493) | Arctic peat soil microbial communities from Barrow, Alaska - Barrow Graham LP Ref core NGADG0004-212 (SPAdes) (version 2) | ecosystem: Environmental > Terrestrial > Soil > Wetlands >... | reverse complement strand
CAGACCGTGTCTACATCACCTCTCAGAATCACGGATATGTGGTTACAGACGAGACTCTTTCCCCTGCTGTCTGTGAAATAAGCCATATCAATATGAATGACGGCTCGATTGAAGGTTTACGATACCTCAACAAGCCTGTATTTACTGTGCAGTATCATCCTGAGGGTGCGCCCGGTCCGTTGGACAACAATTATCTGTTTGATGAATTTCTGACCCTGATTGATGATACAAAGAAGAAGGCGAAGGAATAAATATGCTGCATATTCGCGCGGGATTTGCTGTTATGACAGCAAGTGGAATATCTAAAATATTACGATTGATGGGAAGAGGGGCAACGACCCTTCCGGGACGAGCCGCGCTGAAGATATATCCGCAGATTCTTTCGCAGCTGTCAAAAGAGCAGAAAATTATCGTTCTTACCGGAACGAACGGTAAAACAACAACAACACACATGGCTGCCGGAATTCTGAAAGCCCGCGGGTATACAGTTATTACCAATGTGTCCGGTGCCAACCTTGCAACCGGCATTGCCACCACGATGATTGAAGGAATCCGGATTCGCCGCCGCACGGAAAAAGCGGGCGGCAAGGTCGTGTATGTTATTGAGGCTGATGAGGCGGCATTTGCCAAGGTTACAGGCCCCCTGCAGCCGATGGTCTGTGTCGTGACAAATTTGTTCCGTGACCAGCTTGACCGATACGGTGAGCTGGTTTATACGCAGTCGCTCATAGCCAAAGGACTTGATGCAACAACGGCAAGAATACTTTTGGATGCGGATGACTCACTTGTGGCAGCTCTGGAGCGCGGCCGCGAGGACAGAGTCGTTTTCTTTGGAATGGACGAGTCCTCCATGACCCGTAACACTGTTACAAATCCTTTGAAATCAGCACTTAGCGAGACAACATCCGATGCCTCGTACTGTAGTTTCTGCCAGACAAAATATGAATACCGCGCCAGAAGTTTCGGTCATCTTGGTGCTTTTTACTGCCCGTCATGCGGCTATAGCCGTAAGGAACCACAATTTCTCGTATCATATAAAGAGCCATCCGAACAGGAGAAAGCATCTGCCGTTCAAAAGGGAGAAAGTCCGGTAAAGGGGCCTGCGGATGTAGGATTCCCTGTAACACTTACTTATTCCGGTGAATCAATAACGATTGGTCTTCCGATTCCGGGACTGCACAATTTCTACAATACGGCAGCAGCCGTAGCCGCCTGTACTGAACTTGGGGAGAAATGCGGGGATCCTGCGCTCTCGTTTACCGGCTGTGCAAAAGAAGTCGGTAAAGTTCGTCCGGCATTTGGCCGCATGGAGAAGATTCCGGTCGGATCGAAGTCGCTCTGCCTTCTGCTGGTTAAAAATCCGGTCGGCCTTGAGCGGACGCTGTCATTTGTCTCCCAGGCATCGGACGCGGGAGGCATGTATCTGCTTTTAAACAGCAATGATGCCGACGGCAAAGACGTATCCTGGATTTGGGATGTCGATTTTGAATCAAGATCGTATCCGGAAAAGGTTTTTGTATCAGGGGAAAGATACGGTGATATGTATCTGCGGCTTGCCTATGCAGGAATTGATAAAGACCGGATGCAGGCGCAGCCGATGTCTCGCTGCGGCGACCTGCTTGACGAGGCGCTTGCAGAGTGCGAAGAAGGCAAGTGCCTGTATATTCTTCCGAATTATACAGCGATGCTTGCACTTCGCAAAATTATGGTCAGGCGTTATCACCTCAGGGACTTCTGGAAATAATGGAGAGGAGCATTTCAAACATGCAGGAAAAAATCCGGCTCTGTCATTTATACCCGGATCTCCTCAACTTGTACGGAGACCGCGGAAATATTCTGGCCCTCATAAGAAGGACCTCTCTGCGTGGAATCGACCTTGAAGTCGAATCCATTTCAATCGGGGAGAGTTTTGACCCGGACCGGTATGACATGATTTTTCTGGGCGGAGGACAGGACGCTGAACAGAATATACTCCGCAGTGATTTTGTATCAGTCAAGGGAGAAAAAATCAAGGAAGCCGTAGCAAAGGATAAAGTATTTCTTTGCATCTGCGGCGGGTACCAGATGATGGGCCATTTCTACGAAGAACATGACGGGCACAAAATTGAATGCCTTGGAGCTATCAATATATGGACAGTAGGGAAGAAAAGCCGTTTTATAGGCGATACCGTCTATTCCAGTGATTTGTTTGCTGAATCGTCGGTCCTTTATGGATTTGAGAATCACAGCGGAAGGACGTATCTGGGGGACGGCGTAAAGCCGCTTGCAAAAGTGCTGGCAGGATCCGGAAATAATGGAGAAGATGGAACGGAAGGTGCAGTCTATAAAAACGTGTACTGCACATATTCTCATGGCAGCTTTTTACCCAAAAATCCCGCAATGACGGATTTCCTCATAAGAAGAGCACTGGAAGTGCAAAAAGGGGTACCTTACAATTTGGCGCCGCTGTCAAACGAAGTGGAAGATTTTGCAAGAAATGCTCTTCCAACTTGCAAAAAGCCTTGACACAACTTTGTCTTTTCGATTACAATAATAGAAACCGGAAATGAGGCGGCGAGGACCGTCTTTTTTCGTTGTTTTTCCCGTTACCGACTCTATTTTTGAGTTTCTCAGAGGAGGAATTAGAATGCCGAAATATACAAAAGAAGATATTATTAGAATGATCGAAGAAGAGGATGTAAAATTCATCCGCCTACAGTTTACGGACATTTTCGGAATGCTGAAAAATGTTGCGATCACACCAAGCCAGATGGGCAAAGCTCTTGATAATGAATGCATGTTTGACGGTTCATCCATTGACGGGTTTGCCCGTATAAGTGAATCGGATATGTATCTTTTCCCTGATTATGATTCATTTGTCATTTTCCCGTGGAGACCCCAGTCAGGGAAAGTTGCACGCCTGATCTGCGATATTCATACACCTAACGGCGCACCGTTTGTCGGCGATCCGCGATTTGTCCTTAAGAAGGTTCTGGCCAGAGCCAAGAAGATGGGATACATCTTTAATGTGGGGCCTGAGCTGGAGTTTTTCCTTTTTAATTATGATGAGAACGGCAAGCCGACAACAACTGCAAATGATGAGGGCGGCTATTTTGACCTGGAGCCGGTTGGTCAGGGCGAGGATATTCGCCGTGAAATTTCTTTTGCCCTTGAAGCAATGGGTTTTGAGATTGAAGCTTCCCATCATGAAGTTGCCCATGCACAGCATGAAATTGATTTCAAATTCGGCGATGCGCTTATAACGGCTGATAATATTATGACATTCAAGCTTGCTGTCAAAACCATTGCCAAAAGATACGGACTGCATGCTTCTTTTATGCCAAAGCCTGTATACGGGATTAACGGATCGGGCATGCATATCAATATGTCCCTTATGAAAGACGGTAAGAATGCATTTTATGATCCGGATGACGATCTTGGACTTTCCGAGACGGCGCGCCAGTTTATTGCCGGTGTCTTAAAGCACGTGAAGGGAATTACTGCCGTCAACAATCCGCTGGTAAACTCATATAAGAGACTTGTGCCGGGTTATGAGGCACCCTGCTATCTTGCATGGTCTGCCGCCAACCGCTCCGCACTAATCCGGATTCCCGCTACCCGCGGTATCGGAACCCGTATTGAGCTCCGCAGTCCGGATCCTTCAGCAAATCCTTATCTTGCCCTTGCACTCTGCCTGGCCGCCGGCCTTGACGGAATTGACAATAAAATGACACCGCCCAAACAGGTGTATAACTCAATTTTTGCAATGTCCGCACAGGAAAGAATAGATGCAGGCATTGATAACCTTCCGGGAAGCCTGCGGGATTCCCTCGACGAGTTTGAGAAAGATCCGCTGGGCAAAGAGATACTTGGGGAACATGTTTACGACAGGTATCTGGAAGCCAAGGACGATGAATGGAACGAGTATAAAATGCAGGTGACTCAGTGGGAAGTCGATACGTATCTTCTTCGCTATTAAGCTCTCCGTGCCATCAGATACAAAATGACATCAAGGACCCTGCGGGGTACGACAAAAATGCGGAGGGGGGGAAAAGATGAGAAGCATTATCATAGCTTTTCCCGATATTGCAGCAGCACAGAAAATCAGGGATATCCTTCAGAACCACGGCTTGCCCGTGAGGGGTCTTGCAACGAATGCATCGATGGCGCTGCGATATATCATGTCGGAAGACGGAGGCGGACTTGTCGTCTGCGGAACTCAATTTCCGGATATGACTTCGATCCAGCTGCATTCCCTGCTTCCAGATGATTATGACATGCTTCAGCTTACATCTGTAGGGAAACTGGATCTGACTTTTGGACAGCAGGAAGGCCTGTATACGCTTACTCTTCCTCTGCATGCACAGGATCTTTTATCTTCCGTCCGCATGCTTCTTAGTACCAGACAGATGTGTAATGACGTTTCCCGCTCTGCAGCAGCAAAGCCGAATACGGTGAAAACGGCTGCTCCCCCGGCAAAACGGGGTGCAGACGAAAAGAGAGTCATCGATCAGGCCAAGGCGCTTCTGATGAACCGCAATAATATGTCGGAGGAGGAAGCGCACAGATTTTTGCAGAAAAAAAGTATGGATACCGGGTCGCGGCTTATTGATATGGCTGCTGCCGTATTGAAAAGTCTGGAAAATTGAACCTAATACACGCTTGCGGCAGAGAGGGCTCAAAATGAGAAAAATTTCTTTCACTAAAATGCAGGGCATAGGAAATGACTATATTTATATTGACTGCACTAAAGAAGAGGTTCTAAAACAGGATGAGATCGTTCCTTTCGCGATTCGTTTCAGCGACAGGCACTTTGGAATCGGTTCTGACGGTGTAATACTCATAAAGCCTTCTGAAAAGGGCGACTTCCTCATGGATATGTATAATGCGGATGGCTCCCGGGGTAAAATGTGCGGCAACGGGATTCGCTGTGTGGCAAAATATGTTTATGACAAGGGCCTTACAAAAAAGACACAGCTTGCCATTGAGACATTGTCGGGAGTCAAACAGCTCTCTCTTGCCGTTGTGGACGGAAAGGCTGCGTGCGTTACCGTCAACATGGGTAAACCCATTCTTGAGACGAGTAAAATTCCCGTTCTCTGGAGTGATAAAAACATGTTTAACGAGGCGATAGCCGTGGGCGGAAAGCTCTATAATATTACGGCCGTATCGATGGGCAACCCGCATGCTGTCATATATGTCAAAGGAATTGAGACACTTCCGGTTGATAAGATGGGTCCTCTTTTTGAGAAACACAAGCTATTTCCGGAAAGCGTCAATACGGAATTTGTAGAAATTATTGACCGTGCGCATCTTCGTATGCGTGTATGGGAACGTGGATCCGGTGAGACAATGGCATGTGGAACCGGAGCCTGTGCTACAGTGGTTGCCTCTGTCCTGAATGGTTTTTCCGACCGTAAAGCGACTGTTATCCTTAACGGAGGGGATCTCAATATCACATGGAATGAAGATTCCGGTGATGTTATCATGGAAGGACCCGCTGAGATCAGTTTTGAGGGAGAGGTTGATTTTTAAACAGTTTATCTGTACAAATATATAAAGGGAACAACGGACCGAAAGGTCTGTTTTCCTATAAAAAGCCTGAATATAAGGTCTTTGAAGAAGAAAGGGACAACGAGATGTTTGAATTGAATCAGAATTTCCAGAAATTACCGGGAAATTATCTTTTTGCCACGATAGCCAGGAAGGTGAAGGCATTTTCAGCGGAACACCCTGATATGGATTTGGTCCGTCTGGGAATCGGTGATGTAACCAGACCCCTGTCTTCTGCCGTGATTACTGCGATGCAGAAGGCCGTGCTTGAAATGGGCGATGAGAAGACTTTCCACGGATATGGTCCCGACTTCGGGTATGATTTTCTGGTAAATGCCATTGCAGAGAATGATTATGCAAGCCGCGGCGTGACAATTGACAAGGATGAGATCTTTGTAAGTGACGGCTGCAAGAGCGACTCAGGCAATATCGGGGATATTTTTGCAATGGACAATTACGTGGCGGTGTGTGATCCGGTCTATCCGGTCTATGTCGATACCAACGTTATGTCCGGCCGTGCAGGGGAATTTGATCCCGAGACGGGTCTCTGGTCGAATTTCATGTATCTCAAATGTGAAGAGAAGAACAGCTTTATCCCGCAGATCCCTGCAATCAGGGACGGCGAGAGAACGCCGGATATGATATACCTTTGTTTTCCCAATAATCCGAGCGGAGCTTCCATCGGGTATAAAGACCTGGCCGCCTGGGTGGGTTATGCCCGCAAGGTTGGAGCCGTTATCCTTTTTGACTCTGCTTATGAAGCTTTTATCTCGGAGGATCTTCCTCATTCGATTTTTGAGATCCCCGGTGCAAAAGAATGTGCAATTGAGCTGCGGAGCTTTTCCAAAACGGCCGGATTTACCGGTGTCCGCTGCGGCTATACGGTCATTTCAAAAGAGCTTGTAAGAGACGGTGTCCGTGTCAGGGACCTGTGGGCAAGACGTCAGGCGACTAAATTCAACGGTGTCTCCTATATCACACAGTGTGCGGCCGCCGCGATCTATACGCCGGAGGGCAAAGAGCAGACCAAAGCTGTGATTGCCGCCTACATGGATAATGCGCGAATTCTCCGGGAAGGTCTTACTGCTCTCGGGTTTGAAGTATCCGGCGGGGTGAATGCACCGTATATCTGGATCAAAACCAAAAACGGTATGACGTCCTGGGAATTTTTCGACTTCCTTCTGGAAAAAGTAGGTGTTGTCGGTACGCCGGGATCCGGATTCGGACCCTGCGGCGAAGGCTTTTTCCGACTGACTGCATTCGGCTCCAAAGAAGCATCCCAGGAGGCGCTCCGCCGTATTGCTACTCTCGCATGATATTATTTGCTTGTGCAATCTGTAGAAAGCCTCGCTTTTTACCTCTTGAACGGGCCAGATAAATTGACACTGCCAGTGCCGACTTATATAATGGTAAGGGCAAGAATTCCTCGAGTGAGTATTGCTCGGGGATTCTTTTTTTATGGAACAATACCGATATGACACGAAGTGTTAGGCAGCATAGTGAAGACTCATGAGTGTTGCCTTTCGTATTGACAGGAGGATCATTTACTATGGTAAAAGCGATTGTTGGAGCGAACTGGGGCGACGAGGGAAAAGGCAAAATAACAGATATGTTTGCCTCCGAGTCGGATATTGTAATCCGCTTTCAGGGCGGTGCAAATGCCGGACATACCATTATTAACGAATACGGTAAGCTAGCTCTTCACCTTCTGCCTTCCGGTATCTGTCATTCAAAAGTAACAAATATTATTGCAAACGGCGTAGCGCTGAATATTCCGAAATTCAAGGAAGAGATCACCAATGTTCTGGCAAAGGGAGTACCGATGCCGAACCTGATGATCTCGGATCGTGCACAGATTGTTATGCCCTATCACATTCTTTTTGATCAATACGAAGAGGAGCGTCTCGGCGGTAAAGCATTTGGCTCTACCAAATCCGGAATCGCTCCATTTTATTCTGATAAATATGCCAAAATCGGATTCCAAGTGTGCGAGCTTTTTGAAGAAGAAGCCTTAAAAGAGAAACTTGTATCCGTTCTGGAGCTCAAAAACATTCTTCTCGAACATCTGTACCATAAACCGACTCTCGATGCCGATGCACTTTTTGATGAGCTTATGCAGTATCGTGAGATCGTAACTCCTTTTGTTGCCGATACAACGGCATACCTGCATCAGGCAATCAAAGACGGTAAAAAGATCCTTCTTGAAGGTCAGCTTGGTTCCATGAAGGACCCGGATCATGGTATTTATCCGATGGTTACCTCTTCTTCGACACTCGCAGGTTACGGTACGGTCGGAGCCGGCATTCCCCCTTATGAAATCAAGGAAATTGTTGCTGTCGTCAAGGCTTATTCCTCCGCAGTCGGCGCGGGAGCCTTTACCAGCGAGATCTTCGACGACGAGGCCAATGAGATGAGACAGCGTGGCGGCGATGCCGGCGAATACGGTGCAACAACAGGACGCCCCAGAAGAATGGGATGGTTTGACTGCGTTGCTTCCCGCTATGGCTGCCGGGTACAGGGTGCAACTGATGTTGCCTTGACGGCGATTGACTGTCTGGGATATCTTGACGAGATTCCGGTCTGTGTAGCATACGAAATTGACGGTGTTGAGACACTCGATTTCCCTAATCCCACCAAGCTGGACCGTGCCAAACCGGTATGGAAGAAGCTTAAAGGCTGGAAGTCGGATATTCGCGGTATTACATCTTTTGACAAGCTTCCCAAAGAAGCGCAGGAGTATGTTCTTTTCATTGAAAAAGAGCTTGGAGTCCGTATTTCTCTTGTGTCTACCGGACCTAAGCGTGAAGAGATTATGTTCCGCTGATAACAACAGACAGCAGATGTTTTTGCTTTTTTAGTAATGACAGTTCGGATTTTAGCAGGAGGAATAATACGTGGTCAACGAGAAGGTTCTTGTTCTGGATTTTGGCGGACAGTACAATCAACTGATAGCCAGACGTGTGCGTGAGCAGAATGTATATGCCGAGATCCTTCCCTATACGGTCAGTATTGACAGAATCCGTGAAGGTAATTATAAGGGTATAATTTTCACAGGCGGGCCCAACAGTGTCTACGATGATACATCACCGCACTACAGCAAAGAGATTCTGAATCTGGGCATTCCTCTTCTTGGAATCTGCTACGGAGCACAGCTTATGGCGTACCTGCTCGACGGAGTCGTATCTTCCGCACCTATGAGCGAGTATGGCAAGACGGATATCAAATTGTCTACGGACTCTAAGCTGTTTAACAATGTTACCGCCCAGAATACCTGCTGGATGAGCCATACGGATTACATCAGCGAGCCTCCGAAAGGCTTTACTGTTACCGGGTATACGGACAACTGTCCCTGTGCTGCGATGGAGGATCCGTCCCGCGGATTTTATGCCGTACAGTTCCATCCCGAAGTTAATCACACGCCCCAGGGGCCGGTAATGCTCCATAATTTCCTTTATGAAGTCTGCGGCTGCTCGGGTGACTGGGTGATGTCGGCTTTTGTTGAGGAATCAATTGCCAAAATACGCGAGCAGATCGGAGATAAGAAGGTCTTGTGTGCTATGTCCGGCGGGGTTGATTCGTCAGTCGCGGCGCTCATGATTCACAAAGCCGTCGGCAAGCAGCTGACCTGCGTTTTTGTCGATCACGGACTTCTTCGCAAAAATGAAGGAGACGATGTCGAGCGGGTTTTCAAAGGCGAGTTCGACATGAATCTGATTCGAGTTAACTGCCAGGACCGCTTTATGGCAAGACTTGACGGGGTTTCCGACCCTGAGAGAAAAAGAAAAATTATCGGCGAAGAATTCATCCGCGTATTTGAAGAAGAAGCCATCAAAATCGGTGCTGTGGACTATCTGGTCCAGGGTACGATTTATCCGGATGTCATAGAGAGCGGAGTCGGCGACGCAGCCGTTATCAAGAGTCATCACAATGTCGGCGGACTTCCGGACGATATCGCATTTAAGGGACTTATTGAGCCGCTCCGCGATCTTTTCAAGGATGAGGTCAGAAAAGCCGGCCTTGAGCTGGGAATACCGGATGATCTGGTATGGCGTCAGCCTTTCCCGGGTCCCGGGCTTGCGATTCGAATCATGGGTGAAGTTACAGAGAAGAAGCTGGCAATTCTTCGTGAAGCGGATTATATTTTCCGTGAAGAGATCAAGAAAGCGGGACTCGGCCGCGATATCAACCAGTATTTCGCTGTGCTTACGAATGTACGCTCGGTCGGGGTTATGGGTGACGGCCGTACCTACGATTATATGCTTGCCCTTCGCGGGGTAACGACAAGTGACTTCATGACAGCGGACTTCGCAAGAATCCCGTATGATGTCCTTGATATCTGCTCACGCAGAATCGTTAACGAAGTCGGACACATCAACAGGATTGTGTATGATATTACGAGCAAACCGCCGGCGACGATAGAGTGGGAATAGGCGCAATTCACTTGCTTCTTCGCTCGGTCATGTCCTCGGCGAAGCAATACAGACAGCTAATGATTGAGGATCTAATTGCTTCACCTGCGGAATCTACTCAGAAGCAAGTAAATTGCTCTGGTAAGCGGATGAATGGGAAGTGCTCGTTACTAGATTCAAATTGAAATCTTCATCCGCAAGGAAGTGTGTGTTTCTCGCTCGGTCAGTCGGGGGGAAGGCGGTGTGTGTTTCTCGCTCGGTCAGTCCTTGGATTGCTATGCAATCCTGCGGAATCTACTCGAAACACACACCACCTTCCCTGCGAGGCGTCCTGCGGACGCTAAGGTGGGGTACTTGGGGAGTTGCTCAACATTAATCCATTAGCTTTCTCGCCCGGTCATGTCCTCGAATTGCAACGCAATCCTGCGGAATCTACTCTAAACACACACCGCCTTCCCTGCGAAGCGTCCTACGGACGCTAAGGAACGACGCGCTAACTGTCGCTCCAGTTATGCCGGTTTCTTTCTTAAATAACGCACATAAATAGTTGGGATGAAGGCTGACAGCAGCTGCAAGATCAGGAATTGAAAAACGGGTATGCAGATGACTGTTGATATAGTCAATGCAGATAACGATATTTTTGGAAAATGCATTTTCATACTGCAGTTCGTGCATGCGTTTGGTTAAATCAAATATCATCTCTTTGTGAAGTGCGGTTACTTCTTCACAGGACTTACAGACATCGACCCTCTGAATATATAGATCGCTTATTGTATAGGCCAGCTCAGAATCCACGCCGCCCTCCATGCAGAATTTTGTTATAAAAGCCGCTGTGATTATGAAATGATACTGCAAATTCCGCAGCGGGTCTTTAGATAAAAATCCAAGACTCTCGCTCGTAAGCGGAAGCATTTGCTTTCTGACCGTATCAATATCCCCTGTTTTCACTGCTTCATAAAACGACAATTCATGATCATAAGGAAGGTGATAAATATCATTTTCGCGCTGATCAAATAATGTCTGCGTTAATTTGTCGGCTATATTATTCGTCATATAATGCGATCCTCCGGAAATAGTTTGTCCTATGTGAGAATTATGATATGCAGATGAGAATAATGATATATTGTTTGAGATAAGCGTGTTATGTTTTAAGCAAAAAGGCATGGAGGATAAAGCTGATGCATTATATTCAAGGATTGGAAAAAGGTATTAATCTTGGTGGCTGGCTTTCCCAGTGCAACTATACGAAGACACGTTATGACAGTTTTATTGTAGAAGACGACATTCAAAAAATTAGTTCATGGGGACTGGACCATGTCAGACTGCCGATAGACTGCGAGGTCATCGAAAAAGACGACGGCAGTCTTGACGAAGACGGGTTTCATTATATAAATTCCTGCCTTGCATGGTGCAAAAAATACGGTATGAGGATGATTCTTGATATACATAAGGCGGCCGGATATACATTTAATAATGCTTTCAGTGAAGAGAACAGTCTATTCAGGAACGAAACGCTGCAGAACAGGTTTGTAAGTATATGGAGCGAATTAGCGCGCAGATACGGAAACGAGAATGACACTGTGGTTTTCGAACTGCTAAACGAAGTTGTTGAAAAAGAAAACAGTGAACCATGGAATATTTTAGCCCATAGGACCATAGAGGCTATCCGAAAATATGCGCCGGATACTCAAATTATCATCGGGGGTGTCGAATGGAACAGCGTTCGTGCAGTGGCGCTTCTGGACAAGCCATATGATGAGAATGTCATTTATACGTTTCATTTCTATGAGCCGTTTGCATTCACTCATCAAAATGCAAGTTGGGTTCCTGAAACAAAGGATGTGTCTATTGAATACCCTTCTACTGTTGCGGCTTACAGGAATGCCGCGAGAATAATAGGGGAAAAAGCCTCGTTCATTTTCAAAGATGATATCAAAGATATGGGGGTCGCATTGCTCGAACAGCTGATTATGCAAGCTGTAAATGTTGCAGAAGAACGCGGCGCGGCACTTTACTGCGGAGAATACGGCGTTATAGATCAGGCTCCGGCAGAAAGTGCGCTCAGATGGTATCAGAATATGCATCAATTATTTGAGAAGTATCACATAGGAAGAGCCGCCTGGTCGTATAAGGAGATGGATTTCGGCATTACAGGGCAACATTATGAAGCAGTGTTAGATGGTATCCTTGCTTCACTATAATATAAAAAAATCGCTTCAGATATGCAAAAATGTCCCGCCGGCAAGCTTTACCATTTGCTTCCGGGTTGGTTTTACTGCTCAAGGAAAAAACCGGTACAATATCACTTGTCGAAAAAAATACTGTCTGCAGAATAGTGTTCTGTAGCGGGAGAGGGATTTTTTTGTCCTAGAGGATATATACTTGTTGCCGATTATCTTGATTCGTATATAATGAAATTATTATTATTTGAAGTCTTGTTTTTTGGGGGGGCATACAAAATATGAAATGGTATCAAAAGACGGCTGCAATCCTGCTTCTGTTACTTGTCTTTTTTCCCGCTCTTGGCATGTCCGGCTGTAAAACATCTGCAAAGATAACAACCGCTGAAATTACTCAAAAAACGACCCAATCAACTACGATGCATTCAGAAAGCACGGCTGAATCCACGCTTCAAACAGCAGCAAAGTTAGAGACCACCGCAGCGGTTGAAACCACTTCGTCAGAATCATCTGCTGCAGCGACAATCAAAGCAACTACTGCGTCAACAACAGCAGCCACCAAAGAAACCGTAAAAGCAACTACTGCGTCAACAACAGCAGCCACCAAAGAAACCGTAAAAGCAACTGCAGCGGCAACAGCCGCAGCCACCAAAGAAACCACTAAAGAAACCACTAAAGAAACTACTGCGGCACCCGCTGCGACCACCAAAGAAACAGCAGCGGCAACAGCCGCAGCTACGACGCAAGCCCCGCCTGCTGATTCAGGATCGGGAGAAGTTTACATTACTGAAACGGGTAAAAAATATCATAATGGCGGCTGCCGTTATCTTGATGAAAGCAAAATACCGATTGGTAAAGCTGATGCAATCGCTCAAGGATACACTGCATGCAAAGTGTGTAATCCTTAACAAGGGAACGATAACAAACACAATTGGTGGGCGGTGTAAAAATGAGTTATGCGAGCAAACTTTTCTGCCATAGGAAGATTTATGATCTGGAGAATACTAATGATCTTTTTCTTCATGCAATTCTGGAAAACGTGAAGCATCACATGAACAACTGCCCTGAATATGCCAAAATAGTTGCTCATTGCGGCTTTGCGGTTGAAGAAGTTAAAACAATTGAGGATCTCTACAAAATTCCGCCTATTCCCACCGTGTTTCTAAAAAATCACACGCTTTATTCAGTATCTCCAAAGCATCTGATGCTGAAATCAACTACTTCGGGGACCAGCGGCAAGGTCAGCGAAATGGCGCTTGACTGGCCCTCCTCACTGCGCGGAATTGGTATGATTAAGGGAATGTTTTTTACAAATAAATTAATATCGCCGCGGCTTACGAATTACGTCGTCCTCGGTTATCAGCCGGCCAAAAGAAATAAGATCGGTGCAGTTAAAACCGCTTATGCGACTACCTATGCGGCTCCTGCCGTCCATCGTGTATATGCACTGAAAGATACTGGTACAGAGTATGTTCTCAACATTGAGGGCATTAAGAAGGCCTTGATCCGTTATGAAAAAAGCGGGCTTCCGGTTCGATTTATGGGATTTCCCGCATATTTTATGTTCCTTCTTAAAGAACTGTCTGATTCCGGAATTAAGCTTACGCTTCACCCGAAATCCCTGATCTTATTGGCGGGCGGATGGAAACAGTTCTTAGCAGAAAAGGTGGATAAGCCTACGCTGTATGCAATGTCCAAGGAAGTTCTGGGATTGGGCGGTGACCGGATCAGGGAGTTTTTCGGCGCCGTGGAACACCCGATCGCTTATTTTGATTGTCCCAACCATCATTTTCATGTCCCGATATATTCCAGGGTGATCATTCGCGATGTGAATCTGCAGCCGGTGGGATACGGCGTTCCCGGTTTGCTGAACTTAATCACGCCGATGATGACAAGTATGCCGTTTGTAAGTGTGATGACCGATGATTTGGCAGTCCTGCACCCCGGCGAGGAATGCGGATGCGGGAATCGCTCGCCGTATTTTGAGATACTGGGGCGTGTCGGACTTGCCGATATTAAGACATGTGCGGCGAATGCTTCTGAATTGCTGGACATAAAGAAAGGCGGCGCATCATGAATCTGGTACACGGAGAAATCCTTGACGCAAAAGGGTGTGATAACGTATTGGATCATCTGGAGCAGGATATTCTTGATACTTTGGGCAAGAAACGCCTTGATCCTCAAATAGTGATCGCTGCCTGTGATAAAGTTCTTAATAATCTTGATGAATCAGTCTACATTCAGACAATGAACGAACTTGGAATGAATGAATCACTGAGCAGAAGCTATATCAGTGAGGCTCGTCAGATGTTCAGTAAAGAGAGCCTTCTTCATCGCCTTACAGTCGAATTGAGTGATGATTATGGCAAGCCTGTTACTTTTCGTCCGATTTTCAAGGAGTTCTCTGTAACGCAGCAAACAGTACCGCTGGGAGTTTTGCTGCATATTGCCGCCGGAAATGCTGACGGACTCCCGGCTTTCAGCATATTGGAAGGACTTCTGACCGGGAATATCAATATTTTGAAGCTGCCCGCAGCGGAGGGCGGCATTTCGGTTCGCCTGCTGTTGGAATTTATAAAGGCCGAGCCTGTTTTAGCCGATTATATCTATGTATTTGATTATTCTTCCAGGGATATAGAGCATATTGAAAAGCTGATATCCGTCGCGGATGCCGTTGTTGTATGGGGCGGGAAAGAAGCTGTATCGGCACTTCGCCGGATGATTCCTCCCAATACAAAAATGATCGAATGGGGTCATAAAATCAGTTTTGCTTACGTAACAGAGCAGGCAGTGACCGCCGCCGGTCTTGAAGGTCTTGCAAAAAACATTGTTGAAACCGGTCAGTTGCTGTGCAGCTCTCTGCAGGGGATTTTCCTGGATACAAACGACATGGAAAAGGTGTACGAATTCTGCGGACAATTCCTGCCGGTACTTGAGGCGGCAATTTGTAAGCGTTCTCAGGATATAGGAATCGGGATCCAGTCGCAGGCTGCCCTTAAGCTTTATGCGGAAGAACTCGAAGGGATTTATAGTAATAGCCGTGTATTTCGAGGCAGCAGCTGCAGCCTGATTGCCTATCCGGATAAGATACTGGATACATCGATACAATTTGGAAACGCATGGGTAAGGCCGCTGCCCCGCACAGAGCTTCTGTCCACACTTCGGCCTTATAAAAATTATCTGCAAACGGCAGGTCTGCTTTGCGGCCCGTCTGAACTTCCAATACTATCCGATATGCTTTTTAAGACAGGTGTTGTGAGAGTATGCCCGGGTGAAAATATGTCGCTGACGTACTGCGGGGCGCCTCATGACGGGGAGTATCCATTAAGACGGTACACCAAAATTGTCGATATTGAGCGAGAAAGCGAATGAGTCAGCTGCCTGGACCGGCCGAATGAGAAAGCGAATGAGTCAGCTGCCTGGACCGACAAAGCGAAAATGCCGGTGAAGCGGCATGTCCGGCTTACGCCATAACTATCAGTATTG
>Ga0209429_10001306_pt1 | contig 15621 bp, 14 predicted proteins | sample BarGraNGADG00212_3_FD_184493 | JGI IMG/M metagenome (GOLD analysis project Ga0209429, IMG submission 184493) | Arctic peat soil microbial communities from Barrow, Alaska - Barrow Graham LP Ref core NGADG0004-212 (SPAdes) (version 2) | ecosystem: Environmental > Terrestrial > Soil > Wetlands >... | reverse complement strand
AACACGATCCAGGGCTGGCGTCCGGTCTCGGTGAAGATCCAGCCGAAGCTGTTGGCGAACAACGGAAGCAGCGGGGTTGCCGCGATCACCCAGAACCAGAGGCGGTGGCGCGGGATCCGGTCGCGGCGGGTCGACCACAAGACGGCGAGGGCGATCAGGGCGCCCACCATCCCGAGCCCGATCATGATCCTGAACGACCAGTAGGTGAGTGGGATGGTCGGCGCGTAGCTCGGGCTGAACGTCCGGGCCGACGTGTCTTGGCCATATTGCTTCTGGTAGTCGGCCTTGATCTGGTTGATGCCTTCGACGGAACCATCGAAGCGTCCGGTGGCCAGGAAGCTGAGCAGGCCCGGCACCTTGACCGAGTACTTCTCCTGGCTTCCGTCCAGGGAGCCGATCGTCAGCAGTGAGAACGGTGCATTGCTCGCCTCGGAGTTGTAGAGCGCCTCGGCGGCGGCCATCTTCATCGGCTGCACCTCGGTCATGATCTTGCCCTGGAGGTCCCCCGAGACCATGACGCCGAGAGCCGATACGAGGGTTACCCAGGCGCCGATTCGGGTGGCCTTGCGGTACATGGTGGCGTTCTTGCCGACGTCCGGCTTGCGCAGATGCCACAGACCAACGGCCATGACGAAGGCGCCACCAACCATGTATGCGCTGGTCATGGTGTGAGGGAACGTCACCAGCTGGACCTTGTTGGTGAGCACTGCAAGGAAGTCGGTCAACTCTGCGCGCCCGGTTATCGGGTTGTACCTGTACCCGACGGGGTGCTGCATCCAGGAGTTGGCGGCGAGGATGAAGTAGGCCGACAGCAGGGTTCCGATCGCGACGAGCCACATGCAGGTCGCGTGCAGCCTGGGCGAGAGCCTGTCCCACCCGAAGATCCACAGGCCGAGGAAGGTGGACTCGAGGAAGAACGCGAGCAGGGCCTCGATCGCCAGCGGTGCGCCGAAGATGTCCCCGACGAAGCGCGAGTAGTCACTCCAGTTCATTCCGAACTGGAACTCCTGGACGATGCCGGTTACCAGGCCCAACGCGAAGTTGATCGTGAAGAGCTTGCCGAAGAACTTGGTGAGCCGCAGCATCTCGGGGTTGCGGTTGCGTAGCCAGGCGGTCTCGAAGCAGGCGACGATCACGGAGAGCCCGATCGTGACCGGGACGAAGAAGAAGTGGTAGACGGTCACGATGGCGAACTGCCATCTTGCGATGTCCACGGCGTTCATGGTGCTCCTTCAGTCCACTGGTTACTGCGGGGGCCCACAAGACTACGAGTACGGTTGCTGATTTCATACTGAATCTCGTGCTGACCGAAGGTGATCTGGCGCACTCCTTCAGAACGATCTGGCGCCCCCCTTCAGAAAGGTTCGGTATCATGAGGGGTCCGCCTGATCGGGTGGTATCAGGTGAGACGTGGATGGAGACCCTATGCGGTGGTGCTGGAGAGCGCTCAGCGCTGCCTCCGTAGCCGCCGTTCTCCTGGTCGCCCTCGCCATGCTGCTGTTCACGCCGGGCCCCGCGGTCGCCAGCCAGTCTGAGACCGTCTGGCATCCGCACCCTGGCGACCCTGCAGCCCTGACCCGCATCTATGACGTCAACCAGAGCGCCATGCGAACCGCCGGGCCGCCGTTTGCCAGGTGGACCGGGCAGGGCCGTCAGTTCCTGGCATTCGACCCCCGCGGCAATGGCCGGGTCGTCGAGGTGTTCGGAGATCTGGGCTCGGCCGATCGGATCGCGGTGCTGGTGCCCGGGGTCTCCACCACGGCCAACAACTTCAACACGGGCCTGGATGATGTTCGCGACCGTGCCCCGGCGGTGCAGGCCCGGGCCCTGTATGACGCCGCTCGCGCGGCGGCGCCGGGCCAGCACGTAGCCGTGATCGCCTGGCTCGGGTACGACGCGCCCCAAGGTGTCGGGCGCACTGCCGCCCGTGAGGAGCTCGCGCAAGCCGGTGCAACCGCCCTGGACGGCTTCACCAGGGACCTGGCGATCATGCGCCCGAAGGCGAGGGTCACGGTGATCGGTCACAGCTATGGCTCTGTGGTTGCGGGCCTGGCCGCAGCCAGTCTTCCGTCGCAGGTGAAAGACGTTGTCGTGGTCGGCAGCCCGGGTATGGGCGTCTCGCGAGCTGCGGACCTGCACACCTCGGCGCACGTCTGGGCGGGCCAGTCAGCCCAGGACTGGATCAACTGGGTGCCTGCCTTCCGGGTCTGGGGTGCGGGGCACGGCACCTTGCCCACGACCCCCGGCTTCGGCGACAGGGTGTTCGGCACCACCGGGGTCGTTGACCACGATCACTACCTGGCACCGGGCACGCAGTCCCTGGGCAATATCGTCTCGATCGTTCTTGGGCGAGACGCCTCGGTCACCGGGCCCAACTCCGTGGCCCTGCCGGTTCAGGCGTCCGGGTAGCCGTTCGGGTTCTGCGACTGCCAGCGCCAGGAGTCCGTGCACATGTCATCGATCGTGCGGGTGGCCTTCCAGCCGAGCTCGGCATTGGCCCGGCCCGGGTCGGCATACGAGGCTGCGATGTCTCCGGCGCGACGCCCGACGATCTCATAGGGCAGCGTTCGGCCCACCGCTCGCTCGAACGCATGGAGCATGTCGAACACGCTTGAGCCCATGCCGGTCCCGAGGTTCCAGGTGCTGACTGCCTGGTCCGTCGACGTCAGCCGGTCGAGCGCGGCGACGTGGCCGGTCGCGAGATCCTCCACGTGGATGTAGTCACGCAGGGCGGTGCCGTCGGGGGTGTCATAGTCATCGCCGAAGATTCGCAGCTTGTCGAGGCGGCCAACGGCGACCTGAGAGATGTAGGGGAGCAGGTTGTTCGGGATGCCGGACGGGTCCTCGCCGATGGTGCCGGATGGGTGGGCGCCGACCGGGTTGAAGTAACGCAGGACGGCAATCCGCAAGCTCGGCTGGGCAACGGCGACGTCGCGCAGGATCTGCTCGATCATCACCTTGGTCCAGCCGTACGGGTTGGTCGCCGAGGTCGGAAAGTCCTCCTTCATCGGCACGGCAGCGTTCGCGCCGTACACCGTTGCGGAGGAAGAGAAGACGAGCTTGCTGACGTCGTGACGCTCCATCGCCCGGACCAGCGAGAACGTGGAGCCAAGGTTGTTCTCGTAGTACTTCAGAGGCTTTTCAACACTCTCGCCCACGGCCTTGTGGCCGGCGAAGTGGATAACCGCGTCGATCTGCTCGGTCGCAAAAAGGTGGTCGGTCCGCTCGACGTCGCGCAGGTCGAACGCATGGACGGGCAGGTGCTCGCCGGTGATTGCCTCGAGACGCTTGATCACCGCCGGCTTGGCGTTGACGAAACTGTCCACGATCAGGACATCGTGGTGGGCGGCAAGGAGCTGGATGACGGTGTGTGAGCCGATGTAGCCGGCTCCGCCGCAGACGAGAACACGCATGTGCATACCGTATGCCGCCGCAGGCGTTCCGGTTGTCGGCACCCCGATCGCGTGCTCTCATGGAGTGTGAGCACGGTGCGACGCGCGCGGGCGGCGGTGGAGTGCGTGGTGACCCCTGACGGCGAGCGCAACGTCTGGTTCGTCGGCGATGACACCGAGTGCGCGGTGATCGATGCCGCCGGCACGTTGGGGGAGCTCTTCGGCCACTGTGAGCTGCGCCGGCTTCGCGCGATCCTGTGGACCAGCCTCTGGCCGGAATCCGTTCGAACCGGCATCACCCTGGCCGACCGGACTGGGGCAGTGACCTATCTTCACACCGACGATTTCGTCATCTGGCGGGGGACCGAGCCCGAGCGTCGGCCGCAAAGCTCAGTCCCGAGGGGTTTGGTGCTCAATATCGGGGGCATCCGGCTGGAGTCGATTGCGACGCCGGGTGTCACCCCTGGCACGCTGTGTTGGTACGCACCGGCGTTGTCTGCCGTGTTCACCGGCGAGACACTCGGCGTGCATGGCTGGGGCGGGGCGGACCTTTCTGCGTCTGAGCGCTCGGCGCTGATGGCCTCGATCCGGGTCGGGCTGTTCTCGCTGCCATCTCAGACTGTGGTGCACCCTGGGCGTGGCGCTGACACCCGCATCGGCACCCAGCGGTGGGACCGTCGGTTCTGGAGCTGAGCATCAGCCCTTCCCCGGGATGATCAGTGACTTCCCGGTGGTGCGGCGGCTCTCGAGGTCCTCGTGCGCCTGGCGTGCCTGATCCACGGTGTAGCGGGCACCGACGCGAACCGACAGCTCACCTGAGGCGACCCATCCGAACAGCTCGCGTGAGCGCTCGAGCAGCTCATCCCGGGCCGCGACGTAGTGCCCGAGAGTCGGTCTGGTGAAGAACAGCGAACCCTTGGACTGCAGCAGCCCCGGATCCACCGGAGCCACCTTGCCGCTGGCGGACCCGTACGACACGAACATGCCACGCGGGCGCAGGCTGTTGATGCTGCCCTCGAAGGTCGCCTGTCCGACCCCGTCGTAGACCACGTCGGCGCCGCGGGCGTCGGTGAGCCGGGAGACCTCCGTCGCCACGTCGTCCTTGTCGTAACGGATGACGTCGGTGGCACCTGCCTCGAGGGCAAGAGCTGCCTTGCGCTCTGTCGAAGTCGTTGCGATCACGCGAACGCCCCGGGTGGACAGCACCTGCGTCAGCAGCAGACCCACCCCGCCGGCCGCCGCATGCACCAGGGCGGTCTCGCCGGGGCGCGCGGGATATGTCGAGCGGGTCAGGTACTGCGCGGTCAGCCCCTGCAGGAGCACTGCGCCCGCGGTCTCGTCGTCGATGCCGGCGGGGACCGGGACCGCGCGCACAGCTGGAACGATGACCTGTTCGGCGTATCCGGCGCCAGGGACCATCGCCCACGCGACGTGGTCCCCCATCTGGAAACTGGTCACGTCGCTGCCGATGGCGCTGACGACTCCGGCGCCCTCCGAGCCGACGATGAACGGGGTCGGCAGCGGGTAGGCGCCGGTGCGGAAGTACACGTCGATGAAGTTGACCCCGGCTGCGGCGACGTCAACACGCAGCTCGCCCGGGCCGGGGTCGGGGGAGGGCAGGTCCTGGGCCACCAGCACCTCGGGGCCGCCTGTCTCGTTGACGACTACTGCACGCATGTGCGCCTCCTGCTGGGACGGGGCAGCGGCGGCGCCGCGAGTTGGGCCCTGGTTGATAGCAGCCTATGACCTGTGGCTGACGTCCTGATCACCGAACCCGACCGGCTGCGTCGCTGGAAGACGGTGTTCGGCCCGGGTCGACCTGCGGGCTGGCGGGCAGTACCGCTGGACCGTGATTGCGGGCCACGTTGCGGCCGGTACGTTCATCGAGGTGGAGCCCGGTCGGCGGGTGACCCGACGAGGTGCGACCTGACATCCACCGGACTCAGTTCTGGTGGATGTCAGTCGCCGTCGGGCAGGACCGCGTTCAGGATCATGGACACGACGGTGATGATGATCGAGCCGAGCACCGCGTCCCAGAAGAACTGGTCGACGTGGAAGGCCAGGTTGAACTGGCGGGCGAACCACGAGGTCAGCTCCAACATCGCCGCATTGACGATCAGGGTGAACAGCCCCAGCGTCAGGATGATGAACGGCAGCGAAAAGATGGTCAGTATCGGCTTGATCAAGGCGTTGAGGAGGCCGAATATCACGGCCACCCACAAGATCGTCACGAGATGGTTGCTCGTCGAGGCGGGGTTGTCTGCGAGGTGAATGCCCTTGACCAGACTGGCGGCCACCCAGAGAGCGACGCCGTTGACCAGGACCCTGACCACGAATGACTTCATGGACTCATCGTGGCACGTGGGTGCCGGTCCATGGACCAGACGCTGATTCATAGAATCCTGAGCCGTACTGTTCTGACATGAGCCGAACCGTCCGTCTCCGCGAAGCGCTGGCTGCCGTCCCTGCCTACAAGCCCGGCAAGCCGGCAGTGGTGCGCGAGGGGGTCACCGCATACAAGATCAGCAGCAACGAGAACCCGTACCCTCCGCTGCCCGGTGTCCTTCAGGTCGTCGCGGACGCCGCCACGGAGATGAATCGCTATCCGGACATGGCTGTCACCGCGCTGACCGACGCGCTCGCGGAGCGCCTCGGGGTGCCGCGAGAGCACATCGCCACCGGAACCGGCAGCGTGGGCGTCCTGGCTCAGATCATCACCGCCACCTGCGATCCGGGCGATGAGGTCATCTACGCCTGGCGTTCGTTCGAGGCATATCCGATCGTCGTGGCGATCGCGGGTGCTGTCTCGGTGAAGGTCCCGCTGGACGTGAACGCCCGGCATGACCTCGCAGCGATGGCCGCCGCGATAACCCCTCGCACCCGGCTGATCCTGGTCTGCACGCCCAACAACCCCACCGGCCCGGCCGTCCACCAGGACGAGCTTGACGCGTTCCTGGACACGGTCCCCGGCGACATCCTGGTGGTCATCGACGAGGCCTATGTCGAGTTCGTCACCGACAAGCGCGCCCCCGACGGGCTCGCGACCTATGCCGGGCGGCCGAACGTCGCGATCCTGCGCACCTTCAGCAAGGCCTACGGCCTGGCAGGACTCCGGGTGGGGTATGCCGTGGCACACGAGCCGGTGGCCCAGGCCCTGCGCAAGACGGCGTTGCCCTTCGGGGTGAGCACCATTGCCCAGCGGGCTGCGATTGCCAGCCTGGACGCCTTCGACGAGCTGCAGGTGCGGGTCGACGCCCTCGTCGGCGAGCGGGAGCGGGTGGTGGCCGAGCTGCGCTACCAGGGCTGGCATGTGCCCGAGACGCAGGCCAACTTCGTCTGGTTGCCACTGGGTGCCGACACCCTGGCGTTTGCCGCGGCGGCCGACAAGGCGGGTCTGGTCGTACGGGCTTTCCCCGGAGAAGGTGCGCGCTGCACGATTGCCGAGACGGAGGCCAACGACCTGTTGCTCCACGTTGCCCGCGACTTCGTGGTGGCACGCACATTCTGAGCCGGGCGTGATCGTTCTGGCCAGCCGGGTTATAGCCCCGGCTGGACCCCGATTCGTACTTCGTGCGCCCCCTTGCAGGTACCGTGTGCTGGCAAGGAATGTGAGCGCCGCCACACACGCGCGCGTGAGTCCCTGCCGTGAGAGCATCTAATGGCGGAGACCCCGCTACGAATTCATGGCCCGAGGCGAGCTGGCGGTGATCCCGCGTTCGCGAAGAAGGAGTGCCTGTGAGCGACAAAGAAGTCGCGATGCCGCCGGAAGCGGCCCATGCCGCTGCCGTCGCAGCGCTGGTTGCGCCCGTTCCCGAGATCATCGGCGGGGCGGAGTTCGTCCAGCTGCTCACCCCTGAGGGCGAGCGCGTCGAGCATCCCGAATACTCGCAGTACATCGCGGATCTCACCGACGACGACCTGCGCGGCTTCTACCGCGACCAGGTCCTCGTTCGCCGGTTCGACGCCGAGGCCACGGCCCTGCAGCGTCAGGGTGAGCTCGGCCTGTGGGCCAGCCTGCTCGGCCAGGAGGCAGCACAGGTCGGCTCGGCCCGTGCGCTTCGTACGCAGGACTACGCCTTCCCGACCTACCGCGAGCACGGGGTTGCCTGGTGTCGCGGGGTCAACCCGCTCAACCTGCTCGGGATGTTCCGCGGGGTCAACCATGGAGGGTGGGACCCGAACGAGAACAACTTCCACCTCTACACGGTCGTCATCGGCGCACAGACGCTGCACGCCGTGGGCTATGCGATGGGCATCCAGCACGACCACGCGGTGGGCACTGGCGACCCCGACCGGGACACAGCCGTCATCGCCTACTTCGGTGACGGTGCCAGCGCCCAGGGCGACGTGAACGAGTCCTTCGTCTACGCGGCATCCACGAACGCACCTGTTGTCTTCTTCTGCCAGAACAACCAGTGGGCCATCTCCCAGCCGGTGGAGCGACAGAGCAGGATCCCGATCTACCAGCGTGCCCGCGGCTTCGGCTTCCCTGGCGTCCGGGTGGACGGCAACGACGTCCTCGCCGTGTATGCCGTGACCAAGGCTGCGGTGAACGCGGCCCGCAGCGGGCAGGGGCCGATGCTGATCGAGGCCTTCACCTACCGGATGGGTGCGCACACGACCTCCGACGACCCCACGAAATACCGCATCTCGGCCGAGGTCGAGGTCTGGAAGCTGCGCGACCCGATCGCCCGGCTCAAGGCCTATCTGACGACCAGCCTCAAGGCCGACCCGGCGTTCTTCGAGGAGGTCGAGGTTGAGGCCGACGCGCTCGCGGCAAGGGTTCGCGCGGGCTGCCTGGCGATGCCTGACCCGGAGCCGCTGTCGATGTTCGACAACATCTATGTCGAGGAGCATCCGCTGATCGACGCCGAGCGCGCCGGGTTCGCTGCCTACGCCGCGAGCTTCGAGGGGGAGCACTGACATGTCGAAGGTAACGATTGGCAAGTCCATCAACGCAGGTCTTCGGCGGGCCATGGAGCGAGACCCCAAGGTCGTCATCATGGGTGAGGACATCGGCAAGCTCGGCGGCGTGTTCCGGGTCACCGAGAACCTGCAGAAGGACTTCGGCGAGGACCGGATCATCGACACCCCGCTGGCCGAGTCCGGCATCGTGGGCACCGCGATCGGTATGGCGCTGCGCGGCTACCGGCCCATCGTGGAGATCCAGTTCGACGGGTTCGTCTACCCCGCGTTCAGTCAGATCACCTGCCAGGTCGCCAAGATGCACGCGCGTTCGCTCGGCAAGATCAAGCTCCCCATGGTGATTCGCATCCCTGTCGGTGGCGGCATCGGCGCGGTCGAGCACCACAGCGAGTCCAACGAGGCCTACTTCGCTCACACGGCAGGTCTTCGGGTCGTCGCATGCTCGAACGCGGAGGACGCCTACTGGATGATCCAGCAGGCCGTGGAGTCCGACGACCCGATCATCTTCTATGAGCCCAAGCGCCGCTACCACGAGAAGGGCGAGGTGGACCTGACTGCCACCTCGGCGCCCCGACCTCTTTTCAAGGCAAACATCTCGCGCGTGGGCGAGCACCTGACCCTGGCGGCATACGGACCCATGGTCAAGGTGTGTCTGGACGCTGCCACGGCCGCAGCCGAGGAGGGCAAGTCGATCGAGGTCATCGATCTGCGTTCGCTGTCCCCGCTGGACCTGGACGCTGTGGCGACCTCGGTGGAGAAGACCGGCCGCCTGGTCGTTGCCCATGAGGCTTCGACGTTCCTGGGCATGGGCGCCGAGATCGCCGCGGCCATCTCACAGCGCTGCTTCTATCACCTTGAGTCTCCGGTGATCCGGGTCGGCGGGTACAACCTGCCCTACCCGCCCAGCCGGCTCGAGGAAGAGTTCCTGCCCGACCTTGATCGCGTGCTCGACGGCGTCGACCGCGCGCTCGCCTACTAATACGGAACGGGACCACAAGTCATGGCTGTAAAGCATTTCAACCTCCCGGACCCGGGCGAGGGCCTGGTCGAGGCCGAGATCGTCACCTGGAAGGTCAAGGTCGGGGACCTGGTCAAAGTCAACGACATCTTCGTCGAGATCGAGACGGCGAAGTCCCTCGTCGAGCTTCCCGTGCCGTATGCGGGCACGGTCACCGCGCTACTCGTGTCCGAGGGCGACACGGTGGAAGTCGGCACCCCGATCATCTCGATCGACGACGGGCTCGGCGGTGACGACGCCCCGGTGACGGCCCCGCCCACCACGACGGTTGCCGGGATCTCGAATGCGGCGACCTCGACGGCAACGACCTCGGATGATGAGATCGAGGTCGCCAAGACCGGTGCTGCCACGGGTGAGCGGGTCGCGAACCTGGTCGGCTATGGCCCGCGGGTGACCTCGGGCAAGCGTCGTCCCCGCAAGGGCCCGAGCCCTGCGGCGATGACCACAGCCCAGCTCAACCAGGCGTTCTCGACCGTCCCCGCCCAGCCCGAGTCCCTTGCGTCACAGCGGGTCTCGTTCCGTCCGCCCGGCGGCAAGGCGCTGGCCAAGCCGCCCGTGCGCAAGTTCGCCAAGGACCTGGGCGTCGACCTCTCGCAGATCACCGGGTCCGGTGAGGGGGGCATCGTCAGCCGAGCCGATGTGGAGGCTTACGCAGCAGGCGTCAGCGGGGCGACGTCGTTCAATGGCGCCGGCTCATCGACAGCCGGCTCATCGAAATACGTGGCGCCTGTCTTCTCGGCGACCGGCGAGCGTGAGACGCGCGTGCCGATCAAGGGCGTACGGAAGATCACTGCACAGGCCATGGTCGCCTCGGCGTTCACCGCGCCGCATGTCACGGAGTTCATCACCGTCGACGTGACCGACACGATGAACCTGGTGGACAGGCTCAAGGCCGACCGGGAGTTCCGGGACGTCAAGGTCAGCCCGCTGCTGATCGTGGCCAAGGCCCTGATCATCGCCAGTCGCCGACACCCCGGGATCAACGCCACCTGGGACGAGGCCGCACAGGAGATCGTGGTCAAGAGCTACGTCAACCTCGGCATTGCCGCGGCGACTCCCCGTGGGCTGATGGTGCCCAACATCAAGGACGCCGACCAGATGTCGCTGCGGCAGCTGGCGGACGCCATGGCCAACCTGATTTCGACCGCTCGCGAGGGCAAGACCCAGCCAGCCGAGATGTCGGGTGGGTCGATCACGATCACCAACGTAGGGGTCTTCGGTGTCGACACCGGCACCCCGATCCTGAACCCGGGCGAGGCTGCGATCCTGGCCTTCGGCCTGGTGCGGCAGATGCCGTGGGTGGTCAATGGTGAGATCGTGCCTCGTTGGGTCACCCAACTCAGCCTCTCGTTCGACCACCGCATGGTCGACGGCGACCTGGGCTCACGGTTCCTGTCCGACCTCGCGGTGATCCTGCACGACCCGAGCCAAGCCCTCGTCTGGGGCTGAGCGAGGTCAAGGCTTGAGGGCGGGGCTGCCTCATCATGCGACCAGCCCGACGATGCCCTTCGCGGGGAGAACAACGGCGACCACTGCGAGGACGAGCGTGACAAGCTTCTGGCCGTTTGCTATCAGCCAGGCTCGCCACCTCTGATAGATCTCAGGGGCGTCATCCTGACGGAACACCAACAACAGCAATGGGGCTGCGACTCCGGCTGAGGCAACGAGGATGAACAGGCCCAGGACGGCGGCGGCCCGCGCCTGGGAGAGCCCGGCTTGAATAACGTTGCCGACGGCGACGACGACCGCGTAGTTGGGCAGGAACGCCCCGAGAACGAACGCCGGCAGTAGTGACATCGAGTCCAGCCGCACCATCCACTTCGGTTGCGGGCTTGGTGGTCGCGAGCTCGGTGGTTGCGAACCGGGTGGTTGCGAACCGGGTGATTGGGAACTCGGTGATTGGGAACTCGGTGGTTGCGAACCGGGTGATGGGGAACCCGGTGGGGCTGCGACGGCTGCGAGGGCAAGAACCCAGCCGGAAACATACGCCATCGCTTTGGCGACGCCGCCCTCGGACGTGACAAGCAGAACTGCCGCCAGCACCGACCAGGGCTGGACCGCCAGTGCCAGGGCGAGCAGCAGCAGCGTCAGTAGCGAAGCTACGTCCATGGAGCTTCTCCTGTTATGGACAGGCACTCTCCTGTCATGGACAGGCTATGGGCCAGTCCATGCTCAGTGGGAGAGGCTGGGCAACGGGTCGTCTTCGGCGATGGTTGCCGCGTCCGCTGCATCCTGTTGGCCGCGGCTCTCATAGGACGAACCGCTGCGGAGCTCGACGTGCGGCAGGAACCACACGACGATGAACGCGAGGACCATGACTGCGGATCCGATCAGGAACACCAGGTCCATCGACTGGGAGAAGCCGACCAGGAACGGTTTGGCAAGTCGTGGGTCGAGCTGCTGGATGAACGAGGAGTCGTTCAACGGGTTGACCGCTCCGCCACCGCCACCGCCGGCCTGAGCCTGCTGAAGGCTGTGGATGAAGGCGGTGTTGGCCTGGGGGTTGCCGGTGGGGGACCGGGGACTCCTCAGTGCCGCCTGGAAGTCGGGGGAGGGCGCGATCTTGGCGAAGGCGGTCTGGATGCGGTTGGGTACCGCGGTGAACAGGATGGACAGGAAGATGGCAGTGCCCAGGGTGCCGCCGATCTGACGGGTGAACGTCGCCGAGGACGTGGCCACGCCGATGTCACGCGGGGAGACGGCGTTCTGCACGGCCAGGGTCAGAGGCTGCATGTTGCAGCCAAGGCCGAGACCGAAGAACAACATCAGGATCATCGTCTGCCACAACGCGGTGTCGGCTCCGACGTAGTGGAACCCGAAGAGTGAGCCGATGAGCAGGCCGCAGCCGATGATCGGGAACTGCCGGTATTGGCCGGTCCTGGAGATGATCTGACCCGAGAGGATCGAGCCACTCATCATGCCGAGGGTCATCGGCAGGAGCATCAGGCCGGCGCTGGTCGGCGTCGCGCCCTTGACGATCTGCAGGTAGAGCGGCAGGCAGGCCAGTCCACCGAACATGCCCATGCCCAGGACGACCGAGGCGATGGAGGCGACGCCCACTGTCTTGTTGGTGAACAGCCGCAGCGGTAGCAGCGCCTCCGCGCCCATCGCACGCTCGACCAGGAAGAACGCGATGGCGCCCATGAGGCCGATGCCGTAGCAGAGCAGGGACGGAGCGGAACCCCAGCCCCACGTGCGACCCTGCTCGGCCACCAGTAGCAGCGGGACGAGTCCAATGGTCAGTGCGGCGGCGCCGCCGAAGTCGATGCGGTGGTCCAGCCGGGTGTGTCGCAGGTGAAGCGTGTGGTTGACCACGAACAGCGCCACAATGCCGATCGGAATGTTGACCAGGAAGACCCAGCGCCAGCCGGTGATCCCCAGGATCGTGGACTGACCGGCGAAGAAGCCTCCGACGACCGGGCCCAGGACGCTCGAGGTGCCGAAGACCGCAAGGAAGTAGCCCTGGTACTTGGCGCGCTCGCGTGGCGGCACGATGTCACCGATGATGGCCAGCGCCAGCGAGAAGAGACCGCCGGCGCCCAGACCCTGCACGGCACGGAAGCCGGCCAGCATCGGCATAGAGGTGGCGAAAGAGCACAGGATCGAGCCGAACAGGAAGATGACGATGGCCGCAGTGAAGAAGGGCTTGCGGCCATAGATGTCCGAGAGCTTGCCGTACAGCGGGGTCACGATCGTCGAGGTGATCAGGTAGGCCGTGATGACCCATGCCTGACCGGAGAGGTTGTGCAGGTCGTCGGCGATGACACGCATGGCCGAGGAGACGATGGTCTGGTCGAGTGCTGCCAGGAACATGCCCATCATCAACCCGGCCAGGATGGTCAGGATCTGTTTGTGTGTGAGCCCAACGCCGGTGGGGGGTGCTGGGGCGACTGCGGTTGCCATTATTTCGACACCTCGAGTGAGTTCGTGTTCGGAGTCTGGACTGGCGTGGTTTTCGGAACCTCGAAAGGCATGATCTTTGGCACCTCGAATGACGTGGCCTTGGACAACTCGAAAGACCTGGCGAACTGCTCGAGATAGTCGCCGAACGCTTCCGCGTCGGCGGGCTCCCAGTCCTGGAGCAGCTGGCGGAACCACTCGCCTCGGCTGGCCTTGAGATGCTCCACGAGTGCTGCGCCCTCGGTGCTGAGCGAGACCATGCAGGCGCGGCCGTCATGGGGGTCGGTCACCTTGTCCAACAGCCCGTGGGAGAAGAGCGTCGTCACCTGGCGGCTCACTGTGGAGACGTCCGAGTAGACGTGCTCGGCAAGCAACGACACGCGCTGAGGCCCCGCGATGAGGTTGAACAGGATCGGGTACGACGCGGGCTCAACGCCCGGGTGCACCTTGGGGGCGTGCTGGCGCATGGAGTGGAACAGCTTCATGACGCGGACCAGCTCGATGTTGAGCCGGGTTGCTGTTTCCAGGCTGATCGCCACGGTGCCTCCAGAAGTGCCAAGAAGTTGCTTGCGACATACAACTATCACAGATAACTTGCATGACGCAAGCAAGCGTGTGGATCCGGGCAGCCGGCGGGCTGTCAGAACACTCAGCGGAGACTCAGTGACCCAGCGGGGACTCAGTGCGTGACGACGAGGGCTTCCAGAACGCGACGGGCGATCGCGTCGTCACCGAGCACGCGGTATGCCGTGTCGCTCACCGATCGCCGTCCGGCGGCTCGACGCGTGAAGGCTTCGGTGGACAGGCTGATGGTCGTCTGGTGATCAAGCGCCTCTTCGGACGTCTGCGTGCTGTCGCCTGTGATGATCGCCTCCCCGGCGGATATGGCCCTGCCCCGCGGCCGGCCATCCTGGTCCAGCTCCACATCGACCCGCTGCCGGGCGGTCACTGCCGAGCCCGGGCCGGTCACCTCCATGACGACGCGGTGCCCGGGCTCGACAGCGGCGCCCTTGGCGATCAGCTTTGGCAGCTGATGCATAATCGAGCTGACGCACACCGCCGCCGCGGGGGAGTCCAGGTTGCCGGGTCGCCCGAGGGCGCTGCGGATGTCCTGCTCATGGGTCCAGACGTCGAAGGTGCGCAACAGCATCACGGTCGCGGCCTGGTCCGGACCGAATGGCCCGGCGATGATGCTGGTGTCCGTCAGCATCGGATCCCGCAGCGTCTGGAGTCGTTGTGCCAGAAGGTCCTCGAGCTCGGCGAGAACCTCCGCGCCGGTGCGCCCCCGACGTACCTCCACTGCGTACTCCACCTTCTTGCCGAGGTCGTTCCTGATGTGCTCGTAAGGAGGCACCTGGACCCGGGGGTCCTGGTGTCCGGCGAGCCAGGCCTCGACGCCGGCGACGTGGGATATCTGATCGTGCACGGTCCATCCTGGACACTCGGTGGGTTGGGCGAGGTCGTCATCGCTGCAAGCGCGCGCCAGATCGACGATGGCCCGGGCGGTCTGGGCGAATGCTTCTACGAGCTCGGGCAGGCGCTGAGGCTGGGTCTGGTCGAAAGGCATGCGGCGAGCCTACTGAGGTGTCGTCATGACCACATGCTTCGCGCGCTCGCCGTCCGGGTCGCACCGACCGAGCCGTGCGGAGCTCACGACTCGGGGTCGCGTTCGTCCTGGGGGGTGCTGCGGGGTTTGCGGGCCGCGACGAACCCCATCAGAAGCAAGAGCGCGACCACGCCTCCTACCCCGACCCACCACACGGTGGATGAGTGACCGCCCGGGTTGGCTTTGTTGGCTGTGCCGGTTGCCTTGGCCGTGCCGGCAGGTGTTGTTGTCGTCGCGGTTGTGGCACTGACCTGTTGATTCGGCGACGGGGCCATGGCGGTGAACGAGAACTTGCCGCTGACTGGGTGACCGTCCGCCGAGGTCACCCGCCAGGCCACGGTGTACCGGCCCGCAGGTGAACCCGGCCGCAGTTGTTCGGTGACGGTGTTGTTGACCAGGACGGCGGCCCCGGTCTGAACCTGGCCGGCGGGGCCGGTCACGATGAGGATGGTTCCGACGGCTACTGCAGGCTCGTTGAAGGTCAACGTGACCTGACCGGGAACGACCGCCGTCATGGATCCGTCGGTGGGGGAGGTCCCGACGAGGATGTTGTGCGCCTCGGCCGCGGGGGCGGCCCCCACCAGGAGGGCCGTCACCGCCAGGACAGCCGCTGGCGCCCGGAAGAGCCAGCGGCTGCCGAAACGGTTTGGGCGGCGCGTCACTTGTTGACCGCAGTCGGGCGGCGTCGCCGCAGAACCAGCCCGCCGACGACCAGCGCAACCACAAGGGCAGCGCCACCAAGCACGCGGGCTGTGTCATCGGTGGTCGTCGCGGCGGGT
>Ga0209429_10001305_pt1 | contig 15622 bp, 13 predicted proteins | sample BarGraNGADG00212_3_FD_184493 | JGI IMG/M metagenome (GOLD analysis project Ga0209429, IMG submission 184493) | Arctic peat soil microbial communities from Barrow, Alaska - Barrow Graham LP Ref core NGADG0004-212 (SPAdes) (version 2) | ecosystem: Environmental > Terrestrial > Soil > Wetlands >... | reverse complement strand
GGTCACTATCGGCATCTCCTTCGTCACGCTGGTGATCGGGGAGCTGGTTCCGAAAAACCTGGCCATCATGCGGGCGGAGCCGATCGCCCTGGCGCTGTCCGGGCCCGTGGAGTTGCTTTCCCGGGTTGCGGCGCCCCTCGTGTGGGTCCTCACATCCACCACTGGGTTGGTGATGCGACTGGCCGGCAGCTCCAACCGGGTGCGGATCTCCCCCATCACCGAGGAGGAGATCATGGCCATGGTGGCCAGTGGCGAGGAGGAGGGGGTGGTGGCCCCCACGGAGCGAAAGCTCATCGATGGGGTATTCGAGTTCGGCGACACCATCACCGAGGAGGTGATGGTCCCTCGGGTAGACGTTCGCGCGCTATCCAGGGACGCGACCTTGGCGGAGGCTCGCAGGGCGATAGTGGAGACCGGCCACACCAGGCTGCCCGTGTACGAGGGTGGCCTGGACAACATCGTCGGTGTGATTCACGCCAAGGACGTGCTGCAGGAGTTGCCGCCCGAGGCTCCACTGGAGCAGGCGAGCCGGCCGGTTTCCTCGATAATGCGGCGGGCGTACCACGTTCCTGGATCCAAACGGGTGGCGGAGTTGCTGCCGGAGTTGCAGCGGCAGCAGCTGCACTTTGCCGTGGTGGTGGACGAGTACGGCGGCACCGCGGGGATCGTGACCCTGGACAACCTGCTGGAAGAGATAGTCGGGCCGATAAGGGATGAGTACGATGCCCGCGAGGAGCCGGACATCCAGATGCTGGGTGAGGGGCAGTCGATGGTGAGAGGCGGTGCGGACCTGGGTGATGTGGGGAGCGCGCTGGGCGTGGACCTGGAAACGGAGGGGGTGGACACCATCGGCGGGCTGGTCTACGTGCGACTCGGACGTATCCCTGCCGAGGGGGACACTGTCGACCTGCCCGACGCCCTGGTCGAGGTCGTCTCAATGCGTGGCCGTCGAGTCTGGAAAGCCAGGGTGACCCGACTTGAGCGGCCCGAGGAGGAACCGCAGTAGGGGCGACTCGCCCGCCCCTACGTGCGAGATCCTGGATCCGCCACCGACAGCATCCCCGTGAGCGCGCCGGCCAGCATGTCCCAGCCGGAGGTGTGGCCTATCTTCAGCAGTCTGGGAACCTCTTCCATCGCGCCCGAGGGTTCTGGGTCTTTCAGCAGTCGAGTGACGAAGCGGTGGAGCGGCTCCGCCGCGTGGCCCTCGGCCATGTCGCTCATGAGGGTGTGGCTGATCCAGTTGGTTTGGGCTCGTGCTTTCGGCACGAGATCGTCTGCCGGCGCACGTCTCCACTTGAAGAGGCCGGGATAGGCCCTGTCCAGTTGAGAGAGGGCGAACAGGGCTCCCCCCAGAAAGTCATCCCCCGACGGGGTGAGCCCCGGTCCGAGCCCTATCAGCGGCTCCGCGGCGCGGATGAGGGCGTCGGCGTTGTGGTGGAGGCAGGCATGGGCAACCGCGGCAGCCGAGGCCAGTGCGCGGTCCGGGATGAGGGGATTGAACCCGTGTGACCGTGAATGCATCGCCACAATGGTGTGAGCGGTGTCGTGAGCGGAGGTTCCGTTGCCTCCAGAATGGAGCTGGCCGGGGATCAGGTCGCGAAGGAGCGGAATGGCCTGGCCAAGACCATCGGTGCAGGGCATCAGCATCAGCGATTCCAGCAGAGGCAGCAGATTGGCCTCGAGTACCGGCAACGGAAGCGCAACATCGGGACGAAGACGCTCGGGTATCCAAACATCGGCGTGGGCCACGTCCACGGCGATGCTGTCTCCCAGAAGCAGCTTCTGACCCTGAACTCTGAACACCGCACCTTTGGAGATGTTGCGCAGGGGGACCGGAGCCATGAGGCAGCGACGGTGGGCAGGCTGGCCGTATGGTGCAATCCAGAGTAGCTCGCCCCCCATGCCCTGCAGGTACGCTGCATTGGAGACAACCGCGTTCACCCTGCCCCAGAAGGCAGGGCTGCCCAGCAGCTCCTGGGCCTTCTCTCCGATTAGGATCGCGACGACGTCGTCTCTGGATCTCATGGGGATGAAGATAGGGCGCTGACGGTTGCGGTGTCAAGCTCACGCTGCGGCGGCTGTGTTGGCCTGGCAGAAGTATTAGGTGAATCGCAGCACGACCTGCCAAGGGGTGCAGTGGGGCCTACTCCAGAATGTCTCCCGTAGTGGCATGGGCGACGGCGGCCAGGTCGGACGGGGCCAGCAGCAGCACGAGTCCTCTGATCCCGGCGCTCACCGCTATCCTGGGGTGCTGGAGAGCGGACTGGTCCATGAAGACCGGGCAGGCCCGTCTCCCACCGAGGGGTGAGACTCCTCCCTTCACGTAGCCGGTGAGGCGGGTTATCTCCGAGGGGTCCACCATCTCCGCACGCTTGTCCCCCATCTGCTGGGCCAGCTTTCGCAGGCTCAGGGTGTGATCGCCGGGGACCAGCGCCAGAACGATGCCGCGCCGCTCCCCTCGGACGATCAGGGTCTTGAACATGGTGTCCGGGGGGATCGTGAGCAGTTCGGCCGCCTCGGTCGCGGGGGTAAAGCCGTCGTGCTCGAACGATCGGACCTCGTAGGAGACCCCGGCCTTCTCCAGGAGTTCCATTGCTCTGGTCGCCTTCATTGTCCCCCTCCCGGAGTGCGCCCCGCTTCGACGGCTGGCTCCACACCCTCCCATTATAGCGCGGCAGTTCGCTCGACGGGCCGTGAGGATGGCTCAAGATATTGAGTGGAACGGCCGATAATAGATAGGTGGGATCAGTCTGTTCTCTTGCGGTTGCCCGCGTTCGAAACCGCGGAGGTGTTCGTTGGACGTTGACTTAATTGGTTTGAGCGGAACGACCCTGTTGCCCCTACTCGACGCCAGACCGGGGCAGACCGGGGCGCAGACGATCGGTGGAGAGACCAAGTCAGCCGAGGCCGACATCACCGCGGAGCCTCAGCTGGTTGCGGCGCTGCAGCGGCTTGGCCTTCTGGTGGACCGTGCCTCCGTGAATGCTGCTCGCCTTCTAATTGCCACAGGCCAGCCGGTTACCAGGGAGAACATCGGGCAGCTGTTTCATGGCCGGGCCGGGGGGACGTTCGGCGGCTTTGAGGAGCCGGTGGGCGAGGATGTGCTTACCACGTTCCTTGAAATGTGTGGACTGCCCTCTGATGCCGCGCACGTCGAGGCCGTCAGGCAGTTGCTGGCCCGTGGACTCCCTATAACTCGGGCGAGCCTGGAGCGGCTGGCAGGAGGGCAATCCGCGACGCCCGATGGCGGGGATCGTTCCGCGTCCGATGCCGTTCTCGGCCAGCTCCTTCAGGCCTACGATTTGCCCGACGACCTACCGTACCTGTTCGCCGCACGCCAATTGCTGGCCCGCGGCGTTCCGCTGACCGGGGAGAACATAGACCGGCTGGCCCGCACCCTGGTGAGGATGGGGGCGACAGAGGAAGAGGACTTCCAGGCTGCCGGCTTCCTGCAGGCCAATGACTTGCCGGTGACCGAAGCCACCATCTCCCTGGCCAGGGGTGCTCTGGATCGGCCACTCAAGATGGGCTGGCAAATCCAGCAGCTTCAAAACGCGGTGTTGGAGGCGGCCGTCGCGCTTCACTCCGCCCCAATGGAGGAGCCCTCGCTGGAGGGCCAGTTGGTGCCGCTACTGGACCGGGCGGCAGCACAGCTCTCGCAGCGGCTGCTGCCAGCCGATGGCGGGGATCGTTCCGCGGTTGTCGATACCCTTCGCAGGCTGTTCTCCGACCAGGGGACCAGCCTGGAAAACCGCCTGGCCAGGGTGCTTTCCGGGGGCGATCCCTCCCAGTTGGAGGGCGATCTGCGGACGCTGTTGGGCAGGCTTGCCGACATGGCTATGACCGTGGGGACGGCGCTGAAGGCGTCTCCCGATCTTCAGCGGGCGCTGATCCAACTGCGGGAAGTAGCTCCGGATCTGGCGAACACGCTGCAGTCCCAGCAGTTGAGCAACGCTGCCCGTCCGGCGCCTTCTTCGGACCAATGGGTCTCCTTCCAAATTCCGTTGAGGAGCAGCGATTGGGGGTACCCCCGCACGGTGGAGCTTCGGATCAGCAGAAGGCCGGGCAGGAAGATAGACCCGCAGCATATGACCCTGTTGCTGAGGCTGGACTTGCCGCGGCTTCAGACGGTGGAGATTGGGCTGCAGATCCTTGGAAGGCAGATCAGCTGCAGCCTATCCAGCGACTCCGCGGAGTTGTTGCCGGTTCTGCGGGAGCGCTTTGATGCCTTGCAGGAGGGGCTGGAGAGCCTGGGCTACACCGTTGGCCGTCCCTCCTTTGCGCTGCTCTCCAACGAACCGGAGGCTGCCGATGTGGCGCCGGTGGTGCCGAGCCTTCTGGGGCGCCTCGACGTCAGGGCGTAGGGGCGAGCGAGGGCGGATCCGACCCATGCGGGAATAGAGCCGCGTCGATCGAAGGGGGATTATGGCCGTGGCCGATCGCGGCGGTGGCAAAGAGAAGAAGGTGGGCCCAGGTAGCCCCCAGAACGGGGTCCACCAACTGCCCGCGCGCCCTCAAGCAGTGGCCCTCAGCTACGATGCCGCCCGTGTGCGCGCACCAAGGGTGACGGCCCAGGGCGGTGGTGCCGTGGCGGAGAGGATCATGGAGCTGGCTCGGCAGCACAACGTGCCGATCAAGGAGGATCCGCTGCTTGTTCAGCTGCTCTCCACGCTGGAGCTTGGCCAGATGATCCCTCCCGAGCTTTACCACGTGGTGGCCGAGGTGTTCGCCTGGCTCTATCGGCTGGACCAGGAGCAGCCGGCCGAGGGGTAGACATCCGGTTGCCGGCGACCAGCGGACTTGGGGTGCGGCTCGTAAGCGCTGACGCTGCCTGCCTCGGGCGGTTTCCGCCCTGCTGCGGATTTCCTCCGAGGTCTCCCCCCTGCCCCTCGCCAGCCAGCTTGTCGAAAGGGATGCGCGGGACCTCCACGTGGATGCCTATGCGGTCCATCATTGGCCCCGAGATCCGCTTCTGGTACTTGCTGACCAGGGTGGATGAGAAGGAGCACTCCTTGGTGGTGTTGCCGTAGTAGCCGCACGGGCATCCGTGCATGTAACAACTTGTGTATTGAGCGGAGCTTTCGCCCTCATTACTCGATCGTCAGAAGACGTTGAGTGCCGTCTTCGCTCCCACGACGTGGTCACTCGATCGCCGCTCATTCGGTGTCACCGGGCACTCACGACAGCTGCATCTCGAATTCGAGACCGAGTCTCTCCTTCAAGAACTGTTTCATACATATCACTTCCACCATCCGCCGATCATGGGCTGGCGTAGTTTCTCGATTTCGGACGCTTTGTCCATAAGAGCGTCGTTCCAGGGGAGCAGGCGTATGTTTGCCGGGTACATGTGGGAACGCTCGTTGTTGAGTATGCCCATCCGCAGCGCGATGACATAGTAGAATCTCTAAGAGCGGGAGAGCACCAGCATGTCAAAGGGGAATTCCGCCAGGTCGTCCCGAGGGAAAAGGAGCGTTGCCGTGTTGGTAAAGGCTTCCCTCGTGGGGTCGAACGGCGTTGCGGTCGGGCAGACGAAGACCTGCGGGAAAGCAAATCCCCGGGCTGGGAGAATGTCCCGAAATTGCCAGAGCGATGCGTCATCTACCTTGGCCAGATCCACGTTCGCTACCTGAGGCTCTCCCTGGATCCCTAGCCCGACGATGTTCTCACCGTTGTATACGTCGTGCCCTTTGTTCGGCTCAGCTGAGTGGATCGAACCCCTGAACGCGATGCCGCCCGCGAGCATCCTGCTCGCCTCACCGCTCCCTGGCTCAGGAGGGTCTCAAACATCGTAGCTTCGTGCTGCTGGCCCGGAGTGAGGATGAGGGTGATGGGCTTGCCTCTCCCTTCAGCCCTGATATGCACCTTGGTGGAGAGCCCTCCTCGGCTCCTGCCTATCGCCTCGCTACCTGGGTCCCCCTTTTTCCACCAGCCGAGTGCTGGTGGGCTCGGACGATGGTGCTATCTACGAAGTGGACTTCCCAATCGATCTCTCCTGCTTGATCCGCCTCTCGCTGGAGTTCGGCAAGCACCCTATCCCAGACTCCTTGCTTCCTCCAGCGGTAGAAGCGGTTGGAGACGGTCGTCCAGGAACCGTATCGATCGGGTAGATCGCGCCAGGGAGCACCGGTACGAAGCACCCAGAGGATGCCATTCACAACTCCGCGCAGATCCTTGCTCGGTCGGCCAGTATTCGGTTTCTCAGGTGGGAGTAGCCCAGATAGCCGCTCCCACTGCTCGTTCGATAGTTCGTGCCTGTGCATACCTCAAGTATGCCAGGTTTGAGAACACACCCTAGTTAGGCAACACAACTAGGTTCGAGTGGGTGTGGGTATCGACGAAGCCAGGACTGACGTGCCCACCTGTGGCGCTGATAGCGCGGGCAGCCTTCAGCGCCTGCAGGTTCCCCACCACGCCGATGGCTTCCCCTGAACGACGGCGGCGGCGTGAAAAGGTCGTGTGCCGTCGCCGTCAATGGCCATTCCTCCCCGAGCAACCAGATCCAGCATCTCTCAGCCGTTCCTTCCGCTAGGATTGGATGCCCTGAGGACCCGCCCGGCCACGACACCGGTGTCTCGTCCCTCCTGCCACACTATCTCGCCGCCGACCATGACCCACTGGATCCCGACCGCATACTGGTGAGGCTCCGCGTACGTCGCCGTGTCCGCGACTCGATCGGCATCGAAAAGGACGAGATCGGCAATCTGTCCCTGCTTGATCACGCCTCGATCCCGCAGGTTGGCGCGCTGAGCAGGCAGCGAGGTCATCTTGCGGACGGCATCCTCAAGAGTGACGATATGGGTCTCCCTCACGTAGCGTCCCAACACCCTGGCGAAGGTGCCGTAGCTCCTGGGATGTGGCTTGGAGCCCATGGCCGGGGCGAGCGAGTAGCCGTCGCTACCGACCATCATAACGGGATTGCGCAGGATATACTGCAGATCGTCCTCTGATACGCCAAACTGGATGACGGAGAAGGGACCGTCCTCAGCCTGGAGGAGATCCAGACCAGCTTCGACAGGGGGCTTGCTCTCCAACTGCCCGACCTCCACTAGGTTCAGTCCCTCGAACCGCTGATGCTCCGGTTTCCGCACTGAAGACACCACTACCTTGTCCCAACCGTACACGTTCTTCTGTTCGGCATCGTGGACGATGCGCTGCCGGAGGTTCGGCTGCTGAAGCCGATTCAGCAGCACGGCCACCCCACCCTCCATGGCCCACTCGGGCATAAAGGCGGTGAAGGTGGTACTGGACGCAATGTAGGGGTACTGGTCGAGGGTGACATCCAGGCCGTCTCGCCTGGCCTTCTCCACAAGAGCGAGGCTCTGCCGGACCATACCCCAGTTGGGCTGGCCCTCGGCCTTGTGATGAGACAACTCCAGAGGGACGCCAGCCTCACGGCTAACCGTGAAGGCTTCCTCCATCGCATCTAGCAGCCTGGCATTCTCGTTCCTGAGATGGGTAGTGTAGATGCGGCCGTAGCGATGGACGACACGGCACAGTTCGGTCAGCTCCTCGGTGCCGGCGAAGCTCCCGGGCGGATAGATCAACCCGGAAGACAGGCCAACCGCCCCCACCTCCATGGCCTCTGCGACGGCCCTCTTCATCGCGTCCAACTCGTTCTCTGTAGGCGGTCTGCGATCGAATCCCATGACGGAGAGGCGGATGGCGCCGTGCCCAACCAGCAGGGCGAGGTTGTGGCTCAGCGGAAGGGTCTCGAGGAAGCGTATGAAATCTGCAGTTGAGCGCCACTCGAAAGAGAGGTCGGCCGCGAGAAACGAAGTAGATTGCCTGAGAAGATCCAGGCGCTCGGGGTTGACAGGGAACGGGCTCAGGCCGCAGTTGCCGCCTACCTCGGTGGTGACGCCCTGCGAGATTCTGCTCTCGCCCCGAGGGAACAGGGGCAACGAGAAATCCGAGTGCGTGTGAATGTCGATGAAGCCCGGCGCCAGATACCGGTCATCCGCCTGGAGCTCACGCTTGGTCGAGGAGCCGCTCAAGTCGCCTACGGCCGCTATGTGCCCCTCCATAATTCCCACGTCGCCCCGGAACCACGGGTTTCCAGCGCCATCCAGGATCCTTGCGTCACGAATCGTCAAGTCAAACAATCGTCTGCTCCTACTTCAGTAGTTCCGATCCCTCGGACCGAGGCTACTCCAGGGGTTAGATGGACAGAACGAAGGGCCAGACTGCCTCCAGTACTTGCGGCGGCGCCAGCGACGCCGCGTTAGGTAGCGGAGAGGGTATCACCCCACTCAACCGCGGTTGAGAAATAGAGATGAAACGAAGGGTGGGCCCTCGACTTTCTTTCGGACTGGTATCAACGCACGCCAGCCGGTGGGAGCCAGTCTATGCTCGATCCTTCGACTCAGTTCTATCATAACCCCGATTGTCCTGCCAGGGGCAAGCTCGGGCAAGGTAACGTCACCATAGATAGTCAGGAGGAGCATCGCTACCGGTGCAAGGTCTGCGGGGTCGCCTTCGCGGCCACCAAGAGCGCACCCTACTACAGATTGCACAAGGCGTCGGAGTTGATAGTCATCGCGCTGACGTTGCTCTCCCACGGCTGTCCGCCTCAGGCCATCGTCGCCCTTTTCGACCTTGACGAGTGCACCATGGCCGGCCGGCAGGCCCGAGGGGACCAGCACCGCCAGCAGGTCCACGAGCACATCGTCCAACAGGAGCGGGTGGACCTCCGTCACATCCCCCGCAAAATGATCTTACTGCACTCGGGCTGCCGGCTTGGTGCCTGATTGTAGTGTTCAACTCTCACCAGTCACGGCAGAGCCAGCCGTCGTGAGTGCCATCATTCCAACGTGATGGGGTAGCGTCCCAGTTCGTACGCAGCGTCGAACATGGCCACGACATTCTCGGGTGGCACATCTGGTTGGATGTTGTGCACCGAGCAGACGACGTAGCCGCCACCCGGGGCGAGGTCGATGATGCGCTGCTTTACCTCGGCTCGAACCTCCTCGGGACTGCCCTTGGGAAGCACGTGCTGAGTGTCGATTGCGCCCCAGAAGGTGAGCTTGTCACCGAACTCCGCCTTCAGCTTCTTCGTGTCTCCCATGCCGACGGCGTTCAGCTGGATCGGGTTCAGGGCATCGACGCCCAACTCGATGAAGTCCGGGATGAACGGATAGATGGCACCGTCGTTGTGGTATAACAGCTTGGCATCGGTGCGCTGCTTGAAGAAGTCGAAGGTACGCTTCTGACGAGGCTTGATCAACTCGCGGTACATGGGCGGAGAGATGAGGGGACGGTCGATCATCCCCAGGTCGTCGCTGGTAACCATCACCACGTCGATGTACTCGCCGATCTGCTCCATCGCGAGCTCCGCGATCCGCAACCGGATGTCCAGGTAGCGATCCATCAAGGCTTCGGCGAATTCCGTGTTCGCGGCCAGATCCATGTAGAAGTTAGACCACCCCCGTAACTCGAAGCAGCGGAGGAAGAAGGAGCAGTTGAGGTTGGCCACAACTGAGTAGTCGGTCTCTTCGTGGAGGTAGCGAGCCCTCTCTCGGAGTCCCCTGTAGCGCCCCGGGTCCTCCGGATCGGGCCAGCGATGGTTCGCAATGGCGGACATGGTACCGTCTTCCGCCATCGGGCTACCGGTGAGGTCGTAGTAGTAGCCGCCCGGGGGCATGGTGCGCACTACTCCCCACTCGTCCTGGTAGGAGTCATCCCCTACCGGGATGTCTGTCCACCTATCGGGGTCACCCGGTTCCACGAAGCGGAAGTCAATCCTGAAGCGTCTCAAAACATCTTCGTCTACCAGCGCCTCCTGAGCAGACGTGTGCTTGACAGCTATCTGTCGCTCGGGCAAACCCAGGTAGCGAACCAGATTTCTGTAGGCGACGGTGGTGATGCCGTCGCCGGCGGCCTGGCCCAGATCCAGAGGAACACGATCCGGCTCCTGGTGATTGAGGGTCGCGAGTACCCTCTCGCGCGGTGTCATCTCAGCTTTCATACGTGTGACTCCTCCCCGTTCCTACGCCGTAACTAGCTCCTTGGCCTTGGTGACCGCTCCAGTCGCATCAGGGGCGTAGAAATCCGCTCCCACCTCATCCGCAAAGCGCTGCGTCACAGGCGCACCCCCCACTCCTACCCGAACACTCTCCCTCAAGCCCGCTTCCTTCAACGCCGCTATCGTGTCCTTCATGCTCGTCATCGTCGTAGTAAGCAGCGCACTCATCATCAGCAGGTCCGGCTTCTCCGCCTTAACCGTCTCGACAAACCTAGCAGGCTTCACGTCGGTGCCAAGGTCTATGATCTCAAAGCCACCACCCTGCAGCATCATCCCCACCAGGTTCTTGCCTATGTCGTGGAGATCCCCCTTTACCGTCCCGATCACCGCCTTGCCTCGACTCTTGGAGTGGGCTGCCACCAGCAGGGGCTTCAGCAGGGCCAGCCCGCTCTGCATGGCCCGAGCAGCTATCAGCATCTCGGGGATGTAGAACTCCCTGGCGCTGAACTTCTCTCCCACCACGTCCATCGCGGGGATCAGGGCGTTGTCCAGGACGTCCTGGGGGATAGCCCCCTCGTCCAGGGCCGCCTGGGTAAGGGCCTTCGCCTCGGCCGCGTTCCCCTCGATCACCGCTTCCTTCAGTGCACTGTAGTCCGCCATCTCTTCTCCTCGGTCGTTGAAATAGCCTGTTGGTGTGAACGAATTGCTGGCCTGGCCCTGGCAACAGTCGGGGTGGAAACCACACTATTCCCCACGCCCGGTGACGAACGTCCCCTTCAGGGGTTGAGCTGGGTCTTCACGATCTTGAAAAGTTGTCTCTACGGCTCAGGTCGATTTGGTATCTGCCAAACTCCCACGCCGCATCGTAAGACGCCACTATGTTCTGGGGCGGCACGTTGGCCTGGATGCCATGGACCGAGCCGAAGATGAACCCTTCCCCCAGGAGCCAGATCCCTAGATGCAGATGCGCCTCCGAACCTACTCAGCCACCTACTCGGGCGTCCCGTACCGGAGCACCACTGGATCGCAGCCACCTCCCCAGAAGATGAGATCCTTCCCGAACTCCCGCCTCAGCACCGCGGGCTCCATCTCCGCGGCGCTCATCTCCACCGGGTTAAGGGCCTCGACGCTACACTCGCCCAGGCAGGCTCCCACCTCATGGTCGATCCCAAGGGCAACGTCCTAGCCAAGCTTCGGAAGAGCACCTAGGTGGCGCCCTCGAAATGCTGGAGAAGCGGGGGATCTGGCTCCACGAACATCGTATGGTAGTTGCGCATGGCGGGCTGCGGGCCTGAGAACCACAGATGCTGCATCAGGGCCTGGTGGGCGTAAAAATGCACGGTCGTGTGCCCGCCCTCCAAATCCAGGGACACGCGATCGGGTTCCTGATAGCTAAGGGCCATGACCGCCCTCTCACGGTCGTTCAACTGTGCGCGCCTCAGACAAATAGGGTGATCAGGGCTTGCTGGTGGGCATTTCCAGATCCTCTTGGGTGGGCTGTCCGCGGCACAGCATTGTGAGATTCCCTGGCTGGCGCGATGGGCAAGATGACGAGCCGATCTGTAGCAGGTATCGGCCAAATCCCCGTGACTCGTTCTCCTTACTTTCTTCGTGGCGAACCTATTCGGCATTCCCTTGTGGCAGAACCCTGCTTGTCCTCGGCATCTAAAATAAAGCCACCATGGAATCTACATGGTATCGGGCCTCAAGTCTGCGGGTCTCAGCTTGGTTTTACGATAGCCGTCCACGACCTTAAGAACATCAAGTCGCGCCAGGCAGGCTCGCTAGCACGAGGCTGACGACGAGCAGGCTGCGCATTATGTGCCAGGCTCGACGTCAGCCCCGCAGGACTTCTTCTCTAAACAGGAGCGTTATTGCGCTTCCAGATCTCAACCAGCTTGGCCTGGCAATTCGCGGCCGCCTGTTCTGGCGATAGGTTCTTGACGATTACATCTTGGGCCATGGCCGCGATCACGAACTCGCCGTCTTGATCACCCAACGATTTCAGTAGTGGCGGCGAGGGCTCGGCCGGGAAATAGGGAGCACGTTCGTTGGCTACCATCTGCGGATAGTACTTGTAGCCCGGCTGGTCTGTCCAGAACTTGTTGTTCTGAAGGTCTTTGTTGATCGGATACCAGCGGCCTGCCGTCTTCTCGTAGGCGGACTCTAGGTGATCGGGTTGCATCCAGTACCGGATTAAACCCTTGGCTGCGTCGATATTCTTTGATTCCTTGAAGATACCCCAGGACCAACCATCAAACGGCATGTATGCTTTGCCAGACTGACCCGTCGGCATCGGGGCTAGGGCGGTGTTGTCCGTCAGTTCCTTGTCGTTCGTCTGGACCCAGGAATATATGGATGGCGGGTTCAAGGCGAAGGCCACGCGCTTCGTCTGGTAGGCGTTGTTATTGCCCGTGTCATCCCAGCTTGGCGAGTCGGGGGGGATCAGCTTTTCGTCCCACCAACGCTTGATGCGTTTCAGCGCAAAGATCGTCTCCGGGCTGTTGATGGAGGGCTTGCCGTCCTTGTCGATCAAGGCACCACCGTCGGCCCAGATGACCATGAACAGGTTCTGCTGAGCATCGGATGTGAGGCCTAGAGTGAATCCGATAGGGTACATGTCTGGCTCATGGAGTATCTTCTTGCTGACATCTTCCAACTCGTCGAGTGTCGCTGGCGGCACGCGTTTGCCGGTAGCCTTCTCGATCAGGTCCAACCTGGAGTGCATGGGGAAGGCACTGGTCTCGAAGGGAACTGCCCAGAACTTACCGTTCACCTTGAAGGGAACCATCATGGGCTCGATAAAGCCGCCCGCTTGCTTGCTGACATCGTTGAAGATATCGGAGAGGTCCACCAGGTGGTCCAAGTACTGGAAGACCTCGGCCCCGCTGCCGAACATCGCCACATCAGGGGGATTCTTGGCCTCGATGGCTGCTATCAACTTCTGGGGCACATTCGGATCAGTCTGGTAGGCAACTTCGATGCCGGCGGACTTGCCGTACGCGGCCCCCTGGTCGGCCAACTCTTGGTCACCAGCGGGGGTGAAACTCGGGTGAGCCAACACGATGAGACGGCCGCCACTAGCCGATTTGACTGGGGCTGCTGTGGCTGCCGTGGTCGGGGCTCCCGCAGGAGCTGGTGACTGCCCGCAAGCAGCAAGGACACTCGTTCCCAACAAGGCAGCACCGCTGCCAATACCTAGGCTCAGAAAGTCGCGTCGAGATAACCTACTATTGCTGGCCACTTTCGACCTCCTGTTCGAATGTGCCGTTCCGCAATTCCGGAGTTGCCGCCAGCCGTGCTGCGGTGCGCTCCAGCAACGAACGCCATCTTCCAAGATTGTAGAATCTGGATCGGACAGCCCTCGGGGTTCACCAGCCCGAGTACGAGGATCGCTGGACCTGTCTATGCTGGCGGCCCTGCACAACTAAGCCTACTCTGGCTCGCTTCTGTGCCGCCGATGACCGCCTTCCTCGAGGCCCAAAGGCACTTAAGCTCCCTGTTCCGAACCACCTCCCCTCCGCCACTTCAAGCATGCCGACCTGCAGGCAAGGAGCGCTACGCCCCTAACCCTTGACCGCTCCTGCCGACAAGCCCGAGACCACCCACTTCTGGGACAGTGCGTAGATCAAGACCGCCGGAATCGAGCCCATCAGGGCCCCAGCCATCATCACCCCCCAAGGCAGCGTGTCTCCTCTGGCTAGGCTGATAAGCCCCACAGTAATCGTCTTCTGCGAGTCTCGCCCGATGAAAACCAAGGCGTACAGGAATTCGTTCCAGCAGTTGGTGAAGGCAAAGAGGGCTACCACCGCCATGGCAGGCAGCATCATGGGCAGGATGATGTGCACCAGACTCTGCAATCGGGTGCAGCCGTCCATCAGCGCCGCTTCGTCCAATTCCATCGGAAGGTTCAACATATAGCCCATCATCATCCAGATGGCGAAAGGCACGGTGAAAGTCAGGTAGACCACTACGAGCCCCTCCAGATTGTCGATCAGTCCTGTCTGGCTCAGCACTTGAAAGAAAGGGATGAACAGTACTGAAGCTGGCACCAAGTAAGTGGTGACCACGGCACGAGCCATCAGGCTCCGTCCCTTGAACGAGAGCCGGCTGATGGCGTAGGAGGCCAACACCCCAATGATCATGGCCAGAACGGTTACTGCTAGGCTGACCATCAAGCTGTTGAGCATGTACAGGAGGAAGTTCGTGTGGGAGAAGACCTTGATGAACTGATCGAATACCGGATGCGTTGGCCAGAGGCTCTGGTCACGGTAGATGGCCAGATCAGTCTTCAAAGCCGTGACCAGCATCCAGTAGACAGGAAAAACCGACCAGATCACGAAGACTGCCAAGCCCCCCCAAAGGACTGGCCTGCGCCTGACCCGACCGCGCCGACTATGAGATTGATGGGTCAAATCGGGCATCGACCTGCCACCTCCAATCCGCATCCGAAAGAGTGATTCTCGCCGAGCATTCGCGCTGACTGCAGCCTAACGTTCGGTAGCCAACATGCGCTTAGTCCAGAAGTAGATTATGATCAGGAAGAAAGGCATAAATATCAGCGGGACGGTAGCCCCAAGCCCTAGCTGCATTGTGCCAATGCCCAGTCGGTACGTCAGCATCGGGTAGATCATGGTAGCACCCGCGGGGCCGCCACCAGTGAGCACGTAGACGAAAGTCATGCTGCTGGCCGTCCAGATGGTCGACAGCATGAAGGTGATGGCGATCACGTTGCTTAAGCCGGGCAGAGTAACGTTCAGGAAGCGCTCGTAGACGTTGGCACCGTCGATAACGGCTGCTTCGTATAACTCTGCCGGGATGGCCTGCAGACCGGCCAGGAACATCATGGCCCAGAAAGGCATGCCGGCCCAGACCACGGCCGCGACGACCGACCCCATCGTGATGTCTGGGTTGGCCAACCATTGCATCGGGCTGACGACGATGCCGGTCCGCAGAAGCAGCATGTTGAATAGACCGTACTGGTTCCCAGCGTATATCCACTGCCAAGCGTAAGCCGTGATGATCGATGGTATGGCCCAAGGCAGGAAAATGAGAGCTCGGAAGAGCATGCGGCCGGCAAACCTTTCGTTGAGCAAGAGAGCGGCGGCCATACCTAGCACAAACTTGACAGCCTCAGCGCCAAAGGTATAGACGAAGGTATTGACCACCGAAGCACGAAACTGCTGCCCCATGGGGCCAGCCCCGAACACCAAGGCAGCGTAATTGCCCAGTCCTATCCACTTCCCGGCTGTCCCTACCGTCTTGTCTTGGAAGCTCAAGAGGATGGCCATGAAGAAGGGATAAGCAATGAGTCCCAAAAGGACGACCAACGCAGGAAGAAGGAAGAGCCAGGCAGAAGCCCAGTCGCGACCGAGAAAGCGACGAAGGATCCGACCGCCTGACCGAACCGAATACCGTTGAGAAGGAGCAGCCGAAGGAGCGTACAAGTGAACTGCCTTTGTAGCGAGGCCTCGTCTCAGCCCGGCAAGACCTGCTAGAGTGACACTCTTACCCAGCCGAATGTATAGTATGGTGTACTCCATTGTCAAGACAGTTTTCGGGCCAGTTTAAGTTATGATCCTGTACCTAGTTGAAGCCCGCCTGACCTCGGGCGCCTGCCTCGCCACTACCGACTCGTGATCGCGCTTGACTACATCGGCG
>Ga0209429_10001304_pt1 | contig 15625 bp, 14 predicted proteins | sample BarGraNGADG00212_3_FD_184493 | JGI IMG/M metagenome (GOLD analysis project Ga0209429, IMG submission 184493) | Arctic peat soil microbial communities from Barrow, Alaska - Barrow Graham LP Ref core NGADG0004-212 (SPAdes) (version 2) | ecosystem: Environmental > Terrestrial > Soil > Wetlands >... | reverse complement strand
GCTACCGTGACTCACGATCACCACGGTCCCAGCGCCGGTGCGCGCCGCATCGGCCGCCGCGTCCCTCAAGCCAGCGGCCACGCGATTGGCCACGTCGTCGGACCGGCCCCAGCCTGGAATCGCGGGGTCAAGACCCTCGTGCCTCACGGCGTACTCGACCGGCCAAGCCTCGCGCACCTCGTCCCACGTGTGGCCCTCCCACACGCCGTAGGGGCGCTGGGTGAACCGAGCGTCCACGAGGGTTACCGTGCCCGCCAAGGCGGCCACAGCGTCGGCCGTGCCCGTGGCGCGCTGCAGGGGCGACGATGCCACGGTAAGCACCGTGCCGTACTCCCCCACGACGCGCGCGGCGACATCGGCCGCCTGCGCGATGCCGTCCGCGCTCAAGGGCACATCCAGAGACCCCTGCAGGCGGCACTCGTCGTTGTAGCCGGTGCGCGCGTGGCGCAGCAGAACCAGGCTGGTCATGCTTCGTCACTCGCCGATGCCGAGTTGACCGAACTCGGATCGAGCGCGCGCGCATTGAGCGAACGCAGCACCCAGGGCCCGTCGCCCTCCCGCGTGAGTTCCACCCACTGGGCGTTGCCAAGATTGCCGATGCCGTGAGAGCCGAGCTCAGCCCCCAACAGCGCTCCCACCACCACGCGAGTGGTCGAGCCGTGCGACACCACCACGTGCGTGCCCTCGACAGGCGCGAGGTCGTCGATCGCTGCGAGTGCCCTGTCGCGCACGGTGTGGTTCATCTCGTAGCCCTCGACGTTCGGCTCGAGGCCCTCCACCCAGCGCTTGTACTCGTCGGCGTGATTGGCCTCCCGCACGTCCTCGGCAAGGCCCTCCCACACGCCATAGGACCTCTCGCGCCATCGCGCGTCGGTGACCACCTCGGCGCCCATCGCATCGGCGAAGATGTGGGCGGTCTCCAGGGCCCGCGACAGATCCGACGAGACGATGCGCTTCACAGGGGCGATGCGCGCCAGTTCGGGAGCGGCGGCGCGAGCCTGGGCGCGGCCGTTGTCGTTGAGGGGGATGTCCGACGCGCCTTGAAGCAGGTGCTGCGCGTTCCAGTCGGTCTCGCCGTGGCGGACCAGGATGAGGCGCGTCACGGGTTTGCCGGGCAGAGGTTTACCGGTCACGGGTGTGCCGTTCACAGGGCGGCGGTTCACGGCTTTGCGACTCACAGATCCGCGGGCAGTGCGACGACCGGGCAGTCCTTCCACAGGCGCTCAAGCGAGTAGTAGGCGCGGTCCTCTTGGTGCATCACGTGCACGATGAGGTCGTTGAAGTCAATGAGCGCCCACCGGCCCTCGCGCAGGCCCTCGCGGCGCACGGCCTTGACGCCCGTCGCGAGCAGCGACGCCTCGATGCCCTCGGCAATTGCGGTGACCTGACGCTCGTTGGACGCCGTGGCGATCAAGAACACGTCCGCGATGGGCGTCTGGGCGCTCACATCGAGAGCGACAATGTCCTCCGCCTTCTTGTCGGACGCCGCGCGAGCTGCGGCCTGGGTGATATCGAGGGCACGCGCCGTTGCCGTCATTTGTTAAACGCCACGTTGTAGATGACAACTCCTAGGACGAACATAAGTGCTCCGATCACGGCAAGGTGGAGCCACTTGAAATGCTTGACGCCACCCACTTCCGGAAGTTCTGGGCGGCGGATTCCAGTCCCTCGGCCCGAGGCGGACATGTCGCCGCCGTGGAATTCTGCCGCGTTGAGTGCCGCGGTGTTGATCGCGCCGGTGAGTGGCGGGAACGCGGATGGCGACCCCTGCTGGTAGAGGCCACTGAAGTCGGGCTTCGGCACGTTTGACAGCGGCGTGAAGGCCTGCGCCTCCGCGGGCTGCCTGCCCAACTGTTCTGGCATCGGGAACTGGCCCGACGCCGGTTGACCCTGCTGACCAAGCATCGGGAACTGGCCCGACAGCGGTTGACCCTGCTGACCAAGCATCGGGAACTGGCCCGACGCCGGTTGACCCTGCTGACCAAGCATCGGGAACTGGCCCGACAGCGGTTGACCCTGCTGGCCGGGCATCGGGAACTGGCCCGACGCCGGAGCCGAACCGTACACGGAGCCCGAATAGGGCTGCGCCAATTGATCGAACCCTGTGTGCTGGGGCGTCATGCCGCCGGAAGGCGTTGCGGGTGCGTGTTCTGCACTGTGCGCCCAGGCGCCGATCGAGTCAACTGGTCCGTTGTTGCCCGCTTGGTTCGCCGACGGGCTATCGCCAACCGCTTCCCCCCAAGCGAAATTGTCCACCGGCCGCGCGGTCGAGGGTGCCTGCCCCGTGGGCAACGAGTCGAACTGGGCATGGGCGGAGGGATCCGCGGTTGGCCCGGCCGCTGCAACTGCTGCGGCCGCCGCCGCCTCGTCCGCCCTTGACGCCCTCTCGATGCCGCTCATGGCTTCCGCGGCCAAACGTCGAATCTCTTCGACCGGATTGATGGCTCGCTCGGGGACCTCTTGTGGAGGCAGGAGCGTCGGAATCTGACTCGACGCGGCGGGCGCGGGCTCTTCGGTCAAGCCTGTGACGAATGGATCCTGCTGGCGGAGCGCCGTCTGGCTCGAACCGGGAGGGAAGAGCGCATCGAAAACATTCGAGCGCATTGGGGACTGCTCATCTGCGCTTTGCTGCGCCTCGACCGGGGCCCCGTCATGCACCGGGTGGACCACGCTCACCAGCGGCGCGTCGTCCAAAGTCATGATCGGCTGGTACGCCTCGACGACCGGCCGCCCTTCGTGAGGGTCGGCCGCGTGAATGCCACCAACCTCGTGCGCGTCGGGGGCTGGCTGCCGGGACTCGGGCATATCGAAACCGGGTGGCGTCGGCGCTGCCGAATTGGGCGCTGCCGAATGAGGCGCTGCCGAAGCCGGCTCTTCCGGCCACACGGGCTTCGAGGCGAATTCAAAGTCGCCTGGGAAGTCCATAGGGGGCTCCTCGGCCCACTGCGGCTGGCTCGCCGGCGCTTGGGACGCGGGTACTTGGGCAGCCGGCGCTTGGGCGACAGGCGCTTGGGCGACAGGCGCTTGGGCGACGGGCGCTTGGGACGCGGGTACTTGGGCGACGGGCGTTTGGGCGACGGGCGCTTGGGCGACGGGTACTTGGGCGACGGGTACTTGGGACGCGGGTACTTGGGCGACGGGCGTTTGGGCAGCTGGCGCCGGAGCGCGTCGAACATCCGCCTCCGCAACCCTGCGGAACTCTTGAGACGCCGCAGTGGCCTCTTCGGCCGCCCTCGCCGCCTTCTCGCGCGAAATTCGCTCTTGCTCGGCGATGCGTTCGGGGGTCATCGCGGGGATTTGGCCCGTGGCAAGCATCTCTTCCTCGGCCGTCCACGCCTCAAGCGGGTGGTTCAGTCGCTCCATCCGCCTGCGGTCTCGCCTACTGAGTGCCGCGCGCGCCTCCTCGGCCGCGTCAATCTCACCGGACGTGGGCCCCTGGCCGAACGCGAGCGTAGGGTCCTGAAGGGCCGCGCGATCCGCCGCCTCTTCTTCAGAGGTGCGACGTGCACGGCGCGACAGGGGCGCGTCAGACATCCGATCCTCCGAGGTACAACGCGTGCAGGGCAACATAGGCGGCGACTGCGTCCGGTACCAGGTAGCGTACCGGCGCACCGGCCCGACGGCGGCGCCGAACTTCGGTCGAGGATACCCTCACTTCTAGGGTCTCGACCACCAAGTGTGGCGGAGACAACGCAGGCACAGCGTGCCCTTGCCTCGCCACACCGACGAACCTGGCCAGCTTCATGAGCCTCTCAGGCTCGCGCCATTCGGACAATCTGGACACCGCGTCGGCGCCCGCGATGAAGAACAATTCCGCGTCGGGATGTTCGGCGGCGATGTCGGCGAGAGTGTCAACCGTGTAGGTGAGGCCCCCGCGCGCGATGTCGACGTCGCTGACCTCGAGCCTGTCATCACCCTCGACGGCGAGCCGACACATGGCTAGGCGTTGCTCTGGCGTGGCATGGCCCGTGGAGTCCTTGAAGGGCTGCTGGTGGGCGGGGACCAAGATTACGCGGTCGAGTTCGAGCACGGCACATACCTCGCTTGCCACCACCAAGTGGCCGAGGTGAATAGGGTCGAACGTGCCCCCCAGGACGCCGATGCGTTCGCTACTCACCCTGGTGACGCGTGCCCACACTCCGGAACGCAAAAGCGATGAAGAGCAATGCCATCAGTCCTGAGAAGGCAAGCAGTGCCACCGCGACAGGTGGGATCGACGATGAGGCGTGCGCCCCCCCAGCAGTGGCCGCGAGGATGGTTGTCACGATGTCTCCTTGCCTGTTTGACTTCACTCAGTATTTCACGGGTACCGCAAAAGGGCCTAACAACCCGCTAGGCGCGCGTGTGCCCGTCCCCGTAGGCGACCCACGTAGTCGTGGTGAGTTCCGCCAGCCCCATGGGTCCGCGCGCGTGAAGTTTTTGCGTGGAGATGCCGATCTCGGCGCCCAGGCCGAACTCTCCGCCGTCGGTGAAGCGCGTCGACGCGTTGACCATGATGACGGCCGAATCCAGGTGCTTCACAAAGTGATCGGCCGCCCCGATGTCCTCAGTAACAATCGCCTCGGTGTGGCCGGTCGAGTAGCGGCGGATGTGCTCGATGGCCGCGTCGATGTCGTCGACCATCTTGACGGCGAGGTCGAGAGACAGGTACTCGGTGGCCCAGTCCTCTTCGGTCGCGGGAACAGTGGGGACGTTGTCAGGCGCCAGGTCGGCAGCGGCCTCGTCGCAGTGAAGCGTCACACCGGCGAGGTGAAGCGCCTCGAGCACGGCGGGGAGCTTGTCCTCGGCGTCCTTGTGCACCAGGAGCGTCTCGGCCGCGTTGCAGACGCCCACTCGATGCGTCTTGGAGTTGAGCACGATGTCGATGGACCGCTGGAGCGGCGCCGACGCATCGAGGTACACGTGGCAGTTCCCCTCGCCCGTCTCGATCGCTGGCACCGTGGACTCCCTCACCACCGTCTGGATGAGGTCGCGCCCACCCCTGGGAACCAGGACGTCAACGAGACCGCGCGCATGCATGAGCGCCGTGGCGCCCTCGCGCCCGTAGGCGTCGATGGACTGCACGGCGTCCCGCGGCAGGCCGACCGACTCGAGGGCGTCTTGCAGCACGGCGATGAGCACCTCGTTGCACTCGCGAGCTGCCGAGCCACCGCGCAGCACCGCGGCGTTTCCCGACTTGAGCGCCAGACCGGCGGCGTCGACGGTCACGTTGGGGCGCGCCTCGTAGATCATGCCGACCACACCCATGGGCACGGCCTTCTGAATGAGCCGGATGCCGTTGGGAAGCGTCGAGCCGCGCTTGATCTCCCCCACAGGGTCCGGAAGCGAGGCCAGGAAGCGCAAGGCATCGGCGATCGTGGCAAGCCTGGCCTCGGTCAGCGTCAGGCGGTCAAGGAGGCCTGGGCTCATGCCGCCTTCGCGCTCGCGCTCGACGTCGATGGCGTTCGCCGCCATGATGCGGGCCGACTGGGCGACCAGGCCGTCCGCCATCGCGTGCAGCGCGGCGTCCTTGGTGATCCTGGTCGCGGTCGCAAGCTCCCGTGAGGCGAGCTTTGCGCGCGTGCACACGTCAAGAACTGCGGCCTCGACGCTCACGTCTTCAACGACGCCGGCAACTGTGGTGTCTGTCATGCGATCCAGTGTAGGCCGGGCGTCCTGGTCCGGTAGGGGTCGGCGTGGCACCCTCCCCTATCCTGGGACCATGACCCTCATCGCCCTGTACAGCCCCGACTGGGAGTCCCGCCCCCACCCCGACACGGCCGTGCTCCTGCTGCACGGGTTCGGCTCCAACGAGCGCGACCTGCCTGGCATCGTCGCACAATTGGGCGTCGACGCGCCGATGGCGTCGCTCCGTGCGCCTCTCGAACTGGGTGAAGGCGCCTACGCGTGGTTCCCGCTGGACCAGGAACTGCACATCGCCCGCGAGCCCGTCGAGGACGCGACGAACATCGTGTGGCAGTGGGTCGACGAGGAAGTCGATCCGGAGACCAAGCTCATCGTCGTCGGCTTTTCACAGGGAGGGTGCATGGCCACTCAGCTGCTGCGCACCAGGCCCGAACGCATCGCGGACACGGTGATCCTCAGCGGCTTCGTGCTCGACGATCCCCAACCGGCCGACGCGCGCCTCGCCACCGAACGGCCCGCCGTCTTCTGGGGTCGAGGCACGGCCGACGCCGTGATCCCACCAGCGCTCGTCGCGGTGGCATCGGAGCGGCTGGACGCGATGACGACGCTGACGGTGCGGATCTACGAGGGACTCCCCCATTCCGTCAACGACCAAGAGCTCGCCGACGTGAAGGCCCACCTCGCACGGGGCTGACACCTCGTCGTTGGCGAAACGACGCCGGCTGGAACGAAATGCGCCATTCGTGGCCGATTGGGGCCGAAATCCGGTACAGATTGAGCCATTTGCGCGGGGGGAGGCGTCGTCGCCTACAGCACAGCCGCCTACAACACCACGAGGTCGTCGATGTGGATGAGCGCGTGGGCGAAGGTCTCGCCTAACTGGTCGCGCAGGGCGTCCGTCGACAGGCCCTTCATGCGGGCCGCGTCCTCGGCGGAGAAGCCCGCAAAGCCCCTGGCAACGGCCACTCCGCCACGAGTGAGCAGTTCGACGGGCTCCCCCGCCTCGAAGGCCCCGTGAACCTCGACCACTCCGGCGGCGAGGAGCGAAGCCTTGCGGCCCTTCACTGCCCTCACGGCGCCGTCGTCGAGCACGAAGCCGCCACGTACCTTGGCGGCGTGAGCGAGCCACTGGAGGCGCGTCGTGTCTCGCTTGCCGGTGATGTGGAAGAGCGTGCCGACGTGGCGCCCCGCGATTGCGTCCGCCACGTCGGCGGCGGAGGCGAGCACCACGGCGACCCCGGAGGCGGTCGCGAGCGACGCGGCCTCGAGCTTGGTGATCATCCCGCCAGTGCCCAGCGCGGAGCCGCGGCGCGAGATGTCGATCCCCGCGACGTCCTCCGGCGTCTTGACGTCGTCGATGCGCTTGGCCCCAGGAGTGTCGGGGGCCGCCGTGTAGAGGCCGTCCACGTCCGAAAGGAGCACGAGCGCGTCGGCGTGAGCCACCGTCGCCACCAGGGCCGCCAGGCGGTCGTTGTCGCCGAAGCGAATCTCGTCGGTCGCGACCGTGTCGTTCTCGTTCACGATGGGCACGATGCCCAGGTCCAGCAGGCGGTTGAGCGCGCGCTGGGCGTTGCCGTAGTGCGTACGCCGCACCATGTCCTCGGTGGTGAGGAGCACCTGCCCGACGGTGAGACCGTGACGCGCAAAAGCGGCGGAATAGGCCGCGATCAGAATTCCTTGGCCCACCGACGCGGCGGCCTGCTGCAGTTCGAGGTCGCGGGGCCTGGCAGGAAGGCCCATGGGGCCGATCCCTGCGGCGATGGCTCCTGAGGTGACGAGGATGACCTGGCGCCCGCGCGAGCGCTCGGCAGCCAAGGCATCGACCAGGCGGCCCACGGCGTCCTCGGAGAGGCGACCATCGGCGCCCGTGAGCGACGACGAGCCAATCTTGACAACGATGCGCCTCGCCTGAGCGATGACGGCTCGCAGCTCGCTCACTTCGCCTCCCGACAACTCGTCGCTCGTCTGTTACTCGCCCGCGATCTCTTGGTCGCCTTCCGCGGGGTCGGTCCAGTGTCCCGCATCCCTCTCGGTCCACAGTTCCTCACGCGCCGCCGACTTCGCGTCCATGCGGTCCTTGTGCTCCGACCTCTTCTCGTTGCGAGTGGCGCGCGCCGTGCGCTCCATCTCCTCAACTCGCAAGTCGGTGCCGCGCCTGCCGAGCAACTCGGCACCCGCCGCCATGGTGGGCTCCCAGTCGAACAACACACCGGTTTCGCGCGTGCCGATGACCACCTGGGAGCCGGGAATGGCGCCCGCCCTAAACAGCTCATCCTCGACGCCGAGCCGCGCAAGGCGATCCGCGAGGTACCCCACGGCCTCGTCGTTCGTGAAGTCGGTCTGGCGCACCCAACGCTCGGGCTTGATGCCGCGAATCTGGTAGAAGTCCTCTGCGCCGTCGCGCACGTGCGTCACGGTGTACTCGGTGTCGTCGACCGCCTTGGGTCGCAAGACGATGGGCGCCCGCTGAAGCTCGGGCTTCTTGGCGCGCTCGTCCGCAATCATGGCGGCCAAGGCGTAGCCGAAGGCGTCGAGGCCCTCGTGGCTCACGGCGCTCACCTCGAAGATGGGCATGCCGAGCTTGTCGAGGTCCTCGCGCACGATCTTCGCGAGCTCGCGGCCGTCGGGGATGTCAACCTTGTTGAGCACGATCACCTGGGGCCGCTCCGCGAGCGGAACCCCCGCGATGTGCGCGTCGCCCGAATACGCCCGCAACTCGTCCGAAATGACCTCAAGGTCCTTGACGGGGTCGCGGTCTGCCTCCAGCGTCGCGGTGTCGAGCACGTGCGCGATCACCGAGCAGCGCTCGATGTGGCGCAAGAAGTCGTGGCCGAGGCCCTTGCCCTCGGAAGCACCCGGAATCAAGCCAGGCACGTCGGCCATCGTGAAACGGTCGGCACCCGCAGCGACCACGCCGAGGTTCGGCACGAGCGTCGTAAACGGGTAATCCGCAATCTTGGGGCGCACCGCGCTCATCGCGGCAATGATCGATGACTTGCCCGAACTGGGGAAGCCCACGAGCGCAACGTCGGCGATCGACTTGAGCTCGAGCGTCACGCTCGCCTCTTCGCCCGGCTCGCCCAAGAGGGCGAATCCAGGTGCCTTGCGCTTGATCGACGCGAGGGCCGCGTTGCCGAGGCCCCCCCGGCCGCCCGCAGCGACCACAAACTCGGCGCCCTCGCCGACGAGGTCGGCGAGCACCTCTCCGTCTTGGGACACCACGATCGTGCCGTTTGGCACGGCAAGCCGCAGGTCGTCTGCGCTCGCCCCGTGGCGCCAGTTACCCGCCCCTTGCCTGCCGTTGTCGGCCCTGCGGTGGGGCGCGTGGTGGTAGTCGAGAAGAGTGGTCATCTGGGCGTCGACGTAGACGATGACCGAACCGCCGCGCCCGCCTGTGCCGCCGTCGGGACCGCCGAGGGGTTTGAACTTTTCGCGGTGTATCGACGCGATCCCGCGGCCACCGGAGCCTGCGGAGACGTTGAGCACGACGCGATCTACGAACGTGGCCACGGTTCCTCCTGGCTAGCGGGCAAGCGGGCAAGCGGGTCGAGAAATGGATCTGTCACAAGAAAGACTGTCGCAAAAAGGACTGTCGTAAAAAAAGATCAGGGGCGCCACCAACGGTGACGCCCCTGCCGAAGATGACTGCCTAGTTGGAGACCACGTCCACGACCTTGCGGCCGCGGCGCTGGCCGAAGGCCACCACGCCGGTAATGAGCGCAAACAGGGTGTCGTCCTTGCCGCGGCCAACGTTCAGGCCGGGGTGGTGGTGAGTGCCACGCTGGCGAATGAGAATCTCGCCCGCGTTGACGGACTGGCCGCCGAAGCGCTTGACGCCAAGGTACTGGGCGTTGGAATCCCTACCGTTGCGCGAGGCGCTCGCGCCTTTTTTGTGTGCCATGAGTGAGCTCCCGCTTACTTAATTCCGGTGACCTTGAGACGGGTCAGATCCTGGCGGTGACCGGCGCGCTTGCGGTAACCGGTCTTGTTCTTGAACTTGAGGATGATGATCTTGGGTCCGCGCTCTTCGCGCACGACCTCTGCCGTGACCTTGACCTTGGCCAGCTCGGCGGCGTCCGACGTGATCTTGTCGCCGTCAACCAGCAGGAGCGCCTGCAACTCGACCGAAGCGCCAGTGGTCGCCTTCAGGCGATCCATGACGACGATGTCGCCAACGGACACCTTCTCCTGACGGCCGCCGGCCTTGACAATCGCGTACACCATGATGAATTCCTCTGAAGATCGTTCGTGTGGCCTTGTGGGCCCCGTTTTCCCGCCGCAGCCGCTCCCCTGAGGGGGGCGCAGGCAGGGCAAGACGCTTCCGCGCCGAGGGACAACGATACCGTCCGCGGCGCCTGGGGTCAATCTGACGCGAGGGGCGCGCCCTCCGACTCGATCAGAAGGACCTCTTGCGGCTCGACATGCTCGTCCTCGCCGTGCACGTGGGCCTTCTCAGCGGCCGCGGCGATCGACGCGAGGGTGGCCTTGACGGCCGCCCGTGCTTCCTCGCGGTCGTCAAGCGCATGAGTCTCGGCGACGGCTGCCTTGGGCTCGTCCGCCTTGGCCTTCGCACGCGAGGCGCGACGACGCTGGGCGGGCTCTGGCTGAGGCTCCGAATACTCGCCCACGGGTTCGCCATGAACCAAGAAGCCGCGACCCTTACAGTGCTCGCACGTGGTCGAGAATGCCTCGACCAGGCCCTGGCCGACGCGCTTGCGCGTCATCTGCACCAGACCAAGCGAGGTGACCTCGGCCACCTGGTGCTTGGTGCGGTCCCTGCTGAGGCCCTCGATGAGGCGACGCAACACGCGGTCACGGTTCGCCTCGAGAAGCATGTCAACGAAGTCGATCACGATGATTCCGCCGATGTCGCGCAGCCTGAGCTGGCGCACGATCTCCTCGGCCGCCTCAAGGTTGTTGAGCGTCATCGTCTCTTCGAGAGTGCCGCCCTTACCCACAAACTTGCCGGTATTGACGTCGATGACCGTCATCGCCTCGGTGCGGTCGATCACGAGCGAACCGCCCGAGGGCAGCCAGACCTTGCGGTCCATGCCCTTGGAGAGCTGCTCGTCGATGCGGTGGTCGTAGAAGACATCGCCGTCGCCGTGGAACTTGTGCAGCCGCGAGGCGAGGTCGGGAGCGACCTGGCCCACGTAGGCGCTCAGCGAGTTCCAGGTGTCGTCACCTTGAATGGTGAGCGACTCGAAGTCCTCGTTGAAGATGTCGCGGACGACGCGGATGGCCATGTCGGGCTCTCCCCGGAGCAGCGCGGGCGCCTTGGTGTTTGCGGCCTCGGCCTCGATGCTCTCCCACTGGCGCTTGAGGCGCTCGACGTCGGCGCGAAGCTCGTCCTCCGACGCGCCCTCGGCCGCCGTGCGAACGATCACGCCTGCATCGGCGGGAATCACCTCGCGCAGGAGCTTCTTGAGGCGGTTGCGCTCGTTCTCGGGCAGCTTGCGGCTGATGCCCGTCACTCCGCCACCTGGCACGTAGACAAGGAAGCGGCCCGCGAGCGAGATTTGCGACGTGACGCGTGCGCCCTTGTGGCCGATCGGGTCCTTGGTGACCTGCACCATGACGGTGTCACCGGGCTTCAGAGCCAACTCGATGCGCTTGGGTCGGCCGTCGAGGCCTGCGGCGTCCCAGTTGACCTCGCCTGCGTAGAGCACAGCGTTGCGGCCGCGGCCCACATCGACGAAAGCGGCTTCCATTCCCGAGAGCACGTTCTGCACGCGGGCCAAGTAGACGTTGCCCGCCATCGACTGCTGCGCCTGGTGAGACACGTAGTGCTCGACAAGCATGTCGTCCTCGAGGACGGCGATCTGGACGCGCCCGTCCTTGTCGCGCACAATCATGTCGCGCTTGACGGACTCGCGCCTTGCGAGGAACTCGGCCTCGGAAATCACGGGGCGACGGCGTGAACCATCACGGGTTTCGCGGCGACGCTGGCGCTTCGCCTGAAGGCGCGTCGACCCCTGAAGGTTGTCGTCGTTCGAAGCGCTCGAGCCCGCGCTTGAACTCGTTCGCGGGGTCCTGGTGCTGCGGCTGCGGCGGCGCCTACGTGAGGAGGTGCCGCCCTCGTCATCACCTTCGGCGTCGTCCGACGATGATTCGTCGTTGCCATCGGCGTCGGCGTCGTCGCTCGAATCGTCGTCGTTATTGTCCTGAGCGTCGTCCTGAGTTGTACGCCGACCACGACCACGGCCGCCGCGGCGGCGACGGCGCCTCGCGCTTGCGGAGTCATCTCCATCGCCATCGCCCTGAGCCGATTCGCGCTGAGCCGATTCGGACGGAGCCGAAGAGTCGTCGGCCCAATCGGAGTCTTCTGACCGAACCTGATTCGGCTCACGATCCCCAGGTGCATCGGCGGGCGCCGTAACCTTGCGCGAGCGAGAACGGGTCGCCTTTGGCTTCCCCTCGGCGGGCTCCGTAACCTTGCGCGAGCGAGAACGGGTCGCCTTTGGCTTCCCCTCGGCAGGCTCCGTAACCTCGCGCGAGCGAGAACGGGTCGCCTTTGGCTTCCCCTCGGCAGGCTCCGCCTGGGCGTTGCTTGAGGCCGGTGCGACGATGGGGGGTCCCGCAGGTGCCGAGGCGCGCCGCGAGACGCGGACCGGCTTGTCGGCGACTGGTGCCGGCGCCTGGAAGATCACGGCGTTGGGAGATGTTACGTGGTTGTCCTCGCTCAAAGCGGGTACCTCATCGCTGAGGAATCGCCCACACGCGGTTCCCTGCGTTCTCTTCGGTCGTCACTCGAGGTGACGGAAGTCTGGTGGTCGCGGCGGACAACTCCGGGGGCGGCGCCTGGCGGGATAACCGCCGGCTGCCAAGGCCGATGCGTCTGTCGCGTGGTGGGCACTCCGTGTGGTGAAGCGCGGACCTGGGTCCATTGTGACATACGTAAGGAGTTCACCGCGGACCTTCGTAGCGTTTCCACGAAAACGGCGGTGTCGCCAGGCCCTTTCGGGAGCGTCGGTGGGCCAAACGCCCAGCGTGCCGCGGCTGCCACCTGTACGGGCCACCTGTACGGGCCACCTGTACGGGCTACCTGTAGGGGCCACCTGTAGGGGCCACCTGTAGGGGCCACCTGTACCGGCCTCCGACATCGGCCTCCGACACCGGCCCCCGACACCGGCCCCCGACACCGGCCTCCGACACCGGCCCCCAGTCCCGAAATCCCACCCGGGACCCGCTCCCCCTTGAGCGTGGTGCTGATCGCCGCGCAAGAGCACCCCTGCTCCGTTCGAGACAGACTGCCGGAGTGACACGCGGAGGTGCCCGGGACAAATCCGGGACAAATCCGGGACACCGCACACGGGACCCTGTCGCGAGAAGGCCCTTAACCGGGACCTCGGTCCCGGCCGCGCCGGATACCCCCCACGATAGTTTGGCGCCACGACCCAAAGGAGGGATCTGCCATGGATGCACTAGAACTCGCGCGTTGGCAATTCGGCATCACAACCGTGTACCACTTCGTCCTCGTCCCGCTCACCCTCGGCCTATCCATCCTCGTCGCCGTCATGCAAACCGCGTGGGTGCGAACGGGCAAGGAGAAGTGGCTGCGACTCACAAAGTTCTACGGCAAGTTGCTGCTGATCAACTTCGCACTCGGTGTTGCCACCGGAATCGTGCAGGAGTTTCAGTTCGGCATGAACTGGTCCGAATACTCGCGCTACGTCGGCGACATCTTCGGTGCCCCGCTGGCCATGGAGGCGCTCATCGCGTTCTTCCTTGAGTCGACGTTCCTGGGCCTGTGGATCTTCGGCTGGGACCGCTTGTCCAAGAAGGTGCACCTCACAGTGGTGTGGCTCTTCGCCATCGGCACCAACCTGTCCGCGTACTTCATCATCGCCGCGAACTCGTGGATGCAGCACCCCGTGGGCACGGCCTACAACCCCAAGACCGGTCGCGCCGAGATGAAGAACATCTGGGAGGTCCTCGGCAACAACACCACGCTCTTGGCCTTCCCGCACGTCATCACGACGGCATTCCTCGTCGCTGGAGGCTTCATCGCGGGCATCGGAGCCTTCTGGCTGGTCAAGAAGAGCCGCGCCAACAAGGACGACGTTGACATTCCGTTGTACCGCACGGCAGTGCGCATGGGCGCAGCCGTGATGATCATTGCCGGGGTTGGCGTCATCTTCACCGGCGACCTGCAGGGCAAGCTCATGTTCAAGCAGCAGCCCATCAAGATGGCGGCCGCCGAAGGACTCATCAACACGGAGACGAGCGCTGGCTTCTCGCTGCTGGCGGTTGGAAACCTCGCGGGCGATGACCCGGCGTCGGTGAAGCACCTGATTTCCATCCCCGGCCTCACGTCGTGGATGGCCACAGGAGACAGCAACGCCACGGTCAAGGGCATCAACGAACTCCAGACGGAGTACGCGACCAAGTACGACCCGAACGCGACCTACCGCCCCAACCTGGCCGTCACGTACTGGTCATTCCGCTTGATGATCGGCTTCGCGGCCTTTGCCGCTGCCACCGCGCTTGCGGGACTATGGCTGACGCGCAAGGGGAAGATCACCAATCAGACATGGTTCTCCAAGCTGGCCGTGTGGTCCATCGGTGCACCGTTCCTCGGCGCCTCGTTGGGCTGGATCTTCACTGAAATGGGTCGCCAGCCCTTCGTGGTGGCACCCAACCCGTCCGCGTTTGTCGACGGCGTTGATCCCGTGTACCTGCTGACCGAGCACGGCGTCTCGAAGGCGGTCAGCACGTTCGAGGTGGGGCTCACCATGGTGGTCTTCACGCTCATCTACGCCATCCTCGGCGTCTTCTGGTACCGACTCATGGTCCGCTACGCCCAAGAGGGCGCGCCGCAGGTCACCGAGCCGGTTGTCGGCGGCGACGACGACCCCCTCTCGTTCGCCTACTAGGCCGGAAAGGTTCTCATCATGGATCTCGCAGTCTTTTGGTTCATCCTCATCGGTGTTCTCTGGACCGGTTACCTGGTTCTCGAGGGCTTCGACTTCGGCGTGGGCATGCTCATGCCCATCGTCGGCAAGACGCCCAAGGGCAAGCGTGTTCTGCTCAACACCATTGGCCCAGTATGGGACGGCAACGAGGTGTGGCTCCTCACAGCGGGTGGCGCCATGTTCGCCGCCTTCCCCGAGTGGTACGCCACGTTGTTCTCGGGCTTCTACCTGCCGCTATTCCTCATCCTGCTCGCGCTCATCACGCGCGCTGTGGCGATCGAGTACCGGTCCAAGATCAACGACGAGAAATGGCGCAACCGCTGGGACCTTGCGATCATCATCTCGTCGTGGATTCCCTCAATCCTGTGGGGCGTCGCGTTCGCGAACATCGTGCGCGGCGTGCCGATCGACCAGACCGGAACCTACACGGGCGGCTTCTTCAACCTGCTCAACCCGTTTGCCCTGCTCGGCGGCCTCGTAACGCTCGGGATATTCCTCAGCCACGGCTCGATCTTCATCGCCCTCAAGACCAAGGGCGACGTCCACGATCGTGGCGCGGCCTGGGCCAAGAAGTTCTCCATCGCCGCGGTTGTCGTCGGCGCGGTGTGGGCCCTGTGGCTCCAGGTCGCCTACTCGAACAACACCTGGACGTGGGGCGCACTCGTTGTCGCCGCGCTAGGACTCATCGGCGCGGCATGGTTCAGCTGGACCGGCAAGTTCGGCTTGGCGTTCATCGCGAACGTCGTCGCGGTTGTCGGTGCGGTGACGCTGATCTTTGGCGCCCTGTTCCCCAACGTGATGCCGTCCTCCACGAACCCCGACTTCAACCTGCTCGTTCACTCGGTCGTCGGTGTCCATGGCCTCGTAGCCTCGTCGTCGCACACCACGCTCGTCGTGATGACGTGGGTGGCCGGAATCTTCACGCCGATCGTCCTGGCTTACCAGGCATGGGCATACTGGGTGTTCAAGCGTCGCTTGTCCGAGGACATGCTGCCCGAGCACAACGAACTGACGTTCGCTAAGAGCGCCTAGGGAACATATGAAACCCATCGACCCGCGCCTCATTGCGCGGATCGGACCGGCCC
>Ga0209429_10001302_pt1 | contig 15638 bp, 11 predicted proteins | sample BarGraNGADG00212_3_FD_184493 | JGI IMG/M metagenome (GOLD analysis project Ga0209429, IMG submission 184493) | Arctic peat soil microbial communities from Barrow, Alaska - Barrow Graham LP Ref core NGADG0004-212 (SPAdes) (version 2) | ecosystem: Environmental > Terrestrial > Soil > Wetlands >... | reverse complement strand
CCAAGGGCCTGGCGAGCGAGTTGGCGGCATTGCACCAGCCGTTCAACTGGGTATTCATCGCGACGGACGTGCTGGCCGGGGCACTGGTCATTGCGGTCGCAAAGCTTCTGTGGCACCGTGATGACGCGCGGATGAACAAGGTCGTTCTGGCGAATCTTGCCCTCTTTGGTCTGCTGACGGCGATCGACGCACTCATGCCGATGAGTTGTGAACCGTCACTCACAACGTGCCCGAGTCTGAGCCATCAACCGATGCTCATCCTGCATGGCATCGCCAGCATCGGCGCATCCATTTGCCTTTTTGTCAGCGCAGTGTTGGTGTGGTGGCAGCGCCGCAAGCAGGGGGGCGCGAGGATCATGGGCGCGTTTATGGCCGGCTGGATCTTGTTCGGCGCGTTCTCGCTCTATTTCCTCGTCCGACCGGGCCCCGGCTACCTCGTTCAGCACTACTACATCACGCTGTGCAGCGTGTGGACTGCAGCGTTGCCCTGGATGTTTGCGCCGCGACTCCTCCGCGCGGTGGGCGTAACCAAATAGTAGGGTTCACCGTGCCTCACGACTTCTCGCTGGCCCCCGCCAACGGCCATAGGCTGGCCTTATGCCGGTGACGACCCCCCCGTCCACTTCCTGGTGGCGCACCGCCGTCATCTACCAGGTCTACCCTCGCTCCTTCGCCGACTCCACAGGAAACGGCATCGGCGATCTGCCAGGCATCACATCACATCTTGGCCACCTCGCGGCGCTCGGAGTCGACGCCTTGTGGCTCTCGCCCTTCTATCCTTCGCCCCAAAACGACGCCGGCTACGACGTGTCCGACTATTGCGACGTCGACCCCATCTTCGGCACGCTTGCCGACGCCGACGCCCTGATCGCCCGAGCCCACGAGCTCGGACTCAGGGTCATCTTCGACGTCGTCCCCAACCACTCCTCGAGTGAACACCGCTGGTTCAAGGAGGCGCTCGCCGCGGGACCGGGCTCCCCCGAACGCGATCGCTACATCTTCAAGGAGGGACGCGGTCCCGAGGGAGCCGAGCCGCCCAACAACTGGCTCTCGATGTTCGGTGGCACCGCGTGGACCCGCATCACCGAGGCCGACGGCACGCCCGGCCCTTGGTACCTCCACCTCTTTGACTCCACGCAACCCGACTTTGACTGGACAAACCCGTGGGTCGCGGATCAGTTCGATGACGTGTTGCGGTTCTGGTTCGATCGCGGCATCGACGGGTTCAGGATCGACGTGGCGCACGGGCTTGCCAAGGCGCCAGGACTCCCTGACGTCGACATGGATCCGCGCCGCACCGGCGGCGAATGGGCCGGAGATGACCACCCCTACTGGTCGCGCGACGAGGTTCACGACGTGTGGCGCAGGTGGCGCCGCGTCGCCGATGAGTACGAGGGCGACAGGGCACTCGTCGCGGAGGCGTGGGTCCTGCCCCTGAGCAAGATGGCCAAGTGGGTTCGCCCGGACGAGCTCCACCAGGCGTTCAACTTCGGCTATCTCATGACCGCGTGGGACGCAGACGCGCTTCGCTCCTCGATTGACGAGGCCCTCGCAGAATTCCCGGCGGTAGGGGCTCCTTCCACGTGGGTGCTGTCAAATCACGACTCCATGCGCCACACCACCAGACTCGCGCTCAAGACACCGCAGCCGCACGGCGTCGGCGTGGGCCCGCTGAGCGCGGACAAGCCGGAGGAACAGGCCGCGCTCCGTCGCGGACGTGCGGCGACCCTCATCATGCTCGCGTTGCCGGGATCGGCCTACGTGTACCAAGGCGAGGAGCTTGGCCTCCCTGAGGCCATCGACATTCCCGATGCCGCACGCGAGGACCCCACGTGGTTCCGGACGCCTCCCGAGGTCTACGGCCGCGACGGGTGCAGGGTGCCGCTTCCCTGGGAGTCCCAGGGTCCCGCATACGGCTTCTCTCCCGCCGGAGCGTCATGGCTGCCGCAACCCGCCTCGTGGGCCCGCTACGCGGTCGATGCACAAGATGGCGTCGCGGGCTCGACGCTCGAGATGTATCGCACCGCCCTGCGCATTCGACGAGACCGGTCCCTGGCCGCCAGCACGCTCGTGTGGACCGAGTCGCAACCCGAGTCGCTTGACTTCACGGTGGCAGGGGTGCGCGTAGTGGCCAATTTGTCCGCCGAGCCGCTTCCGCTGCCTCGCGGCGAGGTGCTGCTGTCCTCCGGACCGGTAGACGGCGCTCTGCCCCCTGACACCACGGTGTGGATGACGGCTTAACGCGCGGAGTCGACGCTCGGACGGGCAGCGGCGAGCGGACTCACGACTGAGCGCGTCGACTAGTGGCGCGCCGCGTGAAGGGCCTTCAGAATCGTCGCCATGAGTGCGCCCGCAATCATCGCGGCGCCGCCGATGATCGCGATGGTCTGGCGCATTCCAGGAAGCGCCGCATCGGAAAGGGCCTGAATCGCGAGTCGTCCCCATGTGCCGTGGTCGCCGCCTGGCAATCCACTCGCCAAACGATCGGGGGTGGCGATGGTCAAGATTGCCACGATGGCGAGTGCTATCGCCCCCACCACAATGAGGAACTGGGCGATCACGTAGCGGCGGCGTGTCGAGACGGCGAGGCTGACAAGGATGAGCGCGCCACCGATCCACAGGAAATAGCGCTTCGCGAACTCGAGCCGCGAGTACGCGGTGCGCGCCTTGTTGAAGCTATCCGCCGACACGACTTCCACGTGGACGGGGGCGACCGCAACGCTTGGAATCTGGGAACCGACCACCGGAATATCGCCCAATTGCTTGTTCACTGTTGCGCTGACGTCGATCGCGACGGTGAAGGGACCCTGCGGGCGATCTGGGCTCGCGAGCTCCTCACGCAACTGCTCCCGCGCGGCATCGACCTGACCGAGGACGGTCTGCTTGAAGTCGTCCGATTGCGTCCACTGGGAAAGCGCCGTCCGTACGGCGTCGTCGGCGCCAATGGCCGTCAGGTTGATGCCCAGGCGGGAGAGCGATTCGGTCGTGTGAGACATCAACTCGTCGCCAATGCGCGCGTTCACCGCAGGCGTCGCCAGTGCCGTCCTGGCCATCGTGCGCGCGACGGCCCCATCGTCGACGGCCGTGAGCAGCAGCCACGCGCCGCCCCACGCGACAACGAGCGCCGCGCCGGCGAGTATCGCGATCGCAGAGACAAACGTCCGTACAGCCTTCATGATGGCTCCTCCCATGCGAAGAACACGCGCTCCGTGACCGCTCGTGCACGGCGGGCCGTGCGCGCATAGCGCTCGTCGAGAGCCTGACCCGACTCCTGCACGCCCATGATAGACGCGAGGACTCCAAGATCACGGTAGTCGCCAGGAAGCGCATCCGCGTCACCCGATTTGCCGCGAAGGGCGATCGCCCCGCGCAGGTCCGTGGCGAACCGCCATGCATCGGCCAATGCGCGCGAGTCGGAAACCGAGAGCACTCCCGCCGACCGTGCGGCGCCAATCGCCCGCAAGGTCTCGGTCGTTTGCAGCGCCGGGTGCGCCCTAGCGTGGCGCAATTGCAACAGCTGGACGGTCCATTCGACGTCTGATAGCCCTCCTGGTCCAAGTTTGAGGTGCCGACGAGGATCGATGCCCCGAGGGAGCCGCTCGGACTCCATGCGGGCCTTGAGCGTCCTCATTTGCTTCAGAGCGGCTGGCGTGACCTCGGAGGAATATCTCACATCGGCAATCGCGGCGACGAACCGCTCGCATAACTCTTGGCTGCCCGCGACCGGACGCGCCCTGAGCAGCGCCTGGGCCTCCCACGGGTCCGACCAGCGGCGATAGTACTCGGAGACCGAATCGAGAGAACGCACGAGGGGGCCGTTCTTCCCTTCGGGGCGGAGGTCGGCGTCGACAGCGAGGGATGGTTGCGAGTTGGCCCGCTGGAGCAGGTCACGCACCTTGGCGGCGACAGCGAGCGCGAAGGAGGCAGGGTCATCCGCGCCATCACGCTCCTCGTACACGAATTGCACGTCCGCGTCGGAGCCGTAACCCATCTCCCCTCCGCCGTACCTGCCCATGGCGACCACTGCCACGTCGGCGGCAGGCACGTCCAGTCCGCGCTCGATGGTGACCACCGCGTGAGCAACACGCAGCGCGCCCCTCATCAGGACGTCGGCGGCCTGGGTCACGGACGCCGCGGCGGTCACCGAGTCTTGTAGCGCGAGAACGTTCGCGGCCGCAGTGCGCACGACCTCGCGCCTCCGGAGACCCCGCAACGCCGTGATGACCTTTTCCTCGTCGTCGGCACGGTCGACGATGGCTTGGGCCTCACGGTCGAGCCGCTCGACGGGCACTGGCGCAAGATCGTCGTCGTTATCAAGCCACGTGATGTCCTCGGCAGACGTGAGCAGCGCCTTCGTCACAAAGCCCGACGTCGACAAGAGGATCGCGAGGCGCTCGGCCGCTGTCCCCGAGTCGCGCAGGAGCTTGAGGAACCAGTGGCTACTCTCCAGCTGCTCGGCGAGTTGCCTGAAGGCGAGTAGACCCGCATCCGGATCGGGGCCCGCCGCGAACCAGCCAATCATCGCGGGCAAGAGTTGACGCTGAATCGCGGCGCGACGCGAGAGGCCCTGGGTGAGGACGGCGATGTGGCGCTGGGCGCCCGCCGGGTCCCTGAAACCAATCGCGGCGAGTCGCGCCCGCGCCGGCTCCTCGGAGAGCGCCACCTCGTCGGTGCTCAACTGAGCCACCATTCCGAGGATGGGCCTGTAGAACATCTCGAGGTGCATCGTGCGGACGTCGCGGCGCACATCGGTCCACACCTCCTCCATGTAGCCGACGGTGGCGAAGCCGGAAGCGCGAGCCAGTATCCGCTTGTCCTCGTCAGTCTCTGGCATGAGGTGCGTGCGGCTCAATCTGCGCAACTGCAGCCGGTGCTCCCATACGCGCAACTGTCGGTAGCCGCGATCGAGAGAAGCCGCTTGAGTGCGCCCCACGTAGCCACCGTCTCTGAGCGCCCGCAGGCCCTCGAGGGTGCCGCGGACCCTGAGCGACGGGTCGGAACGCCCGTGGACGAGCTGAATGAGTTGGATCGTGAATTCGACATCGCGCAGGCCGCCGGGACCGAGCTTGATCTCGCGATCCTTCTCCTTGAGCGGGATGTGCGACTCGACCCGCTTGCGCATCGCTTGAGCGGACTGAACGAAGCCGTCGCGTTCAACGGCGGTCCACACAAACGGCCACACGGCATCGAGATAGGCCTGACCCACCTCGAGGTCACCAGCGACGGTCCTCGCCTTGAGCAGGGCCTGGAATTCCCATGATTCGGCCCAACGCTCGTAGTAGGCGCGATGCGACTCGACGCGGCGCACGAGCACCCCGTCCTTGCCCTCCGGCCGGAGATTGGGGTCGACCTGCCACAAGGGAGGCTCGGACGACGGAGCCGAACACACGGCGGCGGCACGTGAAGCGAGCGCCGTTGCGACAGCCATAGCTGGGCCCTCTTCGAACCCGTCGGCGGGCTCGGCGACGTAGATCACGTCGACGTCCGAGACGTAGTTGAGTTCGCGTGCGCCGCACTTTCCCATCGCCATAATCGCAAGGCGCGCGGACTCATGGCCGGGCGTTTCCGCCCTGGCGATCGCCAGTCCAGCCTCGAGCGCCGCGCCAGCGAGGTCCGCGAGCGCGGCGCTTACGGCAGGCTCGACCGCGAGTGGGTTGGCGGAGGAGACGTCGATCGCGGCAATCTCCGCGAGTTCGCGACGATAGGCGATCCTCATCGCGTCGACACCGGCCGCACCCGTGATCGCGGCGACAGGGGCGAGCGAGCCCGGGTCGGCGCCCACCGCCGTCAGCAGCGTGGTTCTCGCTCCCGATGCGTCGGGCCGGATGTCTTGGCCCCATGAGGGCGCGTCAACCGCGACGTCGGGATGCCTCACCAAGAAGTCGCCGAGCGCGCGCGATGCACCAAGGAGCATCCCCAACTTGTTTCCCGCGGTCGTTCCTCTCAAGGCCGCGAGGTCGTCAAGCACACCCTTGTCGCGAGCGGACTCAACCAGGCGCAACAAGTTGAGTAACCCAGTATCGGGATCTGCCAGGTACGACAGTGCCTTGGGAGCGTCGTCAATCTTCGCGCCCACGACGGCCTCGATGTCGGCAACGAGACGGATTGCCCTGTCGGGATCGTGGACGCCCGCGCGCCGCATCTGCGCCGCAGCGCTGAGTTCTCGACCTGTCACGCATCTACCCTAAGCGCACAGGCACTCATCGCCCCGAGCGCTCGGGCTCCGAAGTGCTCAGAGAACGCCGAGATAACGCTCCAGCTCGAAGGGTGTCACCTGGGCGCGGTACGCCGTCCATTCCTCGCGCTTGTTCCGCAAGAAGAAGTCGAAGACGTTCTCTCCCAGCGTCTCTGCCACGAGCTCCGACTTCTCCATCACGCCGACCGCCTCAGCGAGCGAAGAGGGCAAGGGCTCATATCCCATCGCCTTGCGCTCGGCCGCGCTCAACTCCCACACGTCGTCCTCGGCGCCGTCGGGGAGCTCGTAGCCCTCCTTGATGCCCTTGAGGCCCGCGGCAAGAATCACGGAGAATGCAAGGTACGGGTTCGCCGCCGAGTCGATCGCGCGGTACTCGACCCTGGCCGACTGGCCCTTGGTGGGCTTGTGGATGGGGATGCGCACCAGCGCGGAACGGTTGTTCGAGCCCCAGCACACGTAGCTCGGCGCCTCGGAGCCACCCCACAGCCTCTTGTACGAGTTCACGTGCTGGTTAGTCACGGCCGTGATCTCTGGCGCGTGCTTGAGCAGGCCCGCCATGAACTGGCGCGCAACCGTCGACAGCCCGAACTCGGCTGCGGGATCGTGGAACGCGTTCCGATCGCCTTCGAAGAGGCTCAAGTGCGTGTGCATTCCCGAACCGGGGGCATTCGCAAGCGGCTTGGGCATGAACGACGCGTAGAGGCCCTGCTCGAGCGCGACCTCCTTGATGGCAGTCCGGAAGGTCATGATGTTGTCCGCCGTGGTGAGGGCATCGGCGTACCGCAGGTCGATCTCGTTCTGGCCCGGCCCAGCCTCGTGGTGGCTGAACTCGACGGAGATTCCCATCTCTTCAAGCGTCGTGATCGCCGTCCGCCTGAACTCGTGCCCCGTGCCGCGCGGCACGTTGTCGAAGTAGCCTGCCTGGTCTACCGGGCGAGGCAGCTTGCCCTCCTCGAGCGGCTTGAACAGGTAGAACTCGATCTCGGGATGCGTGTAGAACGTAAAGCCCTGTCCCGACGCCTTGTCGAGCGTGCGCTTGAGCACCTGGCGCGGGTCCGAAAGCGCGGCCTCGCCATCGGGAAGGTGAATGTCGCAGAACATGCGTGCGGCGCCTTGACGGTCGCCGCGCCACGGCAGCACCTGATAGGTCGTCGGGTCTGGGATCGCGAGCATGTCCGCCTCATAGACGCGGGTCAGACCCTCGACGGCCGAGCCGTCGAAGCCGATCCCCTCGGCGAAGGCGTTCTCCAGTTCCGCGGGCGCGATCGCCACCGACTTGAGGATTCCGAGCACATCGGTAAACCACAAGCGAACGAAGCGGATGTCGCGCTCCTCGACACTGCGAAGCACATATTCCTGCTGCTTATCCATGCTCCCCATCTTGCCCCATCCAGATGACGTTTGTGTGACGTGACCGGGGTGCCTGTCCCGCGTAGGCTGGCGGCATGTCTGGCCTCACCATCGCCCTGGCCCAAGTCAACCCCTGCGTGGGAGACATCGCTGGTAACGCGACACTTGTGCTGTCGCGAGCCCGCGAAGCGGCCGAAGCAGGAGCGCGCATCGTCGCCTTCCCCGAGATGGTGATCACGGGGTACCCGATCGAAGACCTCGCCCTGCGCGAGAGTTTTCAACGCGCCGCCGAGCAAGCGGTGCAGTCCCTGGCCACCGATCTCGTGGCGCATGGCCTTGGCCATCTCACCGTCATTCTCGGCACTCTTGGGGTCAACGCTGGGGGGCACCCCACGAACGACGCAGTCGTGATGGAGAACGGCGCGATCACCGCACGTTATTCGAAGCACCACTTGCCCAACTACGGCGTCTTCGACGAGCGACGCATTTTCGCCTCCGGCACCAAACCTTGCGTGATCACCGTCGACGGCCGCCGCATCGGCGTCGTGATTTGCGAGGACATCTGGCAAGACGGTGGACCCGTGGCGGCGATGGCCGACGCCCATATCGACCTGTTGCTCGTGCTCAACGGCTCGCCCTTTGAGGAGGGCAAGGGCCGCGTACGTACCGACTTGGCGCGCCGACGCGCCGCCGAGGTGGGCGCCCCCCTCGCCTACGTCAACATGTGGGGTGGCCAGGACGACCTCGTGTTTGACGGCCACTCGTTCATCGTCGCCGCCGACGGCGCGTGGATGGCGAACTCCCCCGGCTTTGCCGACGCGCTGCTGCTGTGGGATCTGCCCGCCGCGGGAGAGGCGCCTCTACAGGCCAGCGTTATCGACTTTGCGTCGGACGACGAGCAGGTCTACCAGGCTGTGGTGACCGGCCTGCGGGACTACCTAGGGAAGAACGGCTTCCGGTCGGTCGTGCTCGGCGTCTCCGGCGGCATCGACTCCGCGCTCACGGCCGCGATTGCGGCGGATGCCGTGGGTGGCGCGAATGTTGTCGGCGTGGCAATGCCCTCGGAGTACTCATCTCAGCACTCGCTAGACGACGCTGCCGACCTCGCCAAGCGTCTGGGCGCCGACTATCGCGTGCAACCGATCGCTCCTCTGGTGGCCGCCTTCCAGGACCAGTTGGCGCTGACCGGCGTGGCCGAAGAAAATCTCCAGGCACGCGTGCGCGCCGTGATCCTCATGGCCATCTCCAACCGCGAGGGCCACATGGTTATCGCGCCGGGAAACAAGTCGGAGCTCGCTACTGGCTACGCCACGATCTACGACGCGGGGAGCATCGGCGGCTTCGCCCCGCTCAAGGATCTCGACAAGACCAGGGTGTGGGACCTCGCGCGTTGGCGCAATGCGCGGGCGCGCGAGCTCGGCGAGGTTGAGCCGATCCCTGCCAATTCGATCGACAAGGCCCCGAGCGCCGAATTGCGGCCAGGTCAGATGGACCAGGACTCGCTCCCGCCCTACGAGCTGCTGGACGAGGTTCTTGATGCGTACGTAGAGCACGCCGAGGGCCGAGCGGAACTTCTGGCTCGCGGCTTTGACGAGGTCGTGGTCGACAAGGTGTTGTCCCTGGTAGATCGGGCAGAGTGGAAGCGCAGGCAATACCCGCCGGGCCCGAAGGTGACTGCGCTCGCGTTTGGTCGGGACCGCAGGCTGCCGATCACGAGCCGCTGGCGCGAGACGGCCGAGTAGGCGGAGCGAGCGCGCCCGCACGCGCCTCGTGACCGTGGTGACCACTTGAAGCGTCTCGGCGCGTCCCTCGTGACCACTTCTGACGCTCCCCTGCGCCTCAGTCGGCGCTGGTGACCACTCAACGCCCGCGAGCAAGCGCACGGTAGCTGAAGGCCCGAACGGTCACCAGCGCCGACTGGCGCGCACGAACCGCCTCTACGTGGTCACCAAGCGCCGACTAGCAGGCGCTGGAGGTCACGTCTTCAGGCATTCGTGAGAAAGTGGAGTCATGACCGAACGCAAGAAGGTGCGCATCCATCACTTCCGCGAAATGAAGGCTCGCGGCGAGAAGATCACGATGCTCACGGCCTACGACTACCCCACCGCCAAACTCTTCGACGAGGCGGGAGTCGACGTCCTGCTTGTGGGCGACTCCCTCGGCGACAACATCCTCGGTCACCACAACACCGGCGTGGTCACCCTCGACGAGATGATCCCGTTGGCCCGCGCCGTGTCCCGCGGCGCGCAGAAGGCGTTCGTCATCGCAGACCTCCCCTTCGGCAGTTACGAGGTCTCCCCTCAGCAGGCCGTCGCATCCGCGATTCGCATGATGAAGGAGGCCCAGCCGCACGCCATCAAGTTCGAGGGCGGCCGTCGCGTGGCCAAGCAGGTCAAGGCCCTGGTCGACGCGGGAATCCCGTTTGTCGGTCACCTGGGCTTCACTCCGCAAAGCGAGAACATGCTGGGGGGCCGCCGCATCCAGGGTCGGGGCGATGGCGCGTACGACGACATGCTCGCCGACGCGCTCGCGCTTCAGGAGGCGGGCGCGTGCATGATCGTGCTCGAGATGGTCATCTCCCCCGTCGCGGAGAAGCTCACCGCAGCGCTCGACATCCCCACGATCGGCATCGGCGCAGGGCCCCACACCGATGGCCAGGTTCTCGTGTGGCTCGATGCGCTCGGCATGGCCGACTGGAGTCCCAGCTTCTCCAAGCACTTTGGCGAGGTGGGCAAGGCGATGCGCGATGCGGCTGCAGCGTACGTTGGCGAGGTCAAGGGCGCGACGTTCCCCGGCCCGAGCCACACATTCGACGAATAGGAGCGGCGCCTGATGACCACCGTCATTGTCACCGGCAGCAAGGGCAAGCTGGGCAGGGTGGTCGTACAGGAACTCGCGTCCGCTGGCTACGACGTCCACGGCCTTGACTCGGCACCGGCCGCGCCTAGCCACGATTACACGCGCATCGACCTGACGGACTATGGCCAGACCGTCGACGCAATGTTCGGCGTGCAGGACAGGTACGGAAGCGTCGATGCCGTGGTTCACCTCGCGGCAGTCCCCGCGCCTGGCCAGGTCACCGACGTGGCGACGTTCCACAACAACATGCCTGCCACGTTCAATGTGTTCCAGGGCGCCAAGCGGGCCGGCGTCAAGAAGATCGTCTACGCGTCGTCGGAGACGGTGCTGGGGCTGCCGTTCGAGATCGACCCGCCCTACATCCCCGTCGACGAGGACGTGAGCCGACCCGAGTCGAACTATTCCCTCGTCAAGCACCTCGAGGAGACCATGGCGGCCCAGTTCTGCCGCTGGGACCCCACGTTGAGCATCATTGCGTTGCGCTTCTCGAACGTGATGTACCCGGAGGAATACGCGGGCTTTCCCGCCTTCGACGCCGATGCGATGTTGCGGCGCTGGAACCTGTGGGGCTACATCGACGCGAGGGACGGCGCCCAGGCCGTGATCAAGGGCCTCGAGTATGTGAAGCGAGGCTTCGACAACTTCGTCATCGCCAACGCGGACACGGTGATGTCCCGCTCAAGCGCGGAACTCGTCGCCGAACAATTCCCGAACGTGCATGTCACGAAGGAGCTCGGCGAGCACGAAACACTGCTCTCGATTGACAAGGCCCGGCGCGTTCTCGGCTACGAGCCGAAGCACTCCTGGCGCGACGGGGTCTAACTCCACCCGCTAGTTGTCCCCTCGCCACGCCTTGTCTTCGTCGTCCCACGCGTCGGACTTGTCCGAGGCGATGTCGAGCGCGTGCGAGGCGGCTTCAGGGGTGGCAAAGGGACCGAGCAGATGCTCCCAAGAACTCTGGCGTCCCTCCTCGACCATGCCTGTGGCGGTGTTGAAGAAGTACTCGATCTTGTCGCTGTGCGATTCCATGGGCGTTGACCTCCACGTCTAGACTGCCAAGTATGGGACCGGTTCGCGAGCGCATTGCCAAGGGTGTCGTTTCTCCTCGGCGGGATGTACCCCAGGGAATTGAGGCTCCAGAGTACGTCGGCAAGAAGAGTGCCGCACGGTGGAAGGGCGGCGACGTCCCCGACGCGGAGACCGTCGAGCGCATCCGCGAGAGCGGCCGCATCGCCGCGCAGGCGCTCGCCGAGGTGGGTCGCCACGTGCGCCCTGGGATCACCACCGACGAGCTCGACCGCATCGGTCACGAGTTTATGGTCGACAACGGCGCGTACCCATCGACGCTCGGCTACCCCTCGGCTGCGGGGAAGCCGCCCTACCCCAAGTCGCTATGCACCTCGGTCAACGAGGTCATTTGCCACGGCATCCCCGATTCGACCGTCATCCACGAGGGCGACATCGTCAAGGTCGACATCACGGCCTTCAAGAGCGGCGTGCACGGCGACAACTGCGGCTCTTTCATTGCCGGCGAGGGCTCTGAACAGGCACGGCAACTCGTCGACGTGACGCGCGAGGCCATGATGCGCGGGATCAAGGCCGCGCGCCCCGGTCGCGAGGTCAACGTCATCGGCCGCGTCATCGAGAAGTACGCGGCACGCCATGGCTTCGAGTCAGTTCGCGACTACACCGGCCATGGCGTGGGCCCCGCTTTCCACACTGGGCTCGTGATTCCCCATTACGACGCGGCCCCGTATCACTCCGACATCATCGAGGTAGGCATGGTCTTCACGGTTGAGCCGATGCTGGTTGCAGGGTCCCAAAGCAACCACGAGTGGGATGACGACTGGACAGTCGCAACGGACGACGGATCGTGGGTGGCCCAGTTTGAGAACACGGTGCTCATCACGGTCGACGGCTACGAGATCTTGACGGCGCCATGAGCAAGAACATCGCGCTCGGCGTCGATATCGGCGGCACCGGCATCAAGGCCGCTCCAGTCAACGTGAAGACGGGCGAGTTCACCGCCGAACGGTACCGGGTGCTCACCCCCCAGCCAGCGACCCCCGACTCCGTCGGAAAGGCCGCCGCTCAGGTTGTCGCCAGGTTTGAACCCACCAAGAAGACCCCGATCGGCATCACGTTTCCGGGCGTGATCCAGCACGGCGTGGTCCGGTACGCCCCCAACATGGACCCGTCATGGGTGGGCGTCAACATCGACAATGTGATGAGGGACTACATCGGGCGCGAGGTTCATACGATCAACGACGCCGATGCTGCCGGCTTTGGCGAGTACCTTTACGGCGCCGCGCACGGTCGCGATGGCGTCATCTTCCTCGCGACCCTCGGCACCGGCATCGGCACGGCTCTCATCCACGACGGCGAGGTGTTGCCAAACACCGAACTTGGCCACCTCATCGTCGACGGCCTCGACGCCGAGGAATACTCCGCCGAGTCCGCTCGGGAACGGCACGGGCTCGACTGGGATCAGTGGGCCAAGCACCTGCAGAGGTACTTCTCCGAGATCGAGCGGCTCTTGTGGCCCGACCTCATCATCGTCGGCGGCGGCGTGTCGAAGGCGCATGACATGTTCCTGCCCAAGCTCACTCTCCGCACGCCAATCGTGCCTGCGGAGCTGCTCAACGGGGCGGGAATCGTGGGAGCGGCCGCCGGTGCGGCTCACGCGAGGGAGCGAGCCGATGCCGCGAGAAAGAAGGCCGTCAACAAGTCATCTACGGTCGAGAGCAAGAAGCCCTAGGCAGCTTGGCCTACGCGCGCACCAAGCCACCGCACGCCGAGCGGGGCGTCAAAACAGGGAACCCTGGCCCAGAATCGCCCCGCAGCGTCCCTAGACTCTGAGTGTGGACAACGCCGCCCGTACTGAATTTGGACTTCCCGCGCTCGTCACGATCGCGGACGACTACACGGTGATCTCGCTTCTGCGCGATAGAGCCACCGAGCACCCAGACCGGACCTATTGCGAGTACAAGAACAAGAGCGGCGAATGGGTACCCGTCACTCTCGCCGCGTTCCGCGAGCAGGTCGCGGCGGTCGCCAAGGGATTCGTCGCCTTGGGCGTCAAGAGGGGCGATTGCGTGGGGCTGCAGGCATCGACCCGCTACGAGTGGGCGCTCTTTGACTTTGCCATCATGGCCGCGGGCGCGATGACGGTGCCCATCTATCCGTCATCGTCCGCCCTGCAACTCGAATGGATCGTCGCGGACGCCGCGCTCGCCATGCTCATCGTCGAAACACCTAAGAATCGGACCCTCGCCGAGACCGTTGTCGACGGGCCCGTGTTGCTCGCGATCGACGGCGACAACGGAGCGGTGGCGAGGCTGACGGAGGCCGGTGCAGCCATTTCCGATGCCGAACTCGCCGAGCGCACAGCGCACCAGCGACTCGACGACGTAGCATCCGTCGTCTACACCTCGGGAACGACCGGTAACCCCAAGGGCGTCGAACTCACTCACCGGAATCTGGTGGAGCACGCGCTCAACGCGGCCGCGTACCCCGATCTTCACGAGGTCACCAAGACGGGCAACAGGCTCTTGCTGTTCCTGCCTCTTGCGCACGTGCTCGCGCGCCACCTCGAGATACTTTCCCTGGCGTCGGGAATGACGATCGGCTTCGCACCGTCGCCCGCAACCCTGCCATCGGACCTGAAGACTTTTAGGCCGCACTGGATGATCGCTGTGCCTCGCGTGCTCGAGGCGTTCTACAACACCGCCGAGGCAAGGACCGGCGGCGGCGTGAAGCAGAAGCTCTTCAATTGGGCCGCGAAGGTGTCGCGTGGGGCTGCCGCGGCTCGCCAGGAGGGCCGCCTTGGGCCCATTCTCGCGCTCGAACTGGCACTCGCTGACCGACTGGTTCTCCACAAGATTCGCGACGCGATGGGCGGCCAGATGCGCTTCATCGTGTGTGGCGGGGCAAGGTTGGCGCCCAAATTCGGCTACTTCTACACGGGGCTCGGCGTCTCCGTCCTCGAGGGCTACGGCCTCACCGAGTCCTCCGCGCCCACGACGTGCAACCCCCAATTCGCTTCCCTCGTCGGCACGGTCGGCAAACCGCTTCCGGGTTGCACCGTGCGCATCGCCGACGATGGCGAGGTCTTGCTCAAGGGCCCCAACATTTTCGCCGGCTATCGCCACGCTCCGGAGCTCACGGCCGAGGTGTTGAACGACGGCTGGTTCGCCACGGGAGACCTCGGCTCACTCAATGCGGATGGCTACCTCACGCTGACGGGCCGAAAGAAGGAAATCATCGTCCTGGACGCCGGCAAGAACGTGCAGCCCGCCGGCCTCGAGGATGCCATCAGGACCGATGCGATCGTTCAGGAGGTCGTCGTCATCGGCGATGGACAGTCGTTCGTAGCGGCGCTCATCGCTCTTGATGAGCCGATGCTGCGTCACTGGCTCACTCAACGCGGCCTCCCAGCAATGACTGTCGCCGAGGCCGGGGCACACCCAGACGTCTTGGCTCACCTCAAGGGGCTCGTTGCTGGCGCAAACGCGACCGTTTCCAAGGCCGAGGCTATTCGCAAGTTCAGGGTGCTGCCCCGCGCGCTCACCGAGGCCGACGGCGAGTTTTCCGCGTCGATGAAGGTGCGCCGCAAGGTCGTCATGGAGCACTTTGCCGATGTGGTCGACGACATCTACCCGCCTCGCGACGAGTAGGCACTAGGCAGTAGGCAGTAGCCATCAGCCTCGCTGAGGGAGCCCGTTGGGACTCCCGTCGCTCTATCGGCGCTGTGGCGCCGATAGGATTCGATGTGTGAAAAACATCCGGGTGTTTGCGGGCCAAGGCGGAACGCAATTCGCGAAGCGGATGTGCGATCACCTCGGAATCCCGCTGCGCGAGTCACTGACCGAGCGCTTCGCGAACGACTGCCTTCAGGTCCAACTCCTCGACAATTGCCGCGAACGCGACGTTTACCTGGTGCAACCCATCGTGGCGCCCACTCAGGAGAACCTCGTCGAACTGCTCCTGATGATCGACGCGGCCCGCGGCGCGTCGGCCAGGCGCATCACCGTCATCATGCCGCACTTCGCCTACGCCCGTTCGGACAAGAAGGACGCACCCCGCATCTCCATTGGCGGGCGACTCGTGGCCGACATGATTACCGCGGCGGGCGCGAACCGCGTGCTCACGATGGCGCTGCACGCGCCACAGGTGCACGCGTTCTTCAGGGTGCCAACGGACCAGTTGCACGCGCTCCGCGAGCTCGCCGCGC
>Ga0209429_10001301_pt1 | contig 15639 bp, 9 predicted proteins | sample BarGraNGADG00212_3_FD_184493 | JGI IMG/M metagenome (GOLD analysis project Ga0209429, IMG submission 184493) | Arctic peat soil microbial communities from Barrow, Alaska - Barrow Graham LP Ref core NGADG0004-212 (SPAdes) (version 2) | ecosystem: Environmental > Terrestrial > Soil > Wetlands >... | reverse complement strand
TATAAACCGCGTCTCTTTCATGGTGGTCAGTGCGATCCGGTGTTCATCCTTATTCTGTTGGTTTTTCAGAAGCAGTATAAGGTTTTCAAGTTGCCGGTTTTGTAACTTTAGCTCACATTTTTTAATCGCCCTGTTAACAGCAGATTGAAGTTCTTCAATATTGATGGGTTTCAATAAATAATCTACTGCAGCAAACCTCATTGCCTGAATAGCATATTGATCGAAAGCTGTGACAAAAATTATTTCAAAATCATACTGATTTAAATCCCGTAGCAAGTCGAAGCCATTTTTATCCGGCATCTGAATGTCAAGAAACACAATGTCAGCCTGATGTTTGAGAATGCTGATCTTCCCATTTTCAGCATTCATCGCAGTATCACATACCTGAATTTGTGGACAATAATTAGTTAATAATTGTGTCAGGTTTTCAATATTGTGTATTTCATCATCAATTATAACTGCCTTATAGCTCATAAAAACCAATTTTTAAATTGCAGACTAACAATTGTTCCGGATGGAGTATTTCTTTTTATCAGTAATTCTATTGATTGTCCATTCATGATCTGATTCAATAGTTTGATCCTGTCCCTGGTCAGTTTCAAACCATATCCACTCCCAACTTCTTTAATGTCAAACCCTACTCCATTATCCTGAATTTCAACAATCATATCATTATTGGCTTTTGAAAACAGAAGGCTGACAAACCCATTCTCTTTAAGAGAAGAGACGCCATGTTTAACTGCATTTTCTATCAAAGGCTGCAACAACAATGAAGGGATCTCGGTTTCGTAAATATTGATATCATTGGTTTTGATATCAAATTTAAACCCAAACCTCAGTTGTTCCAGTTTCAGATAAGTTTCCAAAGTTATGATTTCTTGATTAAGGGAAGTCTGTTCTTTGTTGTTGTTGGTCATTGAATCACGCATCAGTCTTGCAAAATCAGACAGGTACATATTGGCTCCCTCGATATCCTTTTTATTAATGAGCCCCTGGATTGAACTCAGCGCATTAAAGACAAAATGTGGATTAAGTTGTGCATAGATTGCCTTTAACTCAAGCTGAAGTTTCTCTTTCTTAGCCAGTTCCTCTTTAGCTTTATGCTTTTGCCTCAATGCAGGTATTAAATAGATTACGAATCCCAAATAAGAAATGATCAATAAACCGATTATAAATTTGAACACGGTCGTTTGATACCATTCCGGTTCAATCACGAATGGATATTCTGTTACATTTTTCCTTTGTATGCTGTAACGCATTCTAAGTAAATACTCTCCGGGTTTGAGATTCTTTAACCAGATAAAACTGTTGTCAAATTCATTTTTATTCCAGGCCCGTACAACCTTCTGATCTTTAATCAGCTCATATTCTACCTGTTCTTTGTGATAAATATTTGCTCTGAGATAAAATATTAAATTATTATCAGAGGATGCAACCTTTAATTTCCTGGGCAGAGATGTAACCTCATCCAATTGATTTTCTGGGTATTGTAATTTCCATTTTTTCATTTCTTCCCGAGACAATCGGTTTGAGCCAACTTGCTGTAGTCTTTTTAAAAATTCATTTAATTCATTGGCAGTATAAATGTTAAGCAAAATAGGTCTGATAGGAACCCAGCGAACAACAGCACTTGTTAAGATTTTATAGCTACCCTTCTTCCTTACATCGACTATAATTTTATTCGCTAAATTGGTTTTATATCCTCCAAGGTAAGCCATACACTGAGGTCCAGATTTGGTAGGAACAGTATCAGTACTAAATTTAGTAATATTGGACCACGGAATAACTATTTTGAATTGATTTTCAACAACCCTGAATTCATATTCTTTTGCGTTACTTTTAAATACTCCATGAAGAAAAAATTGAGCATCTGTGGAATCGAAAGAAGCAACTGAAATAAAATTTTTAGATCGATTAATTAGAAACGAAGAATCATTTAAAAGGGATTCATAAAGGGCATAACTATTATTTGTAACCCAAAAGGAATCATTCGTATTATGAATAGCAATTATAATGCCTATTGTTGAAACATTATTGTTCAAATCATTTTGATAAGATTCTGAATATTCAGACCTCTTGAATTGGGCATTAACCAACTGGGCTAAAATGAGCATTAACGCTAAAAATGGAATTGTCTTTTTCATATGGCTTTTTTTGACCAAAACTACATTCCTTTTTTTCGATAGTTTTGACCAATGTGAATCCGGTTAATTAGAGTGTGAATATAGTAAACATTACCGATTCTATTAACTATAAGTAATACTAGCAAGAATAAATGGGCCCTGCCACTATTTTATGACAGAGATTATGTTTTTGAATAAAAAACAATAAAATTATTCGCGATTATCATCAGAAAGGAAAAAAATCAGCACTTTTTTGATTATTCTTTGGTTATTCTTTGACATTTATCCGGTATTTATTCAAGGATTGGTAAAGGATTTATATTTAAAGGGTATTTGATTGGTGTTTGATTGGTATGCTGCACACCAATCAAACACCTGTCAAATACCTGTCAAACACCAATCTGTTACAGGAGCTTGAATAAATATCGAATAAATGCCGATTTATTACCGAATTTTTATCAAAACAATTGAAATTTTAGATGAAATTTCATAAATAAAATCATCATAAAAAGGACCTTAAGTGCATTTTAAGGTAAAATATCTAAAATAAATTTTTGCTATTTGCCTGACTAAAAGTCAAAAAAAGAACAACCATGATTATGGGGTAAATAGTTCCGGGTTATTTCTTCGATAAAGGAAACATGACCCGAACAAAAAGCAAACACAACGCTTTAAATACTCTCCGCAGTAAGGTGTTTGTTCCGTATTGTCTTCCTGTTTGTTTCGTAGTTGCTTGGTATCCAGGATACGAAGCAGATATGAAACAAATACGGGGGGAATATCAAGAAAACACGGAACTGCCCTGGTTATTTGAAGCTTCTACAAACGGTATTGTGCGCGATTTGAAACGATTTTCTATGCATTAGGCAGGATAAAGGTATTCAATCTCAACCTTTTCTCATTTTTCGATATGCCACAGGTGAGACTAACATCATTTTAGTAAAAAGACGTGAGAAATAATAAGGATCTTCAAATCCTAAGCTCGATGAAATCTCTTTTATCCTCATGTTTGAAGTATCCAATAAATGACATGATTTCTGAATCTTCAAAAAGATAAAATATTCCATTGGTACTCTTTGTGTTCGATTCTTAAAAATTGAAGGAAAAATGCGAGGGTGACAATTGTGCCACTTGCCTGTAAAGTGAACCCAATAATAGTCCATGGGTCATCATTTTTTGTAATTTTGGATAAATATAGGATATATCGTAAGAAAATCCATTATTTAAATCTTTTATCCATTTATTAGCATGCATGGTGCTTCTAATTTTATGAACGCTATGTTGTTGATTTTTAAAATTATCTAAATGAAAAAGTATACCCCCTTTCTTCTGTTGATTTTATTGCAATTTTCACTAAATATGATCGGCTATTCACAGTCGACAATCAGGAAAATAGTGGACAGTCAGGAAATAAGTCTTTCCGGAAAATGGACATTCCAACTTGATTCTCTCGATAAGGGTTTTGAACAACACTGGTACAGTCATCAGCTCACCGGCCAAATCCTTCTGCCGGGTTCTCTAACCACAAATAATATTGGAAACGACATTTCGGTCAATACCCCGTGGACCGGAGATATCATTGATTCTTCATGGTTTAAAAAAGAAGAATATGCCCCTTACAGAAAACCGGGAAATATAAAAGTCCCATTCTGGTTGCAACCGGTTAAATATTATAAAGGTGCCGCCTGGTATCAAAAAATAGTTGATATTCCCTCATCGTGGAAGGATAAATATATTGAACTGTTTGTTGAAAGAAGTCATTGGGAAACAACAGTCTGGATTGACAACAAACAGATCGGTATGCAAAACAGTCTGGCTACACCCCATGTTTTCGATCTTTCAAAAGTGTTAACTACAGGAAAACACCAGATCACCATCAGGGTTGACAACAGGGTCAAAGACATTGCGTTTGGCATGAATTCTCACAGTATTTCTGATCATACCCAGGGAAACTGGAACGGGATGATTGGAAAACTCTCTTTAGAGGCAAAACCCCTTGTCTATATCAAAGATGTTCAATTGTATCCCGATCTGAAAAAGCACCAGGTTATAGCCCGGATCGAAATTAACAATATTACCGGAAAGCAGATTAATGCAAAAATAGTGTTAGCGGCTTCAACTGAAAACATTAATGCTGAAAAACTTAAAAGTTTTACTAAAAACCAAAGCATTGGAGAAACTGCAATAGTTGAAATAGCATACCCAATGGGTGAAAATCCAAAGTTATGGAGTGAATTTCATCCTGACTGTTATAAAATGAGCGTCAGTTTATCAACAGATGCAACCGGAGTAGATCATAAATCGGTATTGTTTGGTATGCGTGAATTCTCAACAAAAGGAACGCAATTTACGATCAATGGTCAGCTTACAATGCTCCGTGGCACGCTGGAATGTGCTGCATTTCCTAAAACAGGTTTTCCTCCTACAGATGTCGCTTCATGGATGGAAGAGTTTAAAATCTGCAAGGATTATGGCCTGAACAACATCAGGTTCCATTCATGGTGTCCTCCCGATGCAGCATTTGAAGCAGCTGACAGGCTGGGTTTATACCTGCATATTGAATGTGGATCCTGGGCAAACCAGGGAGCGACAATTGGTGATGGTAAACCGCTGGATCAGTATATCTATGATGAAAGCAACCGTATTGTCAAGGCTTATGGCAACCACCCATCCTTTTGTATGATGGCTTATGGCAATGAACCTGCCGGCAAAAAATCAGTTCAATACCTTACAGGGTTTGTAAAATACTGGCAGGAAAAAGATCCACGCAGACTATATACGACGGCTGCAGGATGGCCGATCATCAAAGAAAACGACTTTAACAGTACATCGGATCCACGGATCCAGCAATGGGGAGCCGGACTGAAAAGCCAGATCAATAGCAAAAACCCGCAAAGCGATTATGACTGGTCTGGCATCATAAAAAAATGGAATCAACCTACAGTCAGTCACGAAATTGGTCAATGGTGTGTGTATCCTGACTTTAAAGAAATTGCCAAATATGATGGGGTCCTTAAAGCAAAGAATTTTGAGATCTTTAAAGACAAACTGGCGGTCAATGGAATGGCTAACTTATCGTCAGATTTTCTTTTTGCTTCGGGCAAACTACAAGCGTTGTGTTATAAGGCTGATATTGAAGCCGCATTGCGTACTCCCGGTTTTGGTGGATTTCAGCTCTTGGGACTCAATGACTTTCCCGGACAAGGTACAGCTTTGGTTGGAGTTGTAAATACTTTTTGGGGGGATAAGGGATATATCACGGCTTCAGAATACAGTCGTTTCTGCAATGCAATCGTGCCACTTGTCAGGCTTCCAAAAATGGTTTACCTGAATAATGAAGAATTAACTTTTTCGGCAGAAGTTGCCCAGTTTGGGTCTCAAATATTGAAAAGCGTCACCCCTACATGGGAAATTAAGAACGAAGAGGGTAAAATCATTTTCAAGGGAACAATGGATAAGAAGGATTTACCTTTGGGGAATGCCATTCCATTGGGATCCATCAAACAACCGTTGTCTTCGGTAACCAAACCCTCCAAACTTACGTTAACCGTTTCTGTAAATGAACACAGGAATTCATGGGATCTCTTTGTTTACCCAAAAGATTTACCTGAAACCAATTCTGAAATTCTGGTGACACAGTCTCTTGATACAAAGGCATTGGAAGCACTCGATAAAGGTGGTAAAGTATTGTTAACGTTGAAGAAGGGCACGCTTAAAAAAGAGATGGGCGGAGATGTAGCGATAGGGTTCTCAAGCATATTCTGGAATACGGCATGGACACATGTGCAACCTCCGGTAACGCTGGGCATTTTATGTGACCCTAAAAACCCGGCTTTAAAAGAATTTCCGACTCAGAGTTACAGCAACTGGCAATGGTGGGATGCCATGTCACATTCCAATGCCATAAGGTTGGATGCCGTTTCAAAAGGATTACAACCAATTGTCCGTGTGATTGACGACTGGGTTACTGCGAGATCGCTGGGATTAGTCTTTGAATGTAAAGCAGGAAATGGGAAACTGATTGTTTCCGGTATTGATTTGATTACCGATCAAAACATGCGTCCTGAGGCAAGGCAATTGTTATTCAGCTTGAAAAGTTATATGGATAAGGCTGAATTTTCACCGGTACAAAATGTTGATATCCAAAAAATAGTATCGCTTTACAATTAATGCATTTAAAGCCTTACATTTAAATACTTAATTTTTGAGATTAACTCTTATAGCAAATGGAAAAAAATAAAATTAATCTTCCCTACATTCTGGCTATATCGATCGCCTCTGCATTTGGTGGTCTCCTGTTTGGTTACGACTGGGTGGTGATCGGCGGCGCTAAGCCGTTTTACGAACCCTTCTTTCAGATTACCAATTCACCATACCTGCAGGGTTGGGCGATGGGGAGTGCATTGATCGGCTGTCTGGCCGGGGCATGGTTGTCGGGTCTGCTGAGTGATGCCTATGGTCGGAAGAAGTTGCTCTTGCTGGCTGCTGCACTCTTTGTGGTTGCCAGCATCGGAACAGGTGCTGCGAATAACTTTACTTTCTTTATCGTATACAGGATCCTGGGAGGTATTGGTATTGGTCTGGCGTCAAACCTCTCCCCCATGTATATAGCAGAGGTTTCCCCATCCAAAGTAAGGGGAAAGTTTGTCTCGCTCAACCAGTTGACCATTGTAATAGGGATCCTGGCAGCCCAATTGATCAACTGGCAGATTGCACAACCGGTTCCTGCCGGAGCTACTGCGGCTGATATTCTTGCTTCGTGGAATGGACAGGAAGGATGGCGTTGGATGTTTTGGGTTTGCTCAATCCCGGCTATTCTTTTTTTTGTGTTCGTGTTGTTTATTCCTGAAAGTCCCCGCTGGCTTGTTGCAAAAGGGAGATCGGACAAGGCTTTCAAAATCATGAAAAGGATTACTGGTGAAGAGGTTGCTCAGACAGAATTGGCCGAGATCAAAAAAGCCATCAATACCGATGAATCGGGTATCTCATTCTTCAGTCTGTTCAAAAACGGGGCAGGCAGAATCATGTTGTTGGGGATCGTATTGGCTGTTTTCCAGCAGTGGTGCGGTATCAATGTGATTTTTAACTATGCACAGGAGGTCTTTTCTTCAGCGGGTTACAGCGTGAATGACATCCTGTTTAATATCGTCATCACGGGGAGTGTAAACCTGATCTTTACTTTCGTAGCGATCTTCACGGTTGACAAACTTGGAAGAAAGTTCCTGATGTTGTTGGGGGCAGGTGGATTGGCAGGGATTTATGCCGTGATGGGAACGTTGTATTATTTCCATTTCCAGGGATGGCCTTTGTTGGTTTTGGTGATTCTGGCAATTGCATGTTACAGCATGTCATTGGCGCCGGTGACCTGGGTGGTGCTTTCTGAGATCTTCCCGAATAAGATCCGTGGTGCCGCCATGTCGGTTGCAACCATTGGATTATGGGCAGCGTGTTTTATTTTAACCTATACTTTTCCTTTACTGAATAATGCTTTTGGGGCATCCGGGACATTCTGGCTGTATGGTATAATTTGTATCAGTGGGTTTGTGTTTATATTTAAAAAGCTGCCTGAAACAAAAGGGAAGTCATTGGAAGAGATCGAATATCAGTTATTGCATAAAAACCCGAAGGGATGAAATGATTATAGCATGTGATTATTCCCTTTTTCGAATCCCGAAGGGATGAAATGATTTTTTCAAATCTCAGAACTTAATGGTGTATGACTAATATTATAATCATTTCACCCCTTCGGGGTTCTACGTTTTTGATCATAAATTTCTATAATAATTTCACCCCTTCGGGGTAAAAAAAATAAAATATCATGGAAGTCAAAGCATGGAAAGAGGTTGTGACGATTCCAACATACGGAATCGGAAAACCTGAAAAGAATCCTATATTTTTAGAGAAACGCATTTACCAGGGCAGCAGTGGTGCGGTCTACCCCCACCCTGTCATTGAAAAGATCCTGGATGAGAAGGAAGACAAGGAATATATCTCCCTCTATCTTGAAAACAAATACCTGAAAATCATGATCCTGCCCGAACTGGGAGGGCGGATCCAGATGGCTTACGACAAAATCAAACAACGCCATTTTGTCTATTATAACCAGGTCATCAAGCCTGCACTTGTTGGTTTGACCGGTCCCTGGATCTCGGGAGGGATTGAATTCAACTGGCCTCAGCATCACCGCCCCTCTACTTTCGAGCCAACCGAATGGTCAATCGAAGAAAACAAAGATGGCAGCAAAACGGTGTGGTGCAATGAGTTGGAACGGATGTTCCGGACCAAGGCCATGGCGGGATTCACGCTCTATCCCGACAAGGCCTACCTCGAAATCAAAGCCAAACTCTATAACGGGACCTCTCAACCTCAGACTTTCCTGTGGTGGGCCAATCCGGCTGTGCATGTCAATGAACATTATCAGTCTGTCTTCCCGCCCGATGTCCATGCAGTCTTTGATCATGGAAAACGGGATGTTTCCGAATTCCCTATTGCCAAAGGAACCTACTACAAAGTGGACTACTCTGCCGGGGTTGACATTTCACGCTACAAAAACATCCCCGTTCCCACTTCTTATATGGCAGTCGAGAGCAAATACAATTTCGTGGGTGGCTATGAAAACGACACAAAGGGTGGATTGCTCCATGTTGCCAATCATCATGTATCACCGGGGAAGAAACAATGGACCTGGGGAAACAGTGACTTTGGTCAGGCATGGGACAGAAATCTTACCGATGAAGATGGGCCTTATATTGAGCTGATGTGTGGTGTGTTTACAGACAACCAGCCTGACTTTTCATGGATCATGCCATATGAAGAAAGATGTTTCAGTCAGTACTTTATGCCTTATCGCGATCTGGGTGTGGTTAAAAATGCGACGAAAGAAGCTATGGTCAACCTGGAATTTGAAGATGGCATGGCCATCGTGAAAGTATTTACCACGAGAGTTTATCGTAAATTGTTTATTCGACTCGAAGCAAGGGGTAATGTTATTATGGGTGAACTTTTTAACGGTTCTCCTGAAACCTCTTTTGAGAAAAGAGTAGCAATAGATGAAAACCTGTCACCCGAGGATTTTTATCTTGTCGTTAGGACCAGGGACGGAAAACCCCTGGTAAGCTACAAACCTGAAACGGCCATACATAAACCTGTACCTGAGGCAGCAAAGCCTGCAAAGTTACCCAATGAGATTGACTCCATCGAACAGCTTTATCTGACCGGGTTGCATCTTGAACAATATCGGCATGCGACTTTTAACCCTATTGATTATTACACTGAGGCTTTAAAACGTGAACCCGGAGATGTCCGTTGCAACAATGCATTGGGCCTGTTGCTGTTTCGTGGGGGACAATTTGAAATTGCCGAATCCTATTTCAGAAAAGCAATAGAGACACTTACTCAATACAACCCAAACCCATATGATGGTGAGCCATTTTTCAATCTTGGACTCAGTCTGAAATACCAGGGACGTAACGATGAAGCTTATGATGCTTTTTATAAGTCTGTCTGGAATGTTGCGTGGCAGGACGCGGGTTATTTTAATCTGGCTCAATTGGCAGTTGCAAAAGAAGACTGGGAAGATGCACTGGAACTCATTGACCATTCCCTGGTTCGTAACGCCCACAACCACAAAGCCCGGCTTCTAAAATGTATAATATTATACTATCGTGGAAGGCTTAAAGAATTAGAGAAATGGTCTCAGGAATCGCTTAAACTGGATGGCTTTAATTATGCTGTACTCTTTGAGCGGTATCAGATATTTAATGATGTCTCTTGCCTTGACAAGATGAAGGAATTAATCGGTGGAAACATTCATACTTACATTGAATATTCGATAGACTATGCAATGGCCGGTTTGTTTGATGAAGCAGATAGTCTCCTTGCAGTCGGGATGGAAGATAAGGATGAAGTGTACCCTATGGCTTTGTATTTCCGAGGATGGTTTGAGGCTATGAGAGGTGAAACTAAAAAAGCCATTGAATGGTTTAAAATCGCGGAGGCCGTGAAACCTGATTTTTGTTTCCCCAACCGGCTTGAAGAGGTTTTGGCTTTAAGGTGTGCGATAGAAATGCTTCCCGAATCTCCAAAAGCATATTACTATCTAGGCAATTTCTGGTACGCCAACAAACAATATCTCAAAGCTATCCACTGCTGGGAATCTTCCCGTGATTTTGATGGAACTTTTCCGACAGTCAGAAGAAATCTTGCTTTGGCTTATTACAATAAATTTGGAGAACAAAACAAAGCTGTTTCTGAACTTGAAGTGGCATTTAAACTGGATACTTCAGATGCAAGGATCCTGATGGAACTCGATCAGTTGTATAAAAAGATTGGAAAATCATTTGAGTCGCGACTTGAACTTCTCAAAAAGTATCCCAAATGTATGAATGACCGTGATGATCTCTATCTGGAAAGGGTCATGCTTTACAATATGACCGCCAACTATGATAAGGCTCTTGAGTTGATCATGAAACGGAAGTTCCATCCTTGGGAAGGTGGCGAAGGAAAGGTCACGGGACAATATCTCTTTTCACATATTGAACTTGCCAAAAAGGCAATCGATGAGAAACAATTTGAAAAGGCGATTGAACATCTCAAAGCAACAGAAAATTATCCTCACAATTTAGGAGAAGGAAAACTCTGGGGTGCCCGAGAAAATGATATTCACTACTGGATGGGCTGTGCCTATGCCGGACTCAAGGATGATACAACTGCAAGACTTTATTGGAAAAAGGCTTCCACGGGCTTAAATGTACCTTCTGTGGCCATGTTTTATAACGATCAGCAACCCGATCAGATCTTCTACCAGGGGCTGGCGCTATTAAAGCTTGGAGATACTGCAAAAGCAAATGAATGTTTCAACAATCTGATAAAGCATGGACAGGAGCATGTCGGTGATGAATCTAAAGTTGATTATTTCGCCGTTTCGCTGCCTGATCTGTTGATCTGGGACGATCTCGTGAACAGAAGAAATCTGATTCATTGCCTGTATCTGATTGGGTTGGGCAATCTTGGTCTGGGACATTCAAAAGAAGCGGATGAACATTTTCATATGGTTCAGATGATGGATCCTAACCATACAGGGACATCTGTACATCTTCGGCTGAAAATATAAGTATCACGTAGGGACAGGTCGTGACCTGTCCCTACAAACAAAAGGGCTCCCCGATTAAACGAGGAGCCCTTTATTTTATGCAAATTCAGCTATTTACTTATCTTCTTTCTTGGATAATTTAACCAATAAAAGCATAAATAAACCAAAAGCTAACATTCCAATCCCCATCCATAAATTCATATTGATGCCCAAGGATTTTTTATACAAATCGACGCTTGCATGTGTAAATATTCCAAACAAGGTGATGATTACACCAAAGATTGAAAACATCAAGCCAATCGGAATTCTGATATCTAGTCCCATTTTTTTTCCTCCTACCAAAAGATTATACTTAAACTAATCATAATTACACCAACTATTACGGCAAGAACTACAGGTCTGTTATACCATTCGTCAACATGTACTTTTACACGTGGAGTCAGTGAATAAACGAGTCCTTTTAATTCTTCATCCGATTTTTGTTGTTTCGTTGCAAAGCTCAAACCAACGGTTAGGGAAACTGCAGTTGTGAACGCAAAGATCGCGGTCCAGAAGTTTTGTGCCATTTCTACCGGATATACATAAAGGTTTTCCTTCATGCCCAGAAGATCTGTCAACCAACCCCCTTTAAACATCGTGTCACTACCATAAGGGATAGTTAAACCGTGATGCAATAAAGCGATACAGAAACCAGCCAACAAACCAACGAATGCAGCATGCCCTGTTGTTCTTTTCCAGAACATACCAAGGAAGATAACTGCAAACAGTGGGGCGTTGATCATTGCAAAGATGGTCTGCAGGAAGTCCATGATATTACCAAATTTACCGGCAATATATGCAGCAGCAATACTCAGTAAAACACCGGCAATCGTTGTGATTTTACCAACCTTCAGATAATGTTTGTCATCACCTTCTTTGTCTTTTGTTGCAGGTCTGATGTAGCTCTGATAGATATCATACGTCCAAACAGTGTTAAATGCTGAAACGTTTCCTGCCATACCGCTCATAAACGAAGCAAGAAGTGCTGTTATACCCAATCCAAGCAAACCGGTTGGAAGATAATACTGAAGCAGTGCAATAATCGTATAGTCATATTTTGGGTGACCGCTGTCCAGGGCAAGTATTTTGAAGGCATCAGGATGTATGCTTGATAGCCAGATTGCTGCAATACCCGGAACAATGATCAGGAAAGGAATGAACATTTTTGGAAGAGCGCCAATCAAAGGAACCTTGATAGCAGCCGCTTTAGATTCAGCTGACATGGCTCTTTGAACGATCAGGAAATTGGTACACCAATATCCGAATGACATTACGAATCCTAGTCCAAATAAGATACCAAACCATTCAACGCCCAAGGGATTGCCTTTCATGTTAGCTGTATATTTCCATGTTGTCAAATAGGCATCACGGGCATACCCTTTTGCTTCAACAATTGGGGCAAGGTGTTCTTTCAAACCACTCCAGCCACCAACTTCCATAAGCGCCAGGATAACCAATGGCAATAAACCAATCACGATGATAAAAAACTGCAATACTTCATTATAGATCGCAGAAGAGAGTCCACCGAGATAAGTGTAAGCCAGAACGATGATTGCCGAAGCCCATAAACTTAAATTGAAATCCCATCCCAATACCGAGTTCATCAATAGTGCCAAAGCATACATTGAGATCCCTGAAGCCAGAATGGTCATGATTGCAAAAAGGATTGCATTTAAGCCTCTGGTTTTTTCATCATACCGCAGCTTTAGAAACTCAGGTACTGAACGTGCTTTTGAGCCATAATAAAATGGCATCATGAACAGCGCCAGAAAAATCATTGCAGGAATAGCACCTATCCAGTAAAAATGTGTCGTCAGCATCCCGTATTTCATTCCGGAACCTGTCATACCCATTACTTCAAGTGCACCTAAGTTTGTTGAGATGAAAGCTAAACCGGCTACCCATGCAGGCATCGATCGACCAGCTTCCAGAAAAGCACCGGCAGTCTTCATGTGCTTTTTCAGCACCCAGCCGATGCCGAGTACAAACACAAAATAGATTCCCATAATCAGGTAATCTATCCACTCCAATTTTAAAATTTCTGACATTGTTGATTCTCCTGTTCTTTTTTAGTAATAATTATTCAATGATTATTTGTTTAAAATTATGAAATATTGTTTGGTGATAGTTGTTATTTGCATTTTAATCAGATACTTGTCAACATCTTCACTTTTTATAAAAGATGTTGCAAAATACTTAAAAATATTATACATCCATTAAATATTCCAAATCAGGTATCAATTTTCTATTACATCAAAAACCAATCCACGTAAAACCGGAACAAACAAATACTTTTGTAGTCAATAATTCTATCGAAAAAGTGCCGCAGAAACATTATACTATACCTGTTTTCATTCCCGAGTTGGCTTGTCCGAATCGTTGTGTCTTTTGTAACCAACAAAAGATCTCCGGACAGATCCTGATCCCGGAAGAGGCTGAAATCATTGCTCAGATCGAAATGTATTTAGAGGGATTTCCTCCGGGAGCACATATTGAAATAGGTTTCTTTGGGGGAAGCTTTACAGGTGTGCCTGTTAATGAACAGGAACATTTTCTTGGGATTGCCCAACCCTATTTAAGAAATGGACAGGTTCACGGGATCAGGGTTTCGACACGACCTGATTATATTTCTGAGTCCCGGCTTGATTTGTTACAGAATTATGGAGTTACGACCATTGAACTGGGTGCACAGTCGCTCGATGAAGAGGTCTTGCTAAAATCGAAAAGAGGACACAGCATTACTGATGTCGAAAAGGCTGCTTCGCTGATTCGTTCTTATGGCTTTTCGTTGGGGTTGCAGATGATGACGGGTTTGCCGGGGGATACTCTTGAAAAGACATTAATGACTGCTCACCGGATTGTTGAACTGGGGGCTGATAATACAAGGATCTATCCTGCACTGGTCATTAAAAACACTGAACTGGAAGACCTTTATCTTGCCGAACAATATGTGCCTTTGTCTGTTGAAGAGGCTGTCTTCAGAGTAAAACAGATTATACCGATTTTTGAAGAGGCAGATATTACCATCCTGCGGATTGGATTGCACCCTTCTGAAGGGTTGTTGAATGGGGACGATCTGGTGGCAGGGCCTTTTCATCCTTCGTTTCGGGAGCTGGCTGAAACGGCGCTTTGGGGTGATCTGTTTCAAGATCTTTCATTACAGGCTTCTTCTGATGTTCTTGAAATATCTGTTCCTATTGGACAACGCAATATGGCGATCGGCTATAATGCCGTCAACAGAAAGCAATTATCGTTAAAACATAAAAAGGTGCAGTTTGTTGAAAACGCCTCCCTTCGAAACCATCAGTTCAGTTATTGGCTTTTCTAAGATAAGTGCGTTTTGTTTTTATCATGTCACCCCTCCGGGGCTAAAATTCATATATCCTATTTTCTACAATCATGACGTCCCTCCAGGACTGAAGATTAGCAATCGTATATACCTTTGGGAATTGAAGAAAAGTGCCGTAGGCACGTCATGATTGTAACACACAGCAACAACAGTGGTTAAGCCCCGTAGGGGTGACATGATCAGATAATTGTAACTACAATTTATAAAATAAAATATAATCGAATAAGCTTTAACTTTGTGTTTTCAGCAAAAACAATGAAATGAAGATCCGATTTATCATATTTCTATTTAGCCTGCTATTCAGCATTACTGCTTATTCACAAGTCGAAAACCTCCACATCAACTGGGGTGTCGTTCAAAACGGATACCAGGGAAAGCTGTTGTTCGTCTCTGAATTCACTTTCCAAAACAAGGGAAAGCTCGAATTCAAAGATAAGACCTGGACTTTCTGGTTTAACTCGTGCAAGAAAGTCTTTACCGACAGCGTCTCCCCACAGGTTAAGATCACCCGGATCAATGGTGACTTCTATAAGATGGAACCCACAGCTTCGTTCCCATCCTTAAAACCCGGAGCCGAAATAAAAATCAGAACCGTTTCAAATACCTGGGCCTTCATGCCGGCAGATGCTCCTGAAGGTGGTTATTTTGTGAAAAACGGAACACTCATTCCGGCTCAGATCCATGTGCTTCCTTTCCTGAAACCCGAACAGACTATGCGCTTTTCCGGTGACAAGATGCCGGTGGAAACATCTGAAATCAGATTTAAGAAATTTGCAGACTTAACAGTGATTCCTAAAGATTGGTTGGTCCCCATCATTCCATCACCTACCCTTCTCAATAAAGGCAAAGGGTTATTGAAAATTGCCCCTTTACTGACAATAATTACATCGCCCGAGACACAAAATGAAGCGAATATGCTGGCCGACTTTCTGATCAAATCAGGAAAAAAGGTTAATATCCAGATCGCTACACTTAATAAAGCACAAAAACCGGTCACAGGTCCCGGTATCATTAACCTGAAAGTTGAGAAGCAAAAC
>Ga0209429_10001300_pt1 | contig 15641 bp, 15 predicted proteins | sample BarGraNGADG00212_3_FD_184493 | JGI IMG/M metagenome (GOLD analysis project Ga0209429, IMG submission 184493) | Arctic peat soil microbial communities from Barrow, Alaska - Barrow Graham LP Ref core NGADG0004-212 (SPAdes) (version 2) | ecosystem: Environmental > Terrestrial > Soil > Wetlands >... | reverse complement strand
GAATGGATTCGGGATGACATATTGTTTTGGTTCATAGGGAGGAACAAATACCCGCCTGTTTCATCATCTTAAAAAATTGACTAAATTTGAAAAAAAGTTATGGCAAAAATTACTTTAAAAGGAAATCCTGTAAATACCTCAGGTAACCTACCGGCAAAAGGGAGCATTGCTCCTGATTTTAAACTTGTTAAATCAGACTTAGGAAACCTCTCCCTATCTGAACTAAAGGGGAAAAAACTTATCCTGAATATATTCCCGAGCCTTGATACATCGGTATGTGCCACATCAGTTCGCAAATTCAACCAGATGGCTGCAGGCATGAAGAATACTGTTGTTCTGGCAATTTCAAAGGATCTTCCGTTTGCTCATGGCAGGTTCTGCACGACAGAAGGAATTAAAAATGTCACGACTCTTTCTGGTTTCCGCGATTCAGCTTTCGGTAAGCTTTATGGTGTTGACATACTTGACGGAGCACTGGCAGGTATTTATGCACGTAGTGTAGTGGTTGTTGATGAAAAAGGCAAAGTTACTTATACTGAGCTTGTCCCGGAGATAACCCAGGAGCCTGATTATGATAAGGCACTGGCGGCATTATAATAAGCTTAAAGAATTACAGTAAGATGAATTTCGAACAGATACCGGGACAAAAAGAAATTATCGGGAAGCTTCTCAGATCTGTTAAGGAAGAAAGAGTAAGTCATGCCCAGCTCTTTTCCGGCCCGGAAGGTTGTGGCAGTATGGCGCTCGCTCTTGCTTATGCGAAATATATAAGTTGTGAGAACCGTACTGAACATGACTCATGCGGAGTATGCAAATCGTGTGTGAAATACGAAAAACTTATCCATCCCGATCTGCACTTCGTCTTTCCTGTAATTAAATCAAAGAAATTTCCTGACCCTGTCAGTGATAATTATTTAGCAGAATGGAGAGAATTTGTACAGAAGTCGCCCTATTTTACTATTAATAACTGGTTCGATTCAATTGAAGTCGGTAATGCCCAGGGGATGATCTTTGCATCGGAAGCATCTGAGATAATCAAGAAGCTCAGCCTGAAAACTTTTGAATCTGATTTTAAAATTATGATTCTCTGGCTTCCTGAAAAGATGCACCAGGCAACTGCCAACAAGCTCCTGAAAATGATTGAGGAGCCACCCGAAAAAACACTCTTTTTACTTATTTCGGAGGAACCGGATAAAGTTATTCCAACAATCCTTTCGCGATGTCAGCTGGTAAAGATCCCCTCATTCAATAATCACGAGATTGAAAAGTATATCACTCAACGTTTTAATCTGGCAAGTGACAAATCAGCAGACATATCGCGTGTTTCGAACGGCAATATTATCAGAGCTATTGACCTTTGCGAAAATGAAGACTCATCCATAGAAAACCTTGATCGTTTTAAAAGTCTGATGCGTTTTGCCTGGAAACGGGATGTCTTATCGATAATCAACTGGTCCGAGGAGATAGCCTCAACAGGCAGGGAAGCGCAGAAGAATTTTGTGTCATTTTCTCTGCGACTTCTTCGTGAGAACCTTATGCTGTCTCTCGATCAACTGAAAAACAACCTGGTTTTTCTTACCGGTGAAGAGGCGGATTTCTCCGGGAAATTCCATCCTTCCATAAATCAGAATAATATTTACCCCCTTACGGAAGAACTTGACCTCGTCTATTCGCATATTGAAGCAAACGGGAACGCAAAAATTATCTTTCTTGACCTCGCATTAAAGGTTACCAGGCTCATTCGCTGATCTTGACACAGATAGTTGAATTTAATGCATTTATTCACTACTTTTGCGTAATATAATTTGTAGCATATTATACTTATGGCAGATACTGAAGATAATCAGGGTTTACCAGGGGAAGAGCCCCGGATGCCTGATATAACATATAAACCCGGATATAATAAACTTGATTCATTCAACTGGCTGAAGGATATATCTGAGCCTCCCGGAGAGAATGATATTATTGAAGTCCGTTTTAAGAATACCCGGAAAGGGTTTTTCAAGAACGTAAATGGAATCAGGTTTGAGATCGGGGATGTGGTTGCTGTGGAAGCTTCACCAGGACATGATATTGGCAGAGTTTCGATGGTTGGTCCTCTAATCGATGAACAACTGAAAAAATTCAAAGCCCATCCATCCCCTGAGGATTTGAAAAAAGTATACCGGAAAGCAAAAGCTGTTGATATTCAAAAGTGGGAAGAGGCAAAAAAACTCGAGACCCCTACCATGCTTAGGTCACGAAAGATTTCTGAGGAACTCCGGCTTAATATGAAAATCGGAGATGTGGAATATCAGGGCGATAAGACAAAAGCTATCTTCTATTACATTGCTACCGAAAGAGTGGATTTCCGTCAGCTTATAAAGGTACTGGCTGATGAATTCAGAGTAAGAATTGAGATGCGCCAGATAGGAGCACGTCAGGAAGCCGGACGAATTGGCGGAATATCTTCATGCGGAAGAGAACTTTGCTGTGCTACTCATATCACAAATTTTATTTCTATTACAACAACTCATGCCAAATATCAGGAGCTGTCACTTAATCCGCAGAAGCTTGCAGGACAATGCAGCAAACTGAAATGCTGCCTGAACTTTGAACTCGATTGTTACGTTGACGCACAGAGGGGATTCCCCCAAAAAGATATTCCGTTGGAAGCACTCGACTGTACGGCATGGTTCCATAAAATGGAAATACATAAAGGCATTTACTGGTATTCAACCGATCCCCATTCCTCAGCTAACCTCATCCCTCTTACGGTTCAGAGAGTAAAAGAAATTCAGGCTCTTAACAAGAAAGGGACTAAAGTTGACCGGCTTCAGGTTATTGATGATTCCTGGAATCCTGCACCGGTTTCTCAGGACCTCTTAAAGAACAACAGCCTCACCCGGTTTGATCCCCCTGATACTAAAAGCAGAAATAAGAACAACCCGAATAAAAGAAAAAACAGAAGGTTCAATGATAAAAGGAAACCATAGATCCTCATTACTCATAATATTTACATCTTTATTACTGCTGGTATCTTGTAACAGCAAGGTTGTATACACCGATTCTCAGGCAATACCCGGAAAAACCTGGGCTTTAATGAATACCCCTACGTTCAGAATGTCTATTACTGACACCATAAACAGTAACAATGTCTATTTTACTATAAGAACCGGCTCATCATACCCGTTTCGCAATATTTACCTCTTTGTCACAACAACCTCTCCAAACGGGAAAGTAATCACTGATACTCTGCAATATAATCTTGCAGATGAAAAAGGGGAATGGTATGGTAAAGGATTAGGAGATATTCATGAGCTTAATCTCCCCTATAAATCAAATGTCTTTTTCCCGGTAAAAGGCATATATCAGTTTAAATTTCAGCATGGGATGCGCGTTGAAAATCTGAATGGGGTTTATGATATAGGCGTGAGAGTAGAAAAGATCAGCAAATAATTTTCGGAAAGTGGGAAAGAATAAACTGGCCAGATGGACTGAGTTTGGGTCGTTCGATAATGTTATCCAGCCAAAGATCGGAGATATTTCCGGCAAAGATCATCCATTAAAAGGCAGGTGGAATAAAGATATATTCAAAAATGATAACCCTTTGGTTCTTGAGCTTGGTTGTGGAAAAGGGGAATATTCTGTGGGGTTGGCGACCACGTATCCTGACAGGAATTTTATCGGAATTGATATCAAGGGGGCAAGAATGTGGCGGGGCGCAAAAACATCTAATGAACTTAAACTATCGAATATTGCATTCCTTCGTACAAGAATTGAGTTTATTAATTCGTTCTTCTTAAATAATGAAGTAGATGAAATCTGGATAACATTCCCTGATCCTCACCCTGGAGGAAAAAACCCTGATAAAAGGCTCACTTCCCCAAGGTTTCTTAACCTGTATCGTTTATTCCTGAAAAACAACGGATTAGTTCACCTCAAAACAGATAGTATTGATTTGTATACCTATACTAAAACCATTCTCAGTGATAATGAGCTTAATATTATCTCTGCTACGAATGATCTGTATTCAGAAGAGACTTCAGATTATATCCTTTCGATAAAAACACATTATGAAAAACTGTTTCTGAACAAAGGATTAAAAATAAACTACCTCTCTTTCAGACTTGAAAAAGAAAAGATTATCGAAGATGCCTTACAAAAAACAAGAAAGGACTAACGACTTTTTCTCGAATGTTTATGAAGTCACAAAGCTGATACCTTACGGCCGAATAACATCCTATGGGGCTATAGCAAGGTATCTTGGTTCGGGCCGGTCTGCCAGGATGGTAGGTTGGGCTCTCAATGTCTGCCATAATAATACTGAATTTGTACCCGCTCACAGAGTTGTTAACCGGAATGGGCTGCTTACCGGGAAACACCATTTTGGTAATTCTTCTACCATGAAACAACTTCTTGAAAACGAAGGAATTATTATTGAGGATGATAAGATCGTCAACTTCAAAGATAAATTCTGGGATCCTCTTACTGAACTTTAATCTCCTGCTTTTTTAAATAATATGACTATCGGTAATGATACATAATATATCAAAAAACGCTTGAAAATCAATTTATTTACCCCAGCCCCAAGGGGAGTAAATTGATTTTCTTCGCTCCCCTTGGGGTTGGGGTAAACGAAGAAAATCAATGAGGTCATATACATGATTTCAGATATTCATATTAAATAATAACCACGGAGTTAAGAAAAATAAAGAATTCCCTATGTTAATCTGGAAGTAACTTATTTTGTATTCTCCCATATAATTGCTAAAATTGCACCTTGTTTAGATTTAATTTAAATAAAAATAGCGGATTATATGTATTCAAAAGAAAAGATTCTGAAAGCCCTTTCCAAAGTAATCCACCCGGGTAATGGAAAAGATATAGTTGCCCTGGGGATAGTCTCTGATATTATATCTGATGATAATGGAATATCTCTGACAATAACTCCCGAGAAATCAAATGATCCGTTTATTTCTTCAATAAAAAGCACAATAGTAAAGACATTAAAAGAAGTTCTCGGACCCAATGCCGTTATAAATGATATTAAGGTTCTTCCAAAGGTTATCGTTGGAAAACAAGTGGAAAAACAACGTGATGTATTACCAGGAGTAACAAATATAGTTGCCGTATCATCAGGAAAAGGAGGTGTTGGAAAGACAACAATAGCTGTTAATCTGGCAATATCCCTTACCCGGATGGGGTATAGCGTGGGACTTCTTGATGCTGATGTTTTTGGGCCATCCGTTCCCAAAATGTTCCACGAAGAAAAATACAAACCTGAAGTAAAAAGGGAAAACAATTCTGATTTTATTATCCCATTGACAAAATATGGAGTTAAGGTGCTCTCAACAGGGTTCTTTGTAGATCCTGCAGAAGCAGTAATATGGAGAGGTCCAATGGCTTCAAATTTTCTTAAGCAGCTTATTACCCAGGGTGAATGGGGTATTCTGGATTTCCTCCTCGTTGATCTGCCTCCCGGAACAAGTGATATTCATCTTACACTGGTTCAAGAGGTTCCGGTTACCGGAGCAATAGTAGTAACTACTCCACAGGATGTAGCTCTGGCTGATGCAATAAAAGGAATTTCAATGTTCCGGAGCGAGAAAATTAATGTCCCCGTATTAGGCCTTGTGGAAAATATGTCGTGGTTTACTCCGGCTGAACTCCCTTCAAATAAATATTATATTTTCGGCAAAGAAGGGGGCAAAAAACTTGCTGAAAAAATGAAAGTACCTCTTCTCGGGCAAATCCCATTGGTTCAAAGTATCTGTGAAGGAAGTGATAATGGAGAGCCGGTTGCACTTAACGATTCAGTTACCGGTTCTGCATTCCTGAAACTGGCAGAAGAACTGATCAAAAGTGTTAATGAGAGGAATAAAGATCAAAAACCAACAGTTAAACTTCATGTAAATAAATAAAATATTAAAAATGGCAGAGACAAAAAGTATTAAGGAACGCGTTAGGAACGCGCTCGAAAGAGTCAGACCCTATCTTCAGTCCGACGGAGGTGATATTGATCTGATTGATGTAACTGAAGATATGACAGTTAAAGTAAAGCTTACAGGAGCTTGTAATGGATGTCCTTACAGCATGCAGACCTTAAAAGCCGGAGTTGAGCAGGCTATTATGAAGGAAGTTCCCGAAATAAAGAGAGTTATTTCAGCCTGAGAAAGGACTTCGGCCCAATTTTATTTACCTTTGAAATACTATACACAAATTTAGTCAGTTATAGTATTAATAGTCATTTATTGGCTTCAGAAAAAGCATCATATAAATATCTTGCGTTATTAGGATTTGTCCTGATCCTGACTAACTGTTCGGTTGAGAAAAACACGGACTCATCAAGGTTTTATCATAGCATGACCGCAAAATACAATATCTATTTTAATGGTTATGAGAGCTTTAAAGCTGGTATTTTAAAAATTAACAACGGTTATAAGGACGATTATGCAGAATTGCTCAGAGTATTTGAGTACAGTGATCCTGCAACTGCATCCCTCTGCTCATCCGACATGGAAAAAGCGATACAGAAAGCTTCAAAACTAATTACCTTAAAATCCATAACTGCAAAACCGGAATTCAAAAATAAAAAACAGCCTACCGAAAAAGAGAAAGCGCTTCTTGAGAAGAAAGAGTATAATGAATGGGTGGATGACAGTTACCTCCTTATCGGAAAAGCCCGTTTCTATAAGCACGAGTTCAATGAGGCCACAACTATTTTTAACTACTGCATAACCCAGGCAAATGATGGTTTAATTAAAATTGAAGCTGGTATCTGGATGGCAAGGATTTATAATGAAACCGGAAATTATAATGAGTCGTTGAGAGTACTTAGTGAGCTAAAAGCAAACCCTGATCTCCCAAAGCCTTTATTATCAATGTACTATACTACAATGACTGATCTTTTTATCAAACAAAAAAGATATTCTGAAGCATTAGAACCTCTAAGTAAATCAATAAAGCTTGTTTCAGGTAAAAGGACAAAATACAGGTTAACCTACCTCCTTGCTCAGATTTATGAGAAGACAGGGGATGGGACAAGGGCCTCTTCACTATACCGTGATGTTGTTAAAATGAACCCTCCCTATGATGTTGAATTTAATGCCAGAATAAACATTGCCGGTGTTTTTGATGTGAACACTCAAAATCCTCAGCAGATAAGAAGGGAACTCGAAAAAATGCTTAAGGATATCAAAAACAAGGATTTTCAGGATCAGATCTATTTTGCTCTCGGGAATATGTCGATGAAGGAAGGAAACGAAAAAGAAGCTCTTGATTTTTTGAGGAAATCAGTCAAAACAGCTTCCCTTAATCCAAATCAGAAAGGGAGATCTTATCTGGTTCTTGCAGGGCATTATTATGATAAACCCGACTATATGAAAGCCGGATTATATTATGACAGTGCTGTCTATTTCCTTGATCAGAAACATCCGGATTATATTTCCTTAAAAACGAAATCACAAAGTCTTAATTCTCTTGTTTCACAATTAACTGTTATTCAGACTCAGGACAGCCTGCAAAAGGTGGCACGAATGACAGAACCTTTAAGAAATGCAATGATATCAAATATTATAGCCAAAATCGTTAAAGACGAAAGTGAAGGGAAAAAGACAGACAACTCCGACAGATCCAATCTTGGTCAGTTTTATGAAAATGAGAGGCGTTTTCAGGGAAATATTGATCAGGAAGGGAAATGGTATTTCTATAATCAGGCAGCTCTTACATTTGGTCGTACAGAATTCCGGAGACGATGGGGAGACAGAAAACTGGAAGACAACTGGAGAAGAGCTAACAAAACTAAGGTAAATCCATCACAGGTAGTGGCTGGTGCTGATGAAACTTTACAGAAAAATTCCGATACTTCCAAAGCTGTACTTGATTACAAAAAACCTGAATTCTACCTGAAGAATCTTCCTCTTAATGATTCTTTAATTGCTATCTCCAACGAAAAGATAGCCAATGCATTGCTTAATGCCGGGAAAGCCTATTCGGAGAAAGTTCTCGACCCTGCAAAAGCCACTGAAACATTTGAGTCACTCATTACCCGTTTCCCAAAAAACGAACTTGTCCCTGAAGCATTGTATAATCTTTATAAAGTAAATAAAGAAGGGAATAGTGCGAAGTCAGAATCTTACCGTCAGCGCTTACTAAAAGATTATCCGGAAAGTGAGTTTGCAAGAATACTGTCAGATCCTGCCTATTTCGAAAAAAAGATGGCTGATCTGAAAATGTCTGAAAATCTTTACCAGGAAGCGTATAAAGCATATACTGCTGAAAATTTTAGCGCCGTAATCTCTCTTTGCGATGAGGGATTGAAAAAATACCCGCTCGATCCTCTGGCTCCAAAATTTCAGCTTCTTCGCGCTTATGCTATCGCCAGGGTAAGTGATGAAAGAACATTTAAGGTAGAATTGAACAGTCTTATAAAAGCATGGCCACAAACAACTGAAAGCAAAAAGGCAGAAGAAATAATAGCATTCCTTAACAAGAAAATTCCGGAATTAAAAGTTGAAGAAGATAAACAAATCGCAGAGGAACTATATAAAGTTGATACAACCGGTATTCACGTATTTGTATTAATCATTCCTGATCCGGCTTTCAATATAAACCAGACTAGTTTTGATGTTATAAGCTATAACATTGACAACTATACCAATAAAAATTACAAAACAGAAGGTGTTCTGGTTGATAATAAATATATAATGATAACGGTTTCGGGGTTTCCTGATTTTGCCCAGACCCGTGAATATTATAAAGCTTTTCTTGTTGAAAAGTATGTCAGAAATCCTTCCGGAGCCAAAATGATGTCATTTATAATAAACAATGAAAATCTTAAAGTCCTTAACAACGATAAAAAACCTGAACGGTATAATATTTTCTTCAGGGAAAAATATTTAAAATGAGAAAAATAAGAATCCTCTGGACAGATGATGAAGTTGAGGCGCTGAAACCACATATTTTTTTCCTGGAAGAAAAGGGTTATGAAATCGATACCTGCTCTAATGGGAACGATACTATTGATCTCGTCAGGCAAAACCGCTACGATCTTATTTTTCTTGATGAGAATATGCCGGGGCTAAGCGGAATTGAGACACTTAAGCTCATTAAAGAGGTTCGGACTGATATCCCGGTGGTAATGATTACCAAGAGTGATGAGGAAGAGTTAATGGAAGCAGCTATTGGTTCGGAAATAGCCGATTATCTGATAAAACCAGTAAAACCGAAGCAGGTACTGCTGGCAATTAAAAAGATCCTTGACCAGCGAAGACTGATCACTGAAAAAACCACTACAGATTATAGGCAGGAATTCAGCCGGATCAGCAATATGATCTCAACAGCTGCAACTTATACCGATTGGACAGAACTATATAAAAAGCTAGTCTTCTGGGAAACAGAGCTTGAAAAATCGACTGATCCAGGTATGACTGAGATACTGAAATTACAGGAAAATGAAGCCAACAATTCATTTTCAAAATTCATCATGACAAATTATCTTGGTTGGCTTAATCCAGAAACTCTCAACAAGCCTTTAATATCTCCTGTTCTCTTTTCAAAGAAAATATTCCCTCATGTACAAGAACATAAACCTCTGTTTTTTATCCTCATCGATAACATGAGGTTTGATCAATGGAAAACAATTTCTGCAGAGCTTTCCGGGCTCTACAGGATAGTTGAGGAGGATGTCTATTTCAGTATTTTACCCACTGCAACCCAATTCAGCCGCAACTCAATTTTTGCTGGATTGATGCCTTCAGAAATTGCAGCCAAAATGCCTCAACTCTGGATAAATGATGATGATGAAGAGGGGAAGAACAACTTCGAAGAAGAGCTTTTTATGAACCAGCTTTTGCGTAAAAATCTGAAATACAAATGGTCGTATAATAAAATCAGCAACAGTAACGAGGGAAAGAAGGTAAATGAGAAAGTGAGGACAATGCTGGAGAATGATATCAATATTCTTGTTTTTAATTTTGTTGATATGCTATCGCATGCCAGAACTGAAAGCGGGGTAATTCGTGATCTTGCCAACGAAGAACCTGCTTACAGAAGCCTGACACGATCATGGTTTCTTCATTCCACCTTATTCGAATTACTTAAAACACTGGCTTCGCATCCTGTAAAAATAATATTCAGTACCGACCACGGAACAATTAGGGTTCAGAATCCTGTAAAAGTTGTAGGCGACAGGAATACATCACCAAACCTAAGGTATAAAATGGGAAGAAACCTCAATTACGATCCAAAAAAAGTATTTGAGTTGATTAATCCTGAAAAAGCTATGTTACCAAAAACGAATATCAGTTCGAGATACATTTTTGCTCTCAATAAAGATTACCTTGTTTATCAGAATAATTATAACCAATATGCCAGCTATTACAAGGATACTTTTCAGCATGGGGGAATTTCAATGCAGGAGATAATGTTGCCTGTTGCATTAATTGAACCAGTATAAAAGATCGTTTTCACACTTATGAAGATACTCATTAAGGATAAAAGCCATTTACACTCAGCTGTTAAAAAGCTTCTGAATTATGCCGGAGATAATAAAATATTTGCTTTTTACGGATCAATGGGTGCAGGCAAAACAACAATTATAAAGGTCATCTGTGAAGAACTCGGGGCAATCGATATTGCAAGCAGTCCTACCTTCACTCTGGTAAATGAATACAGGACTTCAACAGGAGAATCTATATATCATATTGATTTCTACAGAATAAAAAAACAGGAAGAAGTGTTTGACTTCGGTGTCGAGGAATATCTGACCGGAGAATCTTACTGTTTTATGGAATGGCCGGAACTTGTTGAAGAAATATTGCCGCCCGGAACACTTAATATCAGAATTACTGTTGACGAGAATGAACAACGTACTCTGGAGGTATCATAACGATATCTTTTTTTGTACCTTCTTGCAAATTTTCTACCTTTGAAAAAATATCCCCTTCCTAATGATGAACGAAAAGGGCAATAGAGGAAAAGTCAGTTTTGGCAATACTGCTTTTATGCCAAAAGAAGAACATCTTGAGACAGCTATTAAGAACAAGAGGATTACGATAGGGATCCCCAGCGATAATAAAGATGAGGAGAAAAGAGTTGCTTTGACGCCCGAAGCAATTAACCTGCTGGTTGAAAGTGGCAATGAGGTTATAGTTCAGACAGGTGCCGGACTGGGGGCCAATTACACTGATAACGATTACAGTGAGAATGGAGCAATAATAAGCGACTCTCCTGCAAGAGTTTACAGCGCCGATGCGGTAATCAAGGTAGCGCCATTTTCAGAAAAGGATACTGATTATCTTAAAGGCAATCAGGTAGTGATATCCTATCTCAATGTCCTCAATTTCAGTGAAGAAACCCTGAGTAAGCTTATAAGAAAGAAAGTTATTGCTTTAGCATTCGAAAAGATACGCGACAATAACGGCGTAATGCCTGTCGTTGAGTCGATGAGCGAAATATGTGGAATTACTTCCCTTCTTGTTGCATCAGAATATCTGAGTAATATGCACGGAGGTAAGGGAGTGATGCTCGGTGGGATTACAGGAGTTACACCAACAGAGGTCGTAATTATCGGAGCTAATACTGCCGGTGAATATGCCGCCAGAGCAGCTATCGGACTTGGTTCAACGGTTAAAATATTCGATAATTCACTGCACAGGTTAAGAAGATTCCAGAGCCTTCTGGGCCAGCGCCTTCAGACATCAGTGTTCCATCCACAGGTCTTAATGAAAGCTCTAAAGTCAGCTGATGTCCTAATTGGTGCGATTGAACTTGAAGATCTTCGTCCCTGGTATTATATAACAGAAGATATGGTTCGCAGTATGAAAAAGGGAGCTGTTGTAATAGACCTGAGTATTGACCGTGGAGGATGTATTGAAACTACAGAATGTCGTGCTATGCTTGATCCTGTTTATGAGAAGCATGGCGTTATTCATTTTTCGGCATGGAATCTTCCTTCCCGTGTGGCACTAACGGCGTCAATTGCCCTGAGTAATATTTTTACTCCTCTGCTTCAGAGTATGGCTGACGCCGGGGGAATTACCCAATTGCTTAAGAACGATCTTGGAGTACGAAATGGGGCTTATCTGTTTAACGGTATGCTAACCAATGAAACTTTGGGTCAGAAATTTGGGATAATTTCAAAAGATCTCGATCTTCTTATCTCTGCATTCTGATAATCAGACAAATGTTAACGTAGCTTTTTTCCCTTTTACGTCAATCTTTGCCTCTTTTCCTATATAGAAAGCTCTGTTATTGGCTATATGACCTGCCGGGAAGTTGAAGAACAGAGGATATTCATAGTCACTCACAATCCCATAAAGAGTTTCTTCAATACTCCTCCCCCATGGAATCTTAGCATCCTTAAGATTATTCATCCCTCCAACAACCAGGGCAGATAACCCTTCCAGTTTCCCTGCAAGCTTAAGGGAGGTCATCATCCTGTCGATATGATAATAATACTCACCTACATCTTCAATAAACAATATTTTACCTTTTGTTTCAGGTTCAGCCGGTGTACCAATAAGACTATAAATAAGTGAAAGGTTTCCTCCTGTTATTTCACCAGTCACATTCATCGCCCTGAAGAACGTTCCTTTCCATTCACAACACTCAAAAGTACCGAATAGTACCTGCTGCAAGGACTGGAATGTGGCACGTGTCTTCTCCGGATTATTAAAATTGAGAGGCATATCTCCATGCACCGACATTATTCCGCATACTTCACTTAACCATAAATGCAGAACAGTTATGTCGCTGAAACCTACAAACCATTTTGGATAAATCTTTAAAGCCGAGAAATCAATTTTGCTGATGATCTTTGAAACACCGTATCCCCCACGTGAGCACAGCACTGCTTTTATTTCCGGATCATTTGTCATCTCCTGAAGATCAGATAACCGATCCTCATCACTTCCGGCGAATGGGCCATTCTTTTTCAGCGCATTTTTACCAATACGAACTCTCAATCCCCATTTTTCAAGAAAAGCAACAGCATCCGTCAACTTCTTCTCCTCAATACAAAAAGAAGGAGAGATAATTGCTACTTCATCACCTGGTTTCAAAAAATCGGGTTGTATTTTGACTTCTGACATAAAAAATTATTAGGTGTAAATGTAACTGATAATGGTTCTGTTTCCAAGTTTTTTAACCCCCAAACCCCCTAAAGGGGGCTTAATTCTCTATATCTATGAGTATTAACCCCGCCTAAGCGGGAGCAGGGGGGTCAAAACCACATGGCATAAAGATAGTTTTAGGGTAAAAAAGAATATAATCTTTATTATCTTTGTTCGATTTTTAAAATTGCTAATACCTCATTATCAGAATCATGAAGAACTTTAAAAGATATCTCGTCACCTCAGCACTCCCTTATGCCAATGGCCCGATACATATCGGTCATCTGGCCGGAGTTTATATACCCTCAGATATCTATACCAGGTTCCTGAGAATGAAAGGAGTAGACGTTATCTCAGTTTGCGGATCGGACGAACATGGTGTTCCTATTACTCTGAAAGCACGAAAAGAAGGGGTTTCCCCGCAGGAAATTGTTGACAGGTATCACACTATAAATAAAAAAGCATTCGAAGATTTTGGAATTGCTTTCGACATATATTCACGTACCTCAAATAAAGTACATTACGAAACTGCCTCAGAAATTTTTAGGACACTCTACGACAAAGGTGAGTTCACTGAAAAATCTACCGATCAGTACTTTGATGAAGAAGCAGGTTGTTTCCTGGCCGACAGGTATATTATGGGAACATGCCCTCAATGCGGAAATGAGAATGCTTACGGCGACCAGTGCGAAAAATGCGGAACTTCTCTAAGTCCGAATGAGCTTATCAACCCGCACTCAACGATAAGTGGCAATAAACCTGTGCTGCGTGAAACAACACATTGGTATCTCCCTCTTGATAAGTACGAGCCGTGGCTAAAAAAATGGATCCTTGAAGATCATAAGGAGTGGAAAACAAATGTGTACGGACAGTGTAAATCGTGGCTCGATCAGGGCTTGAAACCCAGGGCTGTAAGCCGCGATCTCGACTGGGGTATACCTGTGCCTGTTGATGGAGCTAAAGGAAAAGTACTGTATGTCTGGTTCGACGCCCCGATAGGTTATATATCTGCTACAAAAGAACTTACACCTGAATGGGAAAAATACTGGAAGGATAAAGAGACAAAAATGGTCCACTTCATCGGGAAAGATAACATCGTTTTCCATTGCATTATCTTCCCGGCTATCCTTCATGCTGAGGGAAGTTACATCCTTCCTGAAAATGTTCCTGCAAATGAATTTCTGAACCTCGAAAACGACAAGATCTCAACTTCAAGAAACTGGGCTGTGTGGCTTCATGAATACCTCGAAGATTTCCCCGGGAAACAGGATGTTCTGCGATATGCTTTATGTGCAAACGCTCCCGAAACAAAAGATAACGACTTCACATGGAAAGATTTCCAGGCACGAAACAACAACGAACTGGTTGCCATACTTGGGAATTTTGTCAACCGGACACTGGTGCTTACCAATAATTATTATGATGGCAAAGTACCGGCAAGAGGAAAAACAGATTCAAATGATGATGCTGTTTTGAATGAATTTGCAAAGATTAAGGAAAATGTAGAAACAAGTCTTGAAACATACCGGTTCCGTGAGGCACTTAAAGAGGCAATGAATCTTGCCAGACTTGGCAATAAATACCTTGCTGATGCAGAACCCTGGAAGGTAATTAAAACTGATCCGGAAAGAGTAAAAACAATAATGAACATTGCTCTGCAAATAACTGCTAATCTGACAATTATCTGTGAGCCCTTTCTTCCTTTCTCAATGACTAAACTTCGCGGCTGGATCAATTTAAATGAACTGAAATGGAGCGAAGCTGGAAAAAAAGACCTCCTTAAGCCAGGTCATGAAATTAATAAGCCCGGATTACTCTTTGAAAAGATTGAAGACGAAGAGATAACCAGGCAAATAGATAAACTTCTGGCCACAAAAAAAGCCAATGAAGTTGCCATAGCAAAAACAGCTCCCGGAAAAGATGCGATTACTTTTGATGATTTCTCAAGGATAGATATCAGAACGGCAACAATCCTTGAAGCGGAAAAAGTTCCCAAAACGACTAAACTGCTGAAATTAAAAATTGATACCGGACTTGATATCCGTACAATAGTATCAGGCATTGCGGAATATTATGAACCGGAAGCTATCATTGGTAAACAGATATCTATTGTAGCAAATCTTGAACCCCGTAAAATTAAAGGAATCGAATCGCAGGGAATGATTCTTATGGCTGAAGATAAAGACGGGAAACTGGTGATGGTTACTCCTTCTGCAAAAGTCAGCAACGGGAGTATGATAAAATAAATGATAGATCTGCTTTTATTTCGTGAGCAGACCATTATTTGTTGCTTACTTAGCGATTAGTATTTGCAAGCACATTGCAAAAAGCTTATATTTGTAATGAAATATATTAATCATAACTAAATTAATTAAATCATGGAAGCATATTGCGTAAAATGTAAGTCTAAAAAAGAAATTAAAGATTCTGTTGAAGTTACAATGAAAAATGGCAGAAAAGCAATGAAAGGTAAATGTCCAACTTGCGGAACCGGGATGTTTAGGATACTAGGCAAAGCTTAGATTCGTTAACCTTTCGTTTTTAAAT
>Ga0209429_10001299_pt1 | contig 15642 bp, 15 predicted proteins | sample BarGraNGADG00212_3_FD_184493 | JGI IMG/M metagenome (GOLD analysis project Ga0209429, IMG submission 184493) | Arctic peat soil microbial communities from Barrow, Alaska - Barrow Graham LP Ref core NGADG0004-212 (SPAdes) (version 2) | ecosystem: Environmental > Terrestrial > Soil > Wetlands >... | reverse complement strand
CTTGCCTGCAGTCAGATACGGTTGGATGCGCGGCCATACTTCAATCTGGGCAGCATCGGACAACAGGTATTGGATTACTGTACCACGCTCGCAAGCTTCTTCGATTTCAAACAATGTTTCACCGGGAACCCAACCATCGGCGATGGCTTTGTCCCAAGTTTTGCCACCCTTGCGCTGACCAATGATCACGTTGAATCCATTGTCGCGGAGATTAAGGGATTGGCCCGGACCCTGAACGCCGTAACCAATCACGGCGATCACTTCGTTTTTCATTGTTTCACGAGCTTTCTCCAAGGAAAACTCTTCGCGGGTCACCACGTTTTCGTCGACACCGCCAAAATTCATAACTGCCATTTCTTGTAGAATTAAATATATTGAACTATTAACTATCGTTTTTCAGGGCGCAAATTTACGAAATTATTTGATAAGCACCCAATTATATAACATTTTCAAACAAAATCTCTGCCCTGCAGATGGGCTCCTCACCCCTTCTGATATCGAAAACACAACGTCCCGAAGCAGTCAGTTCCTGACAAATATCCACTACCTCGCCGAACAATGCTTCATTGAGATAATTGATGTCCATCCGCTTCACCTGCTTGTTCAGGTAAACTTCCATTGGAAACAAATCGATCATCCACTCCAGGTACTTCATACTGTTGGTATGTCGGTTGAAATCGATGTCACTGTACTTCACCCGATGCCTCGAAACCGGCTCACTCGCCAGCCCAGCAACCTTTGCAGGTCTTTCAATCAAACAGGGTATGCCGGTGGCAAAATGTTTGTATTCTTCTTTCGATTTCAGATCCACTGCCTTTCGAACCGTCAAGTCCAGCATGCACCAAACAGCACAACCGGCACCGATAATCGAACCTGCTTCATCCGTAACTTTGAAATTCCTTGTCGTAAACACCCGGCCGAAATCCTCGATCCAGGTTTCTACGAAAAACCGTTCCTCCGTTGCCGGATACCGGAACATTTCCACCGCAAAGCGGGAAAGCACCCAGGTCAGGTTCTGAGGCTGCAAGGTTGCCACACCGAAGTTATTGCCATCGGCATGCTGACCGGCCGCGTGGAGCAGGTAGGCTCCCATCTGCGTGAAGCGAATGGTTTCCCTGAACCCGATGTCCATGGGCTGAACCTTGTATTCAAAAGAGACAACCTTGTTCATCTCAATTCGTTCATGCCAGGTCTCCGATTTTCCGGCCTTCCTTTTCGGCCAGAAAATCACTGAGTCTTTCTACTGTCGATTTAGTGATGGCAATTCGTCCTGAACGTACGAACTGCAACACATGAAAATCGCGCAGACATTCAAACAGTTCCTGCGTTTCTTCGGTATGACCCGTAAGTTCCAACACGGCGTATGAATGGTTCACTTCCAGAATACGTGCATTGAACTTGCGGACAATGCTTTCAATTTCACTGTTATCAAGCAAGACATCGGCACTGATCTTGTACAAGGCCACTTCCTGATAAATAATGTCATCATCCGTATGGTAGAACGCTTTCAGCACATCAATGCGCTTTTCAATCTGCCTCACCACTTTTTCAATCATGTGCTCATCCGTCTCAATGGTGATGGTAAACTTGCTGATGCCGGGAATAGAGGATTGCGACACTGTCAGACTCTCAATGTTGATTTGTCTGCGCGTGAATATGATGGTGATCTGTTGCAGAAGGCCAACGACGTTTTCAGTGAAAACCGTAATGGTATATAATGTTTTTTCCATGGCTTAATCTCCCAGCATTAATTGATCCACACTACCTCCTGCAGGAATCATCGGATAGACCATGCCGGCTTTTTCGACAGTCACTTCCAACAGGAACGCTTCTTTGTCACTCAGCATATCGGCGATGGCCTCATCGAGTTCCTCCCGTTTTTCCACCTTCCGGCTACGAATGCCGTATGCATCGGCAATTTTTGGAAAATCGGGATTAGTCATCTGCGTTTCCGAATACCGTTCGCGGTAAAACAACTCTTGCCACTGACGCACCATGCCCAAGAAATGGTTGTTCAAGATGATGATCTTGACCGGAATCTTGTATTGCAGAATGGTTCCCAGTTCCTGAATGGTCATCTGGATGCCACCGTCACCTGCAAAACAGCAAACCGTACGTTCGGGAGCTCCGACAGCGGCTCCGATAGCAGCAGGCAGACCGAAACCCATAGTACCCAAACCGCCTGAAGTGATGATGCTTCGGCTTTGGCTGTACTTGAAGTAGCGGGCACTCATCATTTGGTTCTGTCCTACATCCGTTACCAGTACGGCCTTGTTTTCGGTTGCTTCTGAAATTCTATAAACCACTTCACCCATTGTGATGGGGCCTGAAGTCGGCTTAATTTCGGGAATGATGACTTTTTCGGCTTCCTCCAGGTCATCCACATCAAAACTTTCAATCCATTCGGCATGACTTCCTTGTTTCAACAGGCTGGTCACTGCAGGAAGACTTTCCTTAACATTGGCCAGAATGGCGACGTCCGCCTTTACATTTTTGTCGATTTCAGACGGATCTATTTCGAAATGAATGATGGTGGCCTGTTTGGCATATTTGTTCAAATCACCGGTCACACGGTCGTCAAAACGCATGCCGATGGCAATCAGCACGTCACATTCAATAGTTTTTCGGTTGGGTCCGATATTTCCATGCATACCGAGCATGCCCTTATTGAGCGGGAAGTCGCTGGGAAGCGTAGACAAGCCAAGTAAGGTGCTTCCGTAAGGAATATCACCTTTGGTCAGAAAATCCAGAAGTTCGTTTTCGGCATGACCGAGCATGACGCCTTGTCCGACCAGTGCAAACGGGCGTTTGGCTGCATTGATGATGTCGGCAGCTTTCTGAACGCTTTCCTGCAGCGGCTTCGGATTGGGTTCGTAGCTCCTTATAAAGGTGCATTTCTTGTATTCAAAATCCACCAATTCGTTCTGCGCATCTCTCGTAAAGTCCAGAATAACAGGTCCGGGGCGGCCTTCACGGGCGATGTAGAAGGCGCGGGCAACGGCCCAGGCCACTTCAGAAGCTTTGCGAATCTGATAACTCCACTTGGTAATGGGTTGGCTGATGCCGACCACATCCGTTTCTTGAAAAGCATCCGAACCGAGCAGCGTGGAACTCACCTGACCGGAAATGACCACCAATGGTGTGCTATCCAGCATGGCATCTGCCAAACCGGTTATTACATTGGTCACACCAGGACCCGAAGTCACCAGCACCACTCCGGTTTCACCCGAAACACGGGCGAATCCTTCGGCAGCATGGATGGCTCCCTGTTCGTGACGGGTCAAAATATGACGGAGGCGATCCTGATACGAATACATCGCGTCAAAAACCGGAATAATCTGTCCGCCAGGATAACCGAATATCGTGTCCACCTTTTCTTCCAAAAGGGAACACAAGAGCGCTTCTGCACCCTTCATTGTTCTTTTCTCCATAAATTAATCGATTAGTCGTACAGCACCCATATCGGCCGAGCTGACCATGGATGCATAAGCTTTCAGGGATTTTGGAATGAAACGCTCACGCTTGGGCGCTGTCCAGGCTTTGGTGCCGCGGGCTTCTTCAAGGCTTCGGCGTTCAGCCAGTTCCTGATCGCTCAGTAACACATTGATACTACGTTTAGGTATGTCTATTTCGATGATGTCACCGTCTTTGATCAGCCCGATGGCACCGCCGCTGGCCGCTTCCGGAGAAACGTGCCCGATGGAAAGTCCGGATGTACCTCCGGAGAAACGACCGTCGGTAATGAGCGCGCAAGCCTTGCCGAGGTGTTTGGATTTGATATAGGAAGTCGGGTACAGCATTTCCTGCATGCCAGGCCCACCCTTGGGACCTTCGTGCGTGATGACCACCACGTCTCCGGCCACGACCTGATCCCTCAGGATGGCATCGCAGGCAGCATCCTGTGAATCGTAGACCTTGGCCGGACCCTTGAAGATCCATAAGCTTTCGTCCACACCGGCGGTCTTGATGACGCAACCTTTCAAGGCGATGTTGCCCTTCAGGATGCCAAGGCCACCGTCTTTGGTGTAGGCATGTTCGTAATCGCGGATGCAACCTTCTGCACGGTCAGCATCCAATGTTTTATAACGGCTATCCTGGGAGCCCATGACCAAATTAAAACGATGGGCAGGGGCTGAACCGTATATGTTCAACGCCTCTGCGGCGGGTTCAGCAGTGGTTATGTCGTATTTTTCCACGGCTTCGGCCAGAGTCAGTCCGTCCACGCGGAAAACGGTCGTATCTAGCAAACCTACTTTACTAAGTTCATGCAGAATGCTTAATATTCCGCCGGCACGGTTCACATCTTCAATATGGTACTTTTGGGAATTCGGTGCCACCTTGCACAGGCAAGGTGTCTTGCGTGAAAGCGCATCGATATCGTCCATAGTAAATTCCACTTCGGCTTCTCTGGCAATGGCAAGTAGGTGCAGAACGGTATTGGTGGAGCCACCCATGGCGATATCCAACGTCATGGCGTTCAGTAAAGCCGCTCTCGTGCCAATACTTCTCGGCAGAACCGTTTCATCGCCATCGCGGTAATACTTATAGGTGTTCTCTACAATCAATTTCGCTGCTTGAGAAAACAGATTCGTACGGTTTTCGTGGGTAGCCACGATGGTTCCGTTACCCGGAAGTGCCAGCCCAATGGCTTCGTTCAAACAGTTCATGGAATTGGCGGTAAACATACCGGAGCAAGAACCGCAAGTCGGGCAAGCGGCCTGTTCCACCTTGAATACTTGCTCGTCACTAATGTTGTCGTCGGCAGCCTGCACCATGGCATCAATGAGGTCCAGATGCGCACCATCCAGTTCACCAGCTTCCATCGGACCTCCGGAAACGAAAACGGCAGGAATGTTCATACGCATGGCAGCCATCAGCATGCCCGGTGTAATCTTATCGCAATTGGAGATGCACACCATAGCGTCAGCCTTGTGCGCATTCACCATATATTCTACGCTGTCGGCAATCAAATCACGGCTAGGTAGGGAATACAACATGCCGTCGTGCCCCATGGCGATGCCGTCGTCGATGGCAATGGTATTGAATTCAGCCGCGAAACAGCCAAGCTTTTCGATTTCAGCCTTCACTTGCTGACCGATATGATGTAAATGCACGTGACCAGGAACAAACTGCGTGAAGGAGTTGACTAAGGCGATGATGGGCTTGCCCATCTGTTCGGTTTTCATCCCGTTAGCCGCCCACAATGCCCGGGCTCCTGCCATGCGGCGGCCCTGGGTACTGGTGGCACTTCTGAAAGGAATATTCATCTTCATCGATATTTAGTGTACAAAGATACGGAATTTACCCATTATTCTAAGTTCGATTTCGTTATTTTTAGCCACTTTTTTGAATAAACTATAACAATTTATGATTTTTTTGTTATGGTTTTTCATTATTTACTCTTTGACAAATATTCTGCTAATTGATGTAGCTTATTTGATAAGACGTTTTTAGCAATCAGTTTAGTTTCGTAATCAGCTACCAACGTTGGATATATGTTGCGTGCCATTGCGTATTCCACCACTTCAGTGTCTTTTCCTTTGCAGAGCAAGATTCCTATGCTTGGAAGTTCATGTGGCCGTTTTATGTCACGATCAAGAGCTTCCAGATAAAAATTAAGTTTTCCAATAAACTCAGGCTCAAATTCTTGAACCTTAAGCTCAAACAAAACCAGACACTGCAAATCACGATGATAAAATAGAAGATCTGTGTAATAATCTTTGTTGCCAACTTGCAGGCGATATTGACTACCCATGTACGCAAAGCCCTTGCCAATTTCCAGAACGAATTTCTGCAAATCCATGACCAATGCTTTTTCCAATTCAGTTTCTGTATGTCCAGTGGGTAAATCAAGGAATTCAAAGATGTATGGATCTCTGAAAAGTTCTGTGGGCAACTTTGTCAACAAGGACGATGAATGTTGTTTAGAAAGTAAGGTTCGCTCATAATACCCACTTGACAACTGCCTTCTCAATTCTCTCATTGACCACCTTTCTTTTAAACTACTTATAAGGTAAAAGAATTTTTCTTCCGGCGATTTTGTTTGAGAAAGTATTTCCAAATGATTTGTCCAGGAAACCTTAGTGAGAATGTATGAAATAAACTTAGTATGTAGTATGGATGTTGAATCAATTTGTGTCGGCAGTGCCGACACAAATGCACTTTCGTCAACGTTGGAAAAGTAGGATTCCATTTGTGTCACCAATGGCGACACAAATTCAGGGTCAGAATAAGTCTCATAAAATTGCCTCATTCGGTAGAGTCCTCTGCGGTTAAATCCGCCAACACCAGGCATCTTAGAGACAATGAAATTCGCTAGCTCATCAACAGCACCTTCTCCCCATACTCCCATGGAAACCTTTACAGATACGATACTACCGATATTATAGTAAAGCATTACCAACTCTTCGTTAACCTTGCTATATGCACGATTTCGCGCTTCATGAATAAGGAGAACTATTTTTTCAAAATCGCCGTGAATTTCCATATAATCATAAGACTTAGACAAGCCCTTCAAATATACATTATTTAATCTTTATTTAATGTTATATTCTTTATCGTTACGAATTTTCTTGTATTTCAGATTGCATCCATTTCTCAAAATTATTTGAATTCAATATTTTTTAAAAATACTTAGCTTTGCAGAACAAAGCAAAATTTAGACTTGAATGAAAAAGATCAAATACGACTTCGACACCATTATCGACCGCAAAGGCAGCAACTGCATCAAACACGACCGCGTCGGCAAAGATTTCGGCACAGACGATGTGATTCCCCTTTGGGTAGCTGATATGGACTTCGCCACACCCGATTTTGTGGTGGATGCCATCCGTAAACGCTGTGAGCATGAGGTGCTTGGCTACCCTGTCGTTCAGGACGGTTGGTACACTTCCATCCAAAATTGGCTTCAGAAACGGTACGACTGGACGGTAAAAAGGGAAGAACTGGGATTTGTTCCCGGCATCGTTTCAGGCATGGCCTTTACCGTTCAGTGTTTCACCCAGCCTGGCGACAACATACTCATTCAAACACCTGTTTACCCGCCGTTCATGTTCATTCCCAAGCATAACGACCGGAAACTGCTCATTAACGAACTGCCCTTTGTAAACGGACGATTTGAAATCGATTTCGATGATTTTGAAGCAAAAGCTGCAAACAATTGCAAAATGTTCATCCTCTGTAGTCCACACAATCCGGGAGGTCGCATTTGGACAAAAGAAGAATTAACCCGCATGCTCGAAATCTGCGAAAAAAACAACGTTTTGGTCGTCACGGACGAAATCCATGCCGACCTGACCTTGCCCGGTTTCAAACATTTCCCGGCAGCTCCTTTAAAGCCATCGGCTGAAGTCATTACCCTGATGGCTCCGAGCAAGACCTTCAACATGGCAGGTTTGAGCAGTTCCTTCTTTGTGATACAAAATCCGGAACTACGAGCCAAATTCGTAAATTTCCTAGACCGCGCCGAGCTTTCCAACGGAAACATATTTGCCTTTGTCGCCCCACAAGCCGCCTATGAAAACGGCGAGGACTGGCTAAAGCAACTCTCTGAATACCTGCAAGGAAACGTCGATTTCGTGGACGATTTCCTTCGGGAGAACATTCCTGCAATTAAAGCTTGTCGACCCGAGGCTTCTTTCCTCATCTGGCTTGACTGCCGCGAACTGGGCTTGGAACCCAAAGCGCTGAAACACTTCTTCATCCACGAAGCCAGACTCGCCCTGAATGCAGGACCAGCTTTCGGCCCCGGCGGCGATGGATTTATGCGCCTCAACATTGGTTGCGCTCGCGAAATATTGCGAGAAGCCATGATTCGACTCAAAACAGCTATGGATTCGCATAAATCCTGATTTTTTTATACCTTTGTACCGCTTTCTCACCGCGCGTGCGAGGCCACTTTTTTAGCTAACTATCAAGTATATACATAAATAAAATTTAAAAAATGAAAATTTCTGCGAATAAATTCGTTTCGGCATCCTACGACCTTTTTGTAGGTGGCGAAGACGGTACCGCTCCCGAACTCATGGAAAAAGCCACCATTGAGCAACCTTTGTCCTTCATTTTCGGCACCGGAATGATGCTGGAAGCCTTTGAAGACAAACTGGTCGGTCTTGAAGTGGACAGTACTTTTGACTTTACATTGACGGCAGAAGATGCCTATGGCGAATATGACGACGAACATGTGGTGGAAATTCCTAAATCCGTTTTTGAAATCGACGGTAAAATCGACGAAACCATCATCTTCGAAAACAACACCGTTCCGATGATGGACCAGATGGGCAACCGCATGAACGGTACCGTCGTGAAAGTTGAAGCAGAAAATGTCACCATGGACTTCAACCACCCGCTTGCAGGCGAAGACCTGCACTTCATCGGCAAAGTGCTTGACGTACGCGAACCCTCCGAAGCCGAAGTGAAAGCCTTTATGGGCGACGGCGGTTGTGGCTGCGGCGATGGCGGTTGCGGTTGTGGCGACGATGACGACAGCTGCGGAAGCACTGGCGGCTGCGGAAGCGGAAGTTGCGGTTGCGGCAATTGATACAATCATAGAATAATGAGCAATACCTTTGGTCACCTTTTCACCCTCACCTCGTTCGGGGAATCCCACGGACGAGGTGTCGGCGGTGTCCTGGACGGATGTCCTGCCGGAATTGAACTGGATATGGCGTTCATCCAGAACGAACTGAACCGTCGCCGGCCTGGCCAGTCCAGCTTGACGACCTCTCGGGACGAAGCGGATGAAGTGGAGTTCCTGTCCGGAATCTTCGAAGGTAAAACTACAGGTACTCCCATTGCATTCTGTATTTGGAATGCCAAACAACGGTCGGGCGACTACGATTCCATGAAGGATTTGTACCGGCCATCCCACGCAGATTACACCTATCAACAAAAATACGGCATCCGCGACAACCGAGGCGGCGGTCGTTCTTCTGCTCGTGAAACCATTGCCCGTGTAGTTGGCGGTGCAGTCGCCAAACTGATACTTAAACAGCTGGGCGTCAAAATTACGGCTTACACCTCTCAGGTCGGCCCCATCAAACTCGAAAACAACTATTCCTCCTTCGATTTCTCCGAAATTGAAAAAAACCCGGTACGTTGCCCGGATCCCAAAATGGCCGTTCAAATGGCTGAACTCATCACCAAAGTCCGTGCAAAAGGCGATACGGTCGGTGGCGTGGTTTCCTGCGTCATAGAAGGAACGCCAGTCGGTCTGGGCGAACCCGTTTTCAATAAACTGCACCAGGCACTCGGCAGTGCCATGCTTTCCATCAACGCCGTCAAAGGTTTTGAGTACGGTTCAGGCTTCGATACCAATCATTTCGGTTCCGAACTGAACGATGTTTTTTACACGGACAACGGAGTCACCCACACTCGGACCAATAATTCGGGCGGTATCCAGGGCGGCATTTCCAACGGCGAAGACATTTTCTTCCGCGTAGCATTCAAACCCGTCGCCACCATCCTGATGAATCAGGAAACCATTGACAAGGACGGCAACGACGTGAAATTCAAAGCGCACGGTCGCCACGATCCTTGCGTTCTGCCAAGAGCGGTACCTATTGTGGAAGCTATGGCGGCGTTGGTCTTGCTTGACATGTATCTTTTGAATAACTCAAGAAATCTAAATAGACAATAAATCTCTGCGTTGCTTATTTTTCGTCTGTCCTCACGTACGTGAAGTACGCTCCGGGAGACTCAAAACAAGCGCCTTGACCTTTATTCCCTATTTCAATTTCTTTTCCGGCGTTCTGCAATTAAGAAATTTAAAGGATATGAAAAAATTTATTTTTATGAGCTTTTTGACAGCCCTTGTTGGCTTTTCTTCCTGCGACAGTACGAAAAAAACGGACGAATTCAACTATGTGGTGGACAAATTTGCCGACCTGCAAATCCTTCGGTATCAGGTTCCCGGTTACGAAGACCTGAGCCTGAAACAAAAAGAACTCCTGTATTACCTTGACCAAGCTGGTTTGGAAGGTATGGATATCCTCTACGACCAGAATTACAAGCACAACCTCTGCATCAAACGCACGTTGGAAGCCGCCTATCTGTATGGCAAAGCCGACACTACCTGCGCTGATTATAAAAATTTGGTGGTCTACCTGAAACGGATTTGGGCCTCCAACGGCATTCACCACCATTACGGCAGCGACAAGTTCGTTCCCGGTTTCACTTCCGCATTTTTTGCCAATCTGGTTCAATCCGTTCCAGCTGATTCGCTGCCATTGGCCAAAGGAGAAACGGTGGAGGGTTTGATCACCAAGTTGACGCCCATCATCTTCGATCCCAAAATTGATGCCAAGCGTGTCAATCAAGCTACCGGTGAAGATTTGATCAAGACTTCGGCCTGCAACTATTATCAAGGTGTGACGCAGAAAGAAGCGGAAGATTTCTACAGCGCGATGAAGAACCCCAAGGATACAACACCAGTTTCCTACGGCCTGAACAGCCGCTTGGTCAAAGAAAACGGCAAGATCGTCGAAAAGGTTTGGAAAACCGATGGCCTTTACGGTCAAGCATTGACCAAAGTCGTTTACTGGCTTGAAAAAGCGCAGGTCGTGGCCGAAAATTCCAAACAAGCTGCTGTCATTGGCAAACTCATTGAATTTTACCGCACCGGCAGCCTCAAAACTTACGACGATTACGCCATTCTTTGGGTAGGTGACCTGGATTCCAGAATCGACTTCGTAAACGGATTCACCGAAAGTTACGGCGACCCGCTCGGACTGAAAGGCAGCTGGGAATGCAACGTCAATTTCAAGAACACTGAAGCCACCAAGCGGACCGAAATCATCAGCACCAACGCCCAATGGTTCGAAGACCACTCACCGGTCGAAAAACAATTCAAGAAGGAAAAAGTGAAAGGAGTTTCGGCCAAAGTCATCACCGTGACCACCCTAGCCGGCGACAGCTACCCCACCACCGCCATCGGCATCAACCTGCCCAATTCCAACTGGATTCGCCGCGACCACGGATCCAAGTCCGTAACCATCGAAAACATCACCGAAGCCTACGACAAATCGGCCCACGGCAACGGCTTCAACGAAGAGTTCATGTGGAGTGCCAAGGAACGCAAGAACGTTGACAAATACGGCTTCCTCACCGACAACCTGCACACTGACCTGCACGAATGCCTGGGTCACGGTTCAGGCAAATTGCTTCCCGGAGTAGATCCCGATGCCCTGAAGGCCTACGGCAGCACCATCGAAGAAGCCCGCGCAGACCTATTCGGCCTTTATTTTGTCGGAGATCCGAAAATGGTGGAATTAAAGTTAATCCCCAATGCAGATGCCTATCAGGCAGAGTATTACAAATACCTGATGAACGGCCTGATGACCCAGCTCGTCCGCATCGAACCGGGCAAAAACATCGAAGAATCCCACATGCGCAACCGCGCCCTCATCGCCCACTGGGTGTTTGAAAAAGGCGCCGCCGACAAAGTGATAGAATTCAAGAAACGCGACGGCAAGACCTTCGTGGTTGTAAATGATTACAAAGCGGTGCATGTTTTGTTTGGTGAATTATTGGCCGAAATCCAACGCATCAAATCAACCGGCGACTGGAAAGGCGCTCAAACCTTGGTAGAAACATACGGTGTAAAAGTCGACCAAGCCCTTCATCAGGAAGTCCTGGCACGTTACAAGAAACTGAACCTAGCCCCTTACAAAGGCTTCGTGAATCCAGTCTTCACCCCTGTTTACGATGCTTCCGGCAAGATCACCGACGTGAAAGTAAGCTATACGGAAGGCTATGCCGAGCAGCACCTCCGCTATTCCAAGCACTATGGAAACTTGCCAACCTATAACTGAATCGGATCCCCAACTCCGCGAAATCAAAACCCTGTTGAGACTCCGCATGAACGGCGAAGTCTCAACAGCCATGCGTAAAAGCGGCCTCAACTATAAAGTCAATTTTGGGCTGGACGCCTCCAGCATTCGGGAAATCGCAGCTAAATACCAACCAGACGCTGAATTCGCCGAAAAGCTTTGGAATGAAAATGCCAGGGAATGCAAAATACTGGCTACCCTGCTGTATCCAAAAGAAGCTTTCACCACCGAAAAAGCAGATGTCTGGCTCGACCAATGCTTCTTGCCCGAACTGACCGAACAGCTTTGCTTCAACTTGCTTCAATATCTGTCATTTGCACCTGCAAAAGCCTCCGAATGGATTTCCAAGGAAGCCGGAAACTGCAGGACGGGCGGCTACACGCTGGCATTGCGCCTTCTACTTAAAAAAGTCAACCTTCCCAATCTTCAAGTACTTATAAATCGTGCCGAATCCGACCGCACGTCTGAAGACTATCAGCTGAAACAAACGGCCGAACGTTTTCACGAACGCGCTTCGTACGATTCAAGCATCTTACATTAAAGAATTGAAGCTGGAAAAGCGATTGGTATCTTTTAAGTGTTATTTGAAGTATTTGCACTATCTTTGTAGTGCTAACATAATATCACTTGAGCCATGAATGACGGGATAAATAACACTATATTGTCACTTATTGACAAAACACCTACTTCAATTCTTTCAGCTATAGCTTCGCGAATTAAGCAAAGGCGATTGGAGATGAATTGGACTCAGAAGTTTATTGCATCAAAAGCAGGAATGCCTCTTGCAACGTATCGCAGATTTGAATCCAAAGGGGAAGTGTCGCTTCGTGGATTGGTGATGATTGCCATTGCGCTTGGTGCGGAAGATGATTTTTCGACGCTTTTTGCTATGCAAAACTACCAAAGTATCGATGATTTGGTAAACAAGAAAGCAGAAAGCCAACGCAAAAGAGGAGGAAAAAATGAATAAGGTTGATCTGCTGGAGGTCTATCTCAATGGATTCAGTGTGGGGCGAATCGCTCTTACGCCAGAGGGCTTATGTGCGTTTGAATACGACGCTGAGTGGATCAAAAACGGACACTCCATATCCCCATACTATCTACCGTTGAATCCGGGTTTGATGATTGCAAAACGAGACCCTTTTCGTGGTAACTTCGGTGTATTTGACGATTCTCTGCCTGATGGCTGGGGAAATCTGCTGCTCGACCGCTTTTTGCAAGAGAAAGGCATCAATCCATATAAACTAACCGTTCTAGAACGTCTTTCGTTAATTGGTTCTACCGGACGTGGTGCATTGGAGTATCGCCCGGATCGTAGTCTTGCAACTGATGATGAACTGCTTGACTTTGATAAATTAGCCGCTGAATCTCAAAAGCTCTTGGCTTCATCTACAGCAACAGATTCATTGGATGAATTATACCGATATGGAGGATCATCGGGTGGTGCACGCCCAAAAGTATTTACGAAGATTGATGGACGTGAGTGGCTTGTGAAATTCAAAGCATCGACCGACCCCTCTACTGTGGGGCAGACTGAATATAACTATTCACTGCTTGCCAAAGAGTGCGGAATAAAGATGCCCGAAACACGTCTATTTGAAGGCAAGTACTTCGGCGTGGAGCGCTTTGATCGTACAGCAATGGGTAAGATTCACACGGTGAGTGCAGCAGGATTGCTACACGCAGATTATCGGATTCCGAGCCTGGACTATTCCTTGCTACTAAAACTCACGTTACAATTAACCAAAGACATGGAACAGGTTGCCGATATGTACCGCTTGATGGTATTCAATGCGGTAATATCCAATCGCGACGACCATGCCAAGAATTTCTCGTTTCAATATTGTGACGGAAGCTGGCGTTTATCACCTGCTTACGACCTACTGCCAAGCAACGGATTTAACGGCTACCACACAACAACCATTGGTGGCAAAGGTGAACCAACTCGTGCTAATATGCTTGCTCTCGCCGCTGAGGTAGGATTGCAAAAACAACGTGCCGAAACTATCTTTGAAGAGATCACTACAAAGATAGATCAAGCCCACCTACATCAATAAATCCGCTTCGGATGTGTATTCGGATTGTAACGCTCAAATTTTGCACCCGAGAGTCTTGCTTTTAGTTTCCTGGAAGCCTTGAGATTAACACTTTTTACTTCGATGGATTCAGCTCTGGATGAACTGTTTCCATCTTTATTCTTTTTGAAACTCAAACCAAGTTGAAACGATCCGAAGCCATCAATGTTTACAATTTCCCCTTCGGCAAGCAACTCTTCAATTCCTTCGAATACCATCAAAACAGACCGCATCATATCCGACACATGACCTCCGCTGCGAGAAGCCAAATACTCCGCCAAATCTTTTTCAGTATTTGTCTTCTTGCTCATCGCTATGGGATGAATGTCCTCCACCCTATCTTTCTTGCTTTCAATGGAGCCACTGTTGGCAACGTACTTGTATCTGATCATCGAATGATTCGTTTAATTTAGTTTACACGATCTGTTTTTAATTAGTACTATAATTATACCATTCAAGTACTGTTTTTAATCCATTCAAGTACACAACCTAATCCGACGAAATATAGCGTTCGGCCAGAAGGAATATACTGCCAGGCATAAAGAAACATATCATTAACAGCAAAGATATATATTATTTTCATGGGATACACCTATAGAGGCAGAAATAATTAACACATAGTACGCTTGCCCTGTTTTATCAATTTGAACAAGCATCCCAATCCTTAGAAGCGATTGAATGCTGGAGCGCACGCGAGTTATGCGCTTTGCTTGGATATAGCAAATGGGAGAATTTTTCCAAAGTAATAGACAAGGCAAAAGACTCTTGTCTAAATGCAGGTCAAAATATAGCTGACCATTTTCCTGACGTCAGGAAGATGGTTCAAATAGGCTCCGGTGCCGAAAAAAAAATTGATGACATACTGCTTACCCGCTACGCTTGCTATTTAATAGCCCAAAACGGAGATACCCGAAAAGAGCAAATAGCATTTACCCAAACCTATTTTGCCGTACAGACACGTAAAGCAGAATTGATAGAGCAGCGCCTGCATGAGGTAGAGCGCGTGAAAGCACGGACAAAGTTGCAAGAGACAGAAAAAAGGCTTTCGGGTATACTCTATGAACGTGGCGTCAATGACAAGGGATTTGCTGCGATTCGTTCCAAAGGAGATCAGGCTCTTTTCCGATTAAACACATCGCAACTTAAACGGAAAATGGGAGTGCCCGATAGCCGCCCTGTTGCAGACTTTCTTCCCACCATCAGCATCAAAGCAAAAGATTTTGCAGCAGAAATGACAAGCGTAAACATTCAGTCGAAAGATTTGCAAGGTGAAACCTCCATATCGCAGGAACATGTTGACAACAACTTAGCCGTCAGAAAGATGTTAATTGATCGAGGTATCGTACCGGAAAACCTTCCACCTGCCGAACATGTCAAGAAAGTAGAACGCCGAGTGAAGAATGACGAAAAAAAAGCGTTAGAGAATAAGAAAAGGCCCTATCATTTATAATATTTTTCATAGCCATGACAAATTTATACCGTCTACCGGGACTTTTAACTGATCCATCTGCCTTGACAAAAAAATGACTGAAAAAAAAGGTACTTTTGCTAACAAGCCGGTATAGGTAAGCGGAATAAAATTTAGACAGCTTTTTTACTCGAGACAACTTGATAGATTTGTGTCGTTAATATGCTTAAATTTTGATATTTAACATTGCCCCCACTTACCGGGATTTTGCCCTCGCGCAAAAATTTTAAAATTTAAATACCTACGCTCATTACACACATTTGCAAGTCAC
>Ga0209429_10001297_pt1 | contig 15680 bp, 13 predicted proteins | sample BarGraNGADG00212_3_FD_184493 | JGI IMG/M metagenome (GOLD analysis project Ga0209429, IMG submission 184493) | Arctic peat soil microbial communities from Barrow, Alaska - Barrow Graham LP Ref core NGADG0004-212 (SPAdes) (version 2) | ecosystem: Environmental > Terrestrial > Soil > Wetlands >... | reverse complement strand
TTGGCATATTTTTATTCTTTTATCTTTTTACTTTTGTCTTTTGTCTTTTGTCTTGATCAGGCTTCAGGCTACAGGCTACTGGCATCAGGAACACTGTTCTTCTCCCTCTCACCCCTTCATGCCCTCTCCCCTTCATTTTCTTTAGGATCTGAAGTTCTCAATCTGTTCTTTAATTTCTTTCAGGAACTTTGTAGCTGGCCCTCCATCGATTGCCCTATGGTCGTAGGTAAGAGATAATCCGATATATGGGACAAAGCCAAATGTGCTGTTTCCCAGATCGACAGGTCTGTTAATTATAGTACAGACCCCAAGTATACATACCTGTGGCAGATTAATTACCGGAGTGAACATCTCCACTCCATAGTTCCCGAGGTTTGAAACAGTGAATGAAGCAGAGGAACTCTGGATAAGTTCCGGATTTATACTTCCTTTCTTGCATGATTCTGCAACTGATTTAAGTTCCTTCGATAATCCGGCAAGATCCATATCGCTGGCATATCTGACTGTGGGAACCATCAATCCCCGCGGAGTATCAACTGCTATTCCAAGATGTACCTTATTAAATGTCTTGATCCTGTCGTCAAGAAAATGACTATTTGCTTCAGGGAATTTCTCAAGTGCTCTGATAGCGCACCAGCATATCATATCGTTCAGTGTGATGTCCTGTTTTTCGGTTCCTGTTTTCAGACCCTCTTTGATTTTGCGCCTCGATTCGAGTAATTTTCGTACGTCGGCACTCATGTGATGAGTAAGCTGTGCTGAGTTTTGCAAAGAGGAATGCATTGCTTTTGCAATAATCTTCCTGATATTGCTCAAAGGTTGTTCAGTGAATTCAGCACCAGGGGCGCCGGTAACTTTTGACACCGGGAGAGCCCCCGACAAAATGTTCTCAATGTCGGTTATTATAATTCTTCCGTTTGGTCCCGATCCCTTAACCTCACTGTATCTGATTCCTTTTTCCCCGGCAAGGCGTTTTGCCCTTGGAGATATTCTGATTTTGTCATACCCGGGCGAGAGTTTAAAAATATTTTTAGTAACATTTTTATTTACAGATACTTCTATTGAAGCCGGTGCAGAAGATACTGCTTTGCCTGTTGATATTACCGCTCCGGGTTGAAATGAAACTGTAGTTTCACCTTTTGTTCCGATAACTGCAACATTTTCGAGGACCGGAACTTCTGCTCCGTCCGTGAAGAATACATCCAGAAGCATTCCGTCCGCTGGTGATTCGAGGTCAAATGCCGCTTTATCGGTTTCATAAGAGAAAAGGATATCGCCGGTAGAAACCATGTCTCCTTTTGCTTTGAACCATTTTGTTATGATGCAGCTTTCAACTGACTGCCCTTGTTTTGGCATAATTACGGGTGTCGCCATTTTTTTAATATTGAGTTATTGTATAATTGGGATATCTGTAGAACTTGTAATAATAAGTAAAGTGAATGCGGTAAGATTAAATACTAACAATACGAAAAACAGAATAGTTACAAAAATAATTAATATAACTTGTATTTACAAGTAAATAATATTATATTTACTAATTATATATTTCAGATATGGTCCTTCCCAAACCGGTTCCTCAGCACAGGAGGTTATATGAGATTCTTCGAAAGCATATAACCGATGGCGTTTACATTGAGGGTGACCTGCTTCCGTCTGAAAATGAACTTTGCCAGTTATATGGAATGACAAGGCCGACGGTACGCCAGTCATTGAGTGCGCTGGCAAATGGCGGGTACATAAGCAAACACCAGGGGAAAGGAAGTATTGTTCATAGTTTACCAAGGGAGATAGGGATACTCTCAGTGTCGGGAACCACATCAGCTGTTGGGAACCGTAATCTCAAAACAAAAATTATAATTAAACCTGTTCTGATTCCCTGGCCCGGCGATTTTATGTTTTCTCTTTCGGAACTGGAAAAGGAATCAGGGTGTATATATATGGAAAGACTCCGTTTGCTTGAAGGTATTGCTATATTTTACGATATAAGTTATATAGCCAATATAAACCTTCCCAGGATAACAGCAAGGCAATTTGAAAACAGATCACTATTTCAGATACTCAGGGAACATTATCATATTGAGATAAAAGGAGGGGAGCAACGGATAAAAGCAATCCACGCTTCATCGAAGATAAGCAGGTTCCTTCACCTGAAAAAAGATCAACCTGTGCTTCACCTTGAAAGGAAGATGGAAACCAATATCTCCGGGTTATTCCTTTATTCATCGATCTTCTGCAATACGGAAAAATATTCTATCTTCGGGAGATTCTGACAACAGGAACTAACTTAAAAAACTTACTTATAATAAAACTCTAAAACAATGAAAGATCAAAAAAAAGAGGCTGTAATTAATTAGTTACAGCCTCTCTGGTATTAATTTGAGTAAGTTTAATCTACTCTTTTTACTTTGATGGCGACCGGTCCTTTTTCTCTCTGTTCAATTTCAAATTCAACAGTCTGACCTGCCTCAAGTTCGGTATGTGAAACCTCTAAACCAGAACGGTGGATAAAGATATCCTTATCATCTTCAGTCTGAAGGAATCCATAACCCTTTACCCTGTCATACCATTTAACAGTACCTTTCATAGTTTTGATTTTTTTGTTTCCTACCTGTAGCTATCCCTTCTGTTTCCGCCGCCACCACCTCTGCGGTCGTTATCGCCACCTCTGAAATTGGTTCTTTTGTCAGTTCTCTCAATGGACTCGTTCACGATAATATTTCTACCCTGAACTTCGGCTCCATTTAGTTCTTTAATAGCTTTTTTTGCTTCAGCTTCATTCGGCATCTCAACGAAACCAAATCCTTTGCTCTTTCCGGAGTACTTGTCAATAATGATTTTAGCGGATGTTACTTCGCCATACTCTTCAAATAGTTCCTTTAATTCTGCTTCATTCATTTTGAAATGAAGACTTCCTACGTAAATGTTCATAATTCAGATATTAAAATGTTATTAAGACAGTGTCAAAGGTCAGTTATTTTTTTTAAAACAAAAAATAATCTTGCATAATATATTGAATTTTAGTAACTTTTTAGCATTATGGCCGTTTCCCGGATTAAACCTTAAAATGAAATTTAATTTATCTCAATTTAATTTTATGAATAACAAGTATCTGTTAATATTGTTCAGTTGGTAAAAAAGATATTTGCAAACCTATTTTCTGTTCCTGATATAAATATGCTTAATATTATTTTGTCCTGAATCTCTTTCATCTATCTCAAAATCAAGAGATCTGATCAATGGTGTCAGTTTTGCGAATCCAAAATTCCTTGGGTCAAAATCAGGTTGTTTTTTCAGGATAAGGTTCCCCACATCACCAAGGTATGCCCATCCATTTTCATCGGCAAGGTCAGTTATTGATGTGGCTATTAGCCTTTTGGCTTTTCGCAACTGGCTCTTCGGATCGTTATCTTCACTTTTCTGTCTCTTTTGAATCGGTTTTCCACCCTTTTTCTTAACAACCAAAGCTTCCTGAACAACAGGCAATGCGTTAATTATTTCCAGGTAAATGAATTTATCACAGGCTACGATAAAAGGAGAGGGCGTTTTCCGCTCGCCGATTCCTATTACTTTCATACCGGCTTCCCTTAATCGTGTGGCAAGCCTGGTAAAGTCACTGTCGCTGGAGACCAGGCAAAAGCCATCCACCTTTCCTGAATATAGTATATCCATTGCATCAATTATCATTGCTGAGTCAGTGGAATTTTTCCCTTTGGTGTAACTGTATTGCTGAATAGGGGTTATGGCATTCTCAAGAAGCACGGATTTCCACCCTGCAACAGTTGGCATGGTCCAGTCTCCATAAATTCTCTTAAATGTAGGTGTCCCGTATTTTGCTATCTCCTCAAGCATTCCCTTGACATTGCTATATGGAATATTGTCAGCGTCAATCAGTACTGCTAACCTTAAATCGTTAAGTGTCTGCATTAAATAATTATTTTGATTATTGCAAGTTATGATTTTTTCCTGATTAAGATCTCTTTCCGGTAATTTCCTGTATATCAAGTCGCAGGATAGTTGTATTTTCAACCATTATTTTATCATAATCAAATCTTGTCCCCTCAGTATAGTGATGCATAATATTATTAAATGCCGCTATCTTTTCATCGATCTCATTTACGAATGAAATATATCCATAACCGATAATACTTTTATATTTCATACCGAACTCACATGCCATCTTCCCCCTGGTCACCAGATGATCAGTATCCATCTCAAAACATACATAATTGTTCTTCCTGATCATATCAAGCTTCCGGCCTTCATTTGCACAGTGGAAGTAAATTTTTTTTTCGTTTCCCCCCTGATAACCGAAATTCAGGGTTACAATATATGGTATGTTACTGTTTGCCAGAGCTACCCTGCAAACATCAGCCTTTGAAATGATTGCTTCAATTTCTGCAATATCCGATACTTCTTTATCTCTCTTTCTCATCTATGTAATTTATTGTTTATATGTTTGGTTTACAGTAATTTTTAGTCAGTTGTTAAGCTTAATGGGCTCATTTTGTTTAAGTGATGATAAAAAATATTCATTAAAAATAAAGAATATTATTAACTTTGCCCTAACCCTTAAAAGGGTTAGTAATACTAATCAAAACAAACTGTATGGGAAAAGGTGATAAAAAATCCAGAAGAGGCAAAATAATTCTTGGGACTTATGGTGTCAGACGTCGCAGAAAAAAAGCAGATAAACCGGAAATTAAACCGGTGGCAATTAAGGGAAAAGAAATAAAAGATAAAAAACCTTTAAAAGAGAAGACAGAGGTGCCGGAAGTCAAAGAGATTAAGCATGTTAAAGAGGTAAAACCGGTAAGGGAAATCAAAGAGGTTAAGGAAGTTAAACCTGTTAAGGAAACCAAACCTGTTAAGGAAGTAAAACCTGTTAAAGAAGCCAAATCTGTCAAAGAGGTTAAACCTGTAAAAACGGTAAAGGAAACGAAAGCAGCTAAAGAGACCAAGGAGGCCAAACCTGTTAAAGCAAAAGCTGAGCCGAAAGAGAAAAAAGCTATTAAAGAAGTAAAACCTTCTAAAGAGGCTAAACTGAAGAAAGAGAAGAAGGCCTGAACCCATAATGGAAATTTGTTTTGAGGGAATTATTCTCAGACCCTGGTCATTGAATGATGCTGAATCACTGGCAAGGATAGCTGTATATACTCTGTTCTTAAAGAAGATTTCTGACGCCTATCTTCTTACCACCAGCCACTTATAATCATCAGGATCGATTACTGTATTTATGATCACAGGTTCATTTAAAAAGAGTGCCTCATCTACAGCTCTTTTCATACCATCCTGTGAATCAGCTGTTAGCACCCTTATGCCAAAAAAAACATCAGCACTAAAAAGATCACCCTGGTACAATTGCGTACCATAAGAAGGCAGATCTTTCCAGGATTGTTTTAATTTAATCAGATTCAGTTCGCCATCGGAAAGAACGACAAATATGACGGGAAGGTTGTATCTCCTCGCTGTTATTATTTCACCGGCCATCATCAGGAATCCGCCGTCGCCTGTAATACATACAACTGTTGCTTCACTCTTGATTAATTTGGCTGCGAGGGCAGCAGGTATGCCAAAACCCATTCCTGACCATCCATTTGTAATAATTGTTCTTCCTGCTGAGTTTGTTTTCCAGAATTGTCCGAAAAGATGTAGATGAGAACCGACATCAACAGTCAGAATTGCATCCTTAGGTAACCCATCCTGTAAAATTTTTAAAGCAGAAACCGGACCGAAATGATTATTGAAACCATCAAAAACTGAAGCAATTTCATTTCGGATTCCTTCGATAAGTGTTTTATCGAATAGAAGAGAGCCGGCATTCAGATTTTTAAGAATATAAAACCACATCTCCGGGGAACCCGTAAATTGTACTGTATTTCCTCCGGGTGGTAAATCAGTTTCCACAACATCAAAATTGACAAGCGGCACATCGGGCATCCACGATTCATAATTATATTCGACAGGATCATATCCTATACCGATAACCAGATCTGTTTGCTCATAAATATCCTCCATATAGTCGCTTAATGCATGGAAGAGAACTCCGGTATAACAAGGGTGGTCTTCCGGAATTAAACCTTTTGCCATTGGTGTGATTACAACCGGCATCTTATATTCTTCAAGGAAGGTGAGCAGTTCTGTCTGAATTCCAAGCCGGTTTGCTGTCAGGCCCACTGCCATCATCGGCCTGCGGCTATTTTCAAGGAGCGACTTTATCTTTTGTACATCATTGTTATACCTCCTGCTTTCAGGTTCGAAACCAGTATAAATTATTTCATTGATTTCATTGTCACCAATATCCGATGGAAGTCCTATATGCACTGGTCCGGGATAATTATTTTTGCATATTTTTAAAGCTTTATCAATAACCTCCCTGACATTTGCCTGATTAATTCTGAAAGTTGCTTTGGTTATCGGACCAAATAGTTTCTGATGATCAATATTCATCTGTGTTGTCCTTGATATCATCTTATCATTCATTTCACTTGTAAAGACAATAACAGGAGACCTGTCGAGAAATGCCCCTCCGATACCGGTTGAGATATTTGTGGCACCCGGACCAAATGTAGCATGACAGACTCCGGGTATACCGGTCAGCCGGGCTGTTACATCTGCCATAATAGCTGCCGAGGATTCATTGGAAGTAAGAATAAATTCAATACCGGCATCTTTGAAAGCTTCCATATAGGGGATTGAAGGACCTCCAGGGATGCCAAACACATATCTTACCCCATTATTAAATAATTGATTTGCAATATATTCTGCTATTGTCATAAATAAAATGTTGAACAACAAACAAAACTAATTAATATTATGGTTTCATGAATGTCCAAAATGAATTCAATTACTATTAAATTTAACCATTATTTTTTCAGAAAGGCCGGGCAGCTTTGCATTTATTTTTGATAATTATTTAGATATTTGCCGCTTAATTATTTCAAGTTGGACAGGAACACAAACACTATTTTATGGGCCATAGTAGCCTGCCTTCTCTGGTCAACGGCATATGCCAGTATCAAACTCGGGCTGATGTATGATACCCCGCTGCATTTTGCCGGAATACGTTTTATCATTTCGGGATTAATGATATTGCCTTTTACAGTAAGACCTCTGTTGTTTTTCAATATGGTGCGTGACCATTGGCGAGTGTTTATGATGGTGACTGTACTTCAGACCCTGGTAAATTATACACTGTTTTATATTGGACTTGATATGGTCCCGGGAGCCCTTGGCGCTGTGATAGTAGGATCTCAACCCCTTGTTACAGCAGTTGTGGCTTCAATGATAAATAAAGAGGATAAGCTTACAAGGGAAAAGATCATAACAATTATTTTCGGGATAGCAGGGGTTATTCTGATAAGCGCCGGCCGTCAGGCTTTCAAACTTGGCAGTGCTACCGAATTGCTGGGTGTACTTTTGATCCTTATTGCAAATATTGCTACAGCAACAAGCAATGTGGTTGTCTCACTTAAAAGCAAAGGCATTAACCCGTTTGTACTCAGTTCCACCTCTCTTTTTGTGGGTGGAATTATAATATATCTTTTTTCAATTCCGATTGAGGGACTCCCTCATGGCACATTTCCATTAAGATACTGGATCATCCTTTTGTGGCTGAGCTTCATGGCAGCCTTTGCATTTTCTCTCTGGTTCAAACTCCTGCAGCGGCCAGGTGTAAAAGTTTCTGAACTCAACCTGTGGAAATTTATTATTCCTGTAGTCGGTGCCGTACTGAGCTGGCTACTGGTGCCGGGCGAAAATCCCGAATGGCTGACAGTTGGAGGTATGATTATTATAACATCTTCATTGATAATATTTTTTAGAAGCAATGGCCATGCTAATTCTAAATCAGATAAAGATTAATTGATGAAAAAAAGACTAATAGCTTTCGGTTGGTATGCAATATTCTGGTTATTGTTTTTTTTCGCGGCAAGGCTGTTTTTTATTTTCACTCATTCTAAGGAGGCTTTTCAGTTTAGTTCTGGAGCACTTGCAGCTACTTTTTCCCATGGAGTAAAACTTGATATTTCTGCAACAGCCTATCTGTTTCTTATTCCAATGCTGGCAGCAATACCGGGTCTGTACTTTAACGGCAACTGGTACAGGATTTTTATGAAGTGGTACACCTGCCTGTTTATCATATTATCCTCAGTGATAATTGTAGCTGATACATTCATTTACAAATACTGGGGTTTCAGATTGGATTATACTCCGGTTCTCTATTTAAAAACTCCGAAAGAGGCAATTGCTTCAGCAAACACTCTTGAGTTCATATTAATCCCACTGACTATTATAATATTATCATCTTTTTTTATTTTTCTGTACAGGAGATTCTTTGATAAATTTTTCAGTGGTTTCAACAGGGTCCGTTTCCTGATACCCTCTGTTTTACTTTTTATGATATTATTGGCATCACTCATAATCCCTATAAGGGGAGGAATGGGTATTGCCCCTATAAATGCCGGAACGGTATATTTTAGTGAAAATATGTTTATTAATCATACTTCAATTAATGTTGTATGGAATGTCGGCAGTTCAGTTATTAATCATAAACCTGCACAAAATCCATATAATTACGGAGATCTTGCTATTGCTAAAGCATTGACAGACAGTCTATTGATAAAAAGGGGATTACCTGAAAAAGTTCTGAATACCAACCGTCCGAATGTTTTGATAATCGTCCTGGAAAGTTTTGGGAGTGCAATGATCGGGCCATTGGGAGGGGATCCTCTTACTACTCCATGTTTCAACAGGTTTATTGAGAAAGGAATACTTTTTACAAATTTCTTTGCATCAGGTAACCGAACCGATAAGGCAATGCCTGCAATTCTTAATGGTTATCCAGCTCAACCGGCTGTTTCAATAATGAAAGAACCGAAAAAAACCCAATCACTGCCTGGTATTGTAAAAATATTGTGTGAATCGGGGTATTCAAGCTCATTCTGGTACGGAGGAGAGATTAATTTTGCCAACTTTAATTCATTTGTTACAAATGCGGGCTTTAAAAAAATTATAACGATGAAGAATTTTGACCCCGTCCATTATAACTCAAAATGGGGTGTTCACGATAATATTCTTTTTGAAGCTTTGGCTGATTCGATGAAAAAAGTAAAAGAACCTTTTGTCAAAGTGGTTCTGACTTTATCAAGTCATGAGCCCTTTGAGGTTCCGATGGCAACTGTATTCGACGGCAAGGATGAACTGACAAAATTCAAAAATTCAATCTATTACACTGATAAGTCGCTTGGGGCTTTCCTTGATTGGGGAGAAGAGAGTGACTGGTGGAAAAACACCCTTGTAATTCTTGTAGCAGATCATTACCGGATTAGTTCACCCGGAGATTTAGTATATTCCGAAGAAATGTTCAGGATTCCCATGCTCTGGCTCGGTGGCGCCCTTGTAAAACAGGGAATTAAGATTGAAAAATATGGCAGCCAGGCCGATATTCCGGTTACCCTGATGGATCAGCTGGATAAGGATGTTAACTTTCCTTTTGGCAAAGATCTACTTTCTCCCCGATCAAATTCTTTTGCTTTTTATACTTTTAATGAAGGATTTGCTTTTATAACCGACACTTCTTCATATATCTACGACAATAAAATGGGGGCGCCGGTTCTTGAAAAAGGGTTGAATCCCGAGTCGGCAGGTGTGTACGGTAAAGCTTTTCTGCAGGTTTTATACGACGATTTTCTTAAAAGGTAACCAGGAGTATTTAAAATCAGACGGGGAACCCGAGAGGTTTAATGGAACTATCTGGGGTGTTTAGTCTTGTCTTTCTTTTTATATTTCTTGTCTTTTCCGAAATCTCTGCTGAATTTTTCAGATTTTCCATCCCTTCTTTTTTCGGGTCTTCTGTCAGACCATTTTGCATGTCTTTTTTCTGTACGGTCGCGTCCTCTTGGACCTTCAGGTTTTTCCTGAGCTATTTCCACAGCAACTCTCCTGTCGTTGAACTTAGCATTATTCAGAGCTTCAATCAGAATATCAGCATATTCCGTTTCTACTTCAAAGAATGAAAATGTCTTAAGAAGATCAATTTTCCCCAGGGGAATTTTTTTCCCGGAGGTATTTTTGTTAACAAGTTCAATAAGCTGCTCCGGAAAGAAACCGTCAGTTTTTCCAAGATTAATGAATAATCTTTTATAGTTGCCTGAATATTCTTTCTGGAAGCCTTTCTTTCCGGAGCCTCTGAAATTATCATCTTTCTCAAGCGGCGAAATAATCTCTTCTCCCGATCTGTAATCATCAAGGAATTTGCCAAATTGAAGGGAAACAACTCTTCTGACAAGTTCTTCCCTGTCGAGCCCCGACAGCTTTTGTGTAATTTCAGGAAGAAATTTTTCAATCTCCTGGTGTTCAGTAACTACTGTTTCAAGCTTCTTTATCCAGTGGAACAATTGCTTGCCGCATATCTCACTTCCTGTAGGTATTGGGAAAAGCTTAAATGGTTTCTTGATAAGTCTTTCTATCTGTTTAAGATTGTGTCTCTCCCTGAGATGAACCAAAGAGATTGATATCCCTGTTTTTCCAGCCCTGCCTGTGCGGCCGCTGCGATGGGTATAAACCTCATTATCGTCGGGCAGGCTATAATTTATTATATGAGTCAGGTCATCAACATCAAGGCCACGGGCAGCGACATCGGTTGCTACCAGAAGCTGAAGATTCCTGACCCTGAATTTCTGCATTACAGTATCACGCTGGACCTGTGACAAGTCTCCATGAAGTGCGTCAGCGTTATACCCGTCTTCAATGAGTCTTGAGGCAATCTCCTGGGTCTCTTTGCGTGTACGGCAGAAAACAATGCCGTAAATATCAGGTTCTGAATCTGCTATTCGTTTTAGAACCTTATATTTATCTCTTGCCTGTACCAGGTAATATCCATGTGTCACATTTTCAGCTGAGGCATTTTTCGTTCCTATTGTAATCTCCTTCGGATTCTCCATATACCGTCTGGCAATTCCTGCTATTTCTGACGACATCGTAGCCGAAAACAGGAGTGTTCTTCTTCCATCCGGAACCTCTTCAAGTATTTCATTAATGCTGTCGAGAAAACCCATATTGAGCATTTCATCGGCTTCATCAAGAATAACAGTAGTCACTGACGATAATTTTGCTGCACGTCGTCCAATAAGATCTATAAGTCTTCCGGGGGTAGCAACAATAATATGTATACCTTTTTTAAGTTCTCTTATCTGATTGTCAATACTTGCTCCACCATATACTGCCAGAATTTTTAATTTGCCTGTATAGCGGGCATAATCATTCAGGTCATTTGTAATCTGCATGCATAGTTCACGGGTAGGGCAAAGGATAAGTGCCTGAGTTGTATTTAGTTCTGTATCAGTTGCCTGTACCAGGGGAAGCCCGAAAGCCGCCGTTTTACCTGTGCCGGTCTGAGCCAATGCAATAATATCACCCTCTTCTCCGAGCATAAGTGGTATAACCTTTTCCTGTACAGGCATAGGTTGCTCAAATCCCAATTCCTGAATCGCTTTCAGGATACCGGGAGTAAATCCCAATTCTTCAAATTTTGTCATTAATATTTTTTGTGATGTGGTTTCGGTAGCGATACTTTTTAACTCCCCGATGAAATGAACTCATTTACTGAACCGGAATGATACATGAAACCGCTTAATGGAAATCACTTTGTTAATAAGGGCGCAAAGATAATCAAATAATTACATAAATTTGTAAATATGGATTCACGACCAGTTAAAATATATTGTAAACAGGATGTTCCGCGGCTCAGATACATTGCCGGACTAATCCTGGGAGAAATACTGGGATTGTCATTGGATGTCGTTACCGACAAACGTAAACTTGGTAAATATCAGGTGATTAACTATACAAATGAGAATATTCCGGGTTCTTTTACAATTAAGCCTGTTCCTCTTCTTTTTGAAAATGGAGTAAGTGAACAGCAAATTATTGTCAGCAGATATAAAGGATTACCGGTTATTTTCCCAACAGTGTCAGGCTCTGATCTGCCATTCGATATTTTTGCAGCATCTTTTTTCCTGGTTACCAGATATGAGGAATATCTTGAATTTCAGCCTGACGAGTATGGCAGATTTAAAGCTTCATCGTCGGTTGCCTTTAAAAATGATTTTCTGGAAATTCCTGTTGTTGATCTGTGGGCAAGGGAGTTATCAAAAATTTTATTGACCAGGTTTCCGACTCTTACATTTAAGAGGAATGAGTACCGGGCGATGTTAACAATCGATCCTGATCAGCCTTTTGCATACCCGGGGAAAAGTCTCCTGAATTCAATCGGAGAACTCTTCAGGGATATTAAGAACAAAACGGGAACCGCAGGTGAGAGAAGCAGAAACGTTCCCAGGAGTGATAAAGATCCGGGGGAAGTCTTTGATTATATAATTGATTGTATTGAAAAGAATAAGTCGGATTTAAGGTTCTTTTTTCCTGTCGGTGATCATTCTAAATATGATAAAAATCCATCATGGAAAAATGATGAATACAGAAATCTTATTGAAAGGATTTCCCTTAAATATGAAATAGGTTTACATCCTTCTTTTAATGCAGCATTCAACTATTCAACGATATGCACAGAATTGACCCGTTTGAAAACAATAGCTGCAAAAGATGTAATAGCCAGTCGGTTTCATTACATCAGGCTTAAGTTCCCGGAATCTTATCGTGACATTTTTAAGGCTGGAATTTCTGAAGATTACTCGATGGGCTATCCTGATGAACCAGGTTTCAGGGCTGGAATCGCACGCTCCTTTTACTTTTATGATTTGCTTATGGATCAGGTGACAAACCTCAGAATCTTACCTTTCCAGGTTATGGATGAAACACTTTATAAGTACAAAAATCCTGATCCTGAACGATCGAAGGAATTAATTTTAAAACTGATTAATGAAACCCGGAAAGCAGGGGGTCAGTTTATCAGTATCTGGCACAACACCTCCTTGATTGAGATTGATGAGATGGCAGGACGAAGAGAAGTTTTTGAATTTATGCTCAAAAATCAGGCGCCATGTTCTTAAAGTCTTTCCAACTCTATAGGTTCATCTTCCGGAACCTCGGTCATTTTTCCATTTTCACATCTGAGTGTCCTGGCTGGGTACTTTTTAAGAATGGTATAATTATGTGTGGCTACAATAACCCCTCTTCCTGTTTTACTGATATCCTGGAGAAGTTTTACAATGCCTTCCGAAGTTTCTGGATCAAGATTTCCTGTCGGCTCATCGGCCAGTATAATATCAGGATCGTTCAGAAGCGCTCTTCCAATAACTACACGTTGTTGTTCGCCTCCCGATAACTGGTGAGGCATCTTGTAACCTTTCAAACCAAGTCCCACCTTTTCAAGTACTTCTCCGATACGGGTATCTATTTCTGTCTTGTTTTTCCAGCCGGTTGCTCTTAGTACAAATTCAAGATTTTCATTTACGGATCTGTCGATAAGAAGCTGAAAATCCTGGAAAACTATTCCGAGCCTCCTTCTTAACAATGGAATTTCCCTGGTTTTTAAACGGGAAAGATTGTACCCGGCAACAAACCCGGTACCGTCCTTCAGAGGAATTTGTGCATTAAGAGTTTTCACAAGACTGGTCTTACCGCTGCCTACTTTTCCAACGAGATAAATATATTCGCCCTTACCGACTCTGAGATTGACGTTAGAAAGAACAAGATGATCCTGTTGCCAGATAGTACAGTCTGTCAGTTCAATAATTATATCAAGGGGAAGGTTTTCCTGCATCTGCCAGCTAATTTATGTGCAAAATAATGAAAGAATTGATAATTAACATTTATATGTTAATAAAATCAGTAATAAAGGCCAATTGCCGGCGTTTATTAGTTGTAATTTTACAATTGATTGAAAAAACAGAATATTAGTCTTCAAGTAGCTTATAATTAATATGTTATATGCTAATTATATCTTTTTTACCGCTATAACTGTTTTTAAAATCTGAGCAAAAAAAAATTAGTTATGAACAGGAATAAAATCATTTTAATATTCGCTCTCCTTCTTGTTTTTATTGTTCCGGTCATGTCCCAGGTCCCTTTTACAGGAAAAGAGATAAGTTCTGAGTTTAACAGGGGATTGGAGTTGTTCAATAAAGAAAAATATCCTGCTGCAATCAGGTTATTTGATTCTTATGTCGCCAAAGGTAATGAGAGTAATCGTTATGAAGTCGCTGAAGCAGAATATTTTAGTGCATTAGCTGCCTTAAAACTCTTTAATCCTGATGCTGAGTACAGGATGAACAAGTACATTTTAACCCATCCTGAAAGCCCTCGGATTAATATGGCAAGGTTAGCAATGGGTGACTATTTCTATCAGAATAAAAACTACCGGAAAGCAGTGATCTATTATGAGCTGGTTAACAGACAGGAACTGGAAGGTGAGGAACTGGCTCAATATTTTTTCAGACTGGGTTATTCATTATATATTAACGGTAATAAGCCAAGGGCTTTACTTATGTTCTCTGAAATAAAGGATATTGACACAGATTACTCTCCCCCGGCTATTTACTATTTTTCTCATATTGCATACGAACAGAAGATGTATCATACAGCCATGGATGGGTTCGGGCGTCTTAAAGATGACGAAACATTTGGAAGTGTTGTACCATTCTATATAGTTCAGGTACTTTATCTTCAGAAAAATTATGACGGTATACTTGAAATGGCGCCGGTTCTCCTTGAGTCAGCCGGAAAGGAGAGAGCTATAGAGCTTTACAGGTTCATCGGGGATGCATATTATAATAAAGAAAATTACCAGGAAGCCTTACCTTATCTCGAAAAATATTCGACGGGTGCCAAAGCAAGCGGCAGGGAAGATAAATACCAGCTTGCCTATTGCTATTACAAGACAGGTGATCTTGATAAAGCAATTAATATCCTCCTCGTTATTGACGCAAAAAATGATCTTCTCAGTCAGAATATATGGTATCTGCTGGGTGATTCTTATCTTCAGAAAGGTGATAAAAAGCGATCACAGTTTGGATTTGGCGAAGCTTCTAAAATGGATCTTGATAAAAAGATTAAAGAAGATGCTCTTTTTAATTATGCGAAACTGGCTTATGAAACATCATATTCTCCTTTTGGAGAGGTAATTGCAGCCTTCCAGGAGTATATCGACCTTTACCCAGGTTCTGAAAAAATTCAGGAAGCTTATGATTACCTGGTAGCTACCTTTCTTCAGGTCAAAAACTACAAAGCCGCACTGGCTTCTCTCGATAAAATCCGCAATAAGGATAGCAGACTGGAGGAAGCATATCAGAGAGTCGCATTTTTCAGGGGACTGGAACTTTTTAAAAACATTGAGATTGAAGCTTCGATCGATATGTTTGACAAATCATTGAAATATGAAAAGTATAACCGATCGATAAGAGCCCGGGCTATATACTGGAGAGGTGAAGCGTGGTACCGGCTTGGCAGTTACGATAAAGCCAGAAGCGATTATGAAGTTTTTATGGGAATACCCGGTTCCATGCTGCTTAGCGAAAGTAATCTTGTCAGGTATAACCTCGGATATTCATTTTTTAATCTGAAAGATTATACAAATGCACTGACCCATTTTAAAACATTTGAGTCAGGAGTGACAAATGTAAGGCCTGAGGTGCTTGCTGATGCCAAGGACAGGATAGCTGATTGTTATTACATTGCTACAAATTACCCCATGGCAATAAGTTATTATGACAAAGTTATTTATT
>Ga0209429_10001294_pt1 | contig 15692 bp, 12 predicted proteins | sample BarGraNGADG00212_3_FD_184493 | JGI IMG/M metagenome (GOLD analysis project Ga0209429, IMG submission 184493) | Arctic peat soil microbial communities from Barrow, Alaska - Barrow Graham LP Ref core NGADG0004-212 (SPAdes) (version 2) | ecosystem: Environmental > Terrestrial > Soil > Wetlands >... | reverse complement strand
TATTGGCACCAATTATAATGTTTTGAGAGGGATCTACTGCAATTTTATGAGTTCCATGTATATATTCTGCCCAAACGTGATCTTCTCCAGGCGCTATGATTAATCTCGCTTTTATACCAGCCTCATTCATCATAGTAACAAAAACTCTTGCGTATTCTTCGCAGTTTGCCAATTTGGAATTAATTATCCAAGATACAGGAGCTGGTCTAGTGAATAGGAAATAGTCTCCATCAATTTCAAAAACTCCAAATTTTTGGATCGTAGAATTAATATTATAATAAGAATATGGGTTGTAAAAATAATCGCGCTCCCAAACCATTATTGCTAATGCCTTTTCATCAGGATCGGTTGTATTTCCAATAATATTTGTTAAAGTATTGTTTATTATTTCATTACCATTAGTGAAATCAAAGATAAGAGAAGTAATAGGTGGTATAGAGAAAAAAAGCAACAGCAATATCAAAGTTATCCGAAATGAAAATATAACATTTTTAAGAATTTCCTGAAAAACATCTTTAGGATTAATTTTCATTTTGATTTTCTATTTTTTATAATATAATTGTCGATTTTTTTAAAATATATTGATAATCCAAAGAAAGAAAGCAAAGTTACTTCGATTATAATTCCAATATAAAAATTATATTCTGTTTTATTCTCAATATTTTTTATATCTTGATTAATTTGCATTATATTTTGATTTATTACAGCTATATTGTTCTTAATTTCAAAGATATTTTTATTGGAAACATTTGTAGAGTCATTTTCATATAGATTTTGATAATATAGCGTCTCGTTTTTGTAGTAATCCGAAAGATCTTGCCAATTTTTATTTTGTGTTGTTAAATTTGTCAGATTTTCTGTTTGTGTCACTGTAGGGCTAGCTATTGGAATAGTTGGACTAACCGTTGGAACTCCACTTGAACTTATAGTGACAAACAGTGTTAGTACGCATAAACTAATAACGATATATATCAAGGATAATCGAAAAATACTACTTATATCGATTTTTTCCATAATTTTAGTCACATTTCGCAAAAGTTCCCCCACATCCCCCTCCCCACTAACAACTCGTATATCCCCAATCATGAGGGATAGTCGAAACTATTTTTTTAGCGATCCAGATCCTTTCTTCCCTGTGCATATCCTTCAGATTTGCAGTATTGATATATTCTATTTCATCATCAGATTTTTCAACCGTATCTGCTATCTGCCTTGGCCAGTTCTATCCGTTCTTCTTTTGAGGCCTTCCTCAACAATGATTGAAAATCATTATTTCCGGACTTTACAGCTTTATTTGAAAAAATGAAGGCCCCCTTCATTTCTTTCACACCCCCACACCGTATCTCTTCCTGTCCTTGAGCTCCTGCTTCTTCCCTTCATTCCACCCGGATACTGCCTGGATATATCCGGTAACGCGAGATAGGTGCTCGACATTATCACTATCGCAGTTAGGGCACTCATCCAGAAGCCCTGATGCCACATGGAAATCTTCCATGCACACGGTCATATCCTTCGTGAAAGCAAAATACCCCACCTGGGTGTTCTTTGCAATGTTCATCGCAAATTCCTTAAGGCCATGCGGGTCTGGCGCCGCTTCACCCAGCCAGATATCAAGGATATTACCTCCATCCACTATCGGGAAGAAAGTCTCCTCAAGCTTAATGCGCTGCGGGAGCGACACATCTGCGTTGGGCGGGATATGTGTGCCATTCGTATAATAGATCGGGAGATCTCTTGTTTCAGAAATGTGCTTTAATGCTTCAGGGACATTTCCTTTTATTATTGGTTCTGCGCACTTCCTGTATTCCTTATGCAGGATATCAGATACTGCAAACCTCTGTGCTGTAGTCTCAGCGGGTGTCCTTGCAAGTGCTATCTCCATGCCGTGCTTCTGGGAGAGTTCCTTTGCATAGAATTTCATCTCGAACATTGCACGGATAGAAAGCTTTCGTGCCTCCTCGCTCTCATGTATTTGCTTTCCAGTATGATGCTGAACCATCTCATTAATCCCGACCACGCCTATCGTATAGACAAGCCCTTTTATATCCACAGCTATCTGCCCGTGGGTCATGGTGAAAGGATCTTTTGGCCTCTGGGTAACGAATGGCATCCTTCCATTTCCGATCACGATATCCATCCATTTCTTCTTCACCTTGAAAAGATCGATACACATGTCCATCATGGCCTTCAATTCCCGGAAAAGCGCCTCATCATCCTTTTTAGCCTTGTAGGCTGCTCGCGGGCAGTTAAGCGACACTACCTGCCATGCACCCATCGAAAAATGCTTCCCTTCGCGGAAATACATCTTATCATCAAATTCGGAGTCCTTATCAGCCGAGGATGAGAAATTATAAGCGCAGCACTGATAGCAGCTTATTCCATTTCCTGCACCCCGATATTCAGGAAGCTGGTTATCAAAATAAGGCGTACCAAAGCGCGCCGCAAGCTCAAATGCCTTGGTATAAAGTTCATGATAGCTCAAAAGCTCAGGATGCATGCGGTTGAATTCTTCATCCTCGATCATGAAATCAGGCTCGATACTTATCTCAGGTTTGGGGAAATTAAATGGTTTGCCCCAGTAATCGCCTTTTAGCATTACGTTCATCATGGCTTCAAAACCAAGGCGTACCTCGCGTTCGAATTCACCGTATGTGCGCTTTGGTGCCTGCTCGCCATCCCATACCTTGCCTTTATAGACAACTGGTTTATCACGCCATAGTGAAGGGACGCCGGGGGAGAGCTGGACTGAGGAGAAGACCAGTTGGCCCCCGCGTGCCACCATCATCTGGGTCATTTCATAAACGAACATCTGGGTGAGCTGCTCTATCTCTTCGTAGCTCATGCCCTCAAAATAAGGAGCCATGAAAGTCAGGAAATTATAGAATCCCTGTCCACCCGCAAAATTTGTCTGGGCGCTGCCAAGGGCTTTCACCGCATGAAGTATCGCAACTTCTGCTTTCTTTGCAGGTCCTGCTACACTTGCCTTTGTGCCGCTGCCGTCCGGCATGAGACCATAATAGAAGAAATACCGAAGATCCCAGTCCTGGCAGAAAGCACGCGTCCCCAGGTATTCAAGGTCATGGATATGGATATCGCCGTTGAGGTGCGAGTCTGAGATCTTTGGAGGAAGCATGAGAAGATATTGTTCCTTGCTCATCTTGTCAGCCTTTTTCTTATGGCTTGTCTCTGCGTTCTCCTGGAGGTTCGCGTTGTCCCGCGCCTCAAAACCCGTCCCCATATCGATGCGGTAGGCATCATACACAGGCGTCCCTACTCTTGTGGAGATATTTCGCCAATCTGTATGCCCATGTTCAAGAAGTATAATATTGACAAGCTCACGTACGAGAGGTCCAGACAGGAATTTCACATTCATGTCCTTGATCCTTTTTTCGGTTTCCTTAGCTATCACTTTTGCTTCTTCCTGGGTAATAGCAGGTGTCCCATAAAACTGCTCGCTGAGTTTTGTCTCCTTAAGAAGCTGTTTAACAATAGTTTCCCTGTCCCAGTCCATAAGGTGTCCGTCCGTTGTCCTTACTTTCGGGATAACTGAAACTAGAGAACCGCCAAGTGTTTTCTGTATGGTCTGTACTTCCTTTGCTTTATATACAGTAACTACTTTTTGATCAACGGTCTCCTTTTTCTCATAAACAAAAGCCTCATACAGCTCCTCTTTATGCTCTTCCTTGAGATTTTGCATATGTACTTCTATATATTTACCCATCTTTTATTGCACCTCATTTTATTTGATTATGCAGTTTTACGCTGCAGCCGCCGATCAGATGGACCTGTACCCTAGGACCATAAAAATCAGACTGCATCTATCTGGCATCTTTAAGCAGGATTTCGATCTTTTCCTGGTTTATCCTGTCCTGTGTGAATAATTCAATATATGTATGGAATTTATTTCCTATTTGCAGCACCGGCGCAGCCATGGTGAATACACCGTTCATGCGCAGTTCTGTTAATGCCGCCGGGGTAGCCATATCTACCTCAGTAAATTGTACTTTTGTATTTTCCATAAATTGCTTCAGTACCCTGCAATTCGGACAGTTCTTTGTTGAATATATAATGATGCCCTGCACGCTTTTGATCTCCTTGTTAATAGAGGGATTATTTTCAAGACTTATAACGGTTTTTAAAACTATGTCTGGATACTAACCTAATTATTTGTTACCATATTTAGTACCATGTGTTATACCATATTGGATTTAGTTGATATTAAGTTTATTATCTTATTAGTTACTAAATATAGTACCATATTTGATATCAAACTTTTTATCCCGTGATCATACCTTGATCAAATTTTGATGGTTCTACATAAATAAATACACCATAAACCTATATATCCAATTAGAACGGTTGTTTATCATGTAATATCTAAAATCTGATTTGTCTTGAATAAAAAGAGAACATTTCGGGAGAAAATGTTATGCCAGATACAGATCGCTATAAATATATGTCTATTCGACAATTGCAGGACCTTTCGAATGATTTAAAGGAAGAGGCAAAACGTGATCCTTCGTATGATGCAGAATATCATATTGTTTATAAAGTATTAGAGGATAAGATCCGAGAAAGGGATAGGAATCGACCAAAATGTATTCCTACACGTTTTGAACATGACATCGATGTATTGGAAGAATTTTAAGATACATCTTGTTTTGTAATGGACTTATCTATTGATAATCATGTGCCTGAGATTCATTCCTTCAAGAATATCTATTAAATCTTTCTTATTGGGTGATCTAAGTTCCTTTAATCCGGAAAAATAATTTTCTGAAATTTCCAATTTTTCTTTAACAAGAATGCTGGACTTGGGTTTTCGCATTGTTTTTACTGGCCTATCTCTGTGCGAAGAATTCTTTCCTGCAGCCTTTTTTAACTTGTCCATTGCGAATCCGGCCTCTGAACGTAAATTACAGTCAGGATTGTTAAGTCGCAGGTCTTCTATTAGATCATATGTATCAGTTACAATTGTTTGATCTTTTTGTGCAAGTTGTTTTATTAATCTACACGCATATTTTCTCTCATCTACGTACAGGCCATTTAGAACACGAATGATCTCCTTTGAGTGTCCTTTGAAAAACTCATTATGTACAGCTGCGAGGATACTTAGTATGAAATAAGATATGTCTCTACTTTTTGCATCCGCATTTTCAAGACATAACAATAATTCAGGCACTGCAATTTTCATCCGCTCAGGATATTTTTGAGTGATTTTTGAGAGAATTTCAAGGATCTCTAACATACTGTAAAAATGAAGGTCATTTTTCCTTTCCTTCATGCAGCTTACAAAAATGTCTACGGAATAATATGCTATTCCGATATAATTTTCAGACATTTTATTCAAGGCGCAAATTGCCAAATGAGATGATTTTATGTTTCCTTTTATCAATATGTTGTTGAGTAGCCCTATAGATTCTGGTATCATATTTTGGTGATTCTCAAGTAATTCACAAAGAGATACTATATCGGACTCACCAGCATTTCCATTCTCGATTTTTTTAATGATATTTCGCACTTTTTTTTGAAAATTATTATAAAAAATCATATTATAACCCCTTATTAATGTCTTCCCATTGAAAACGTAATACAAACAGCATTGAATGTTCCTACCAATGTGAGATATATGCGGCTATTCCGACGGATATTATCCAAAATGTTGCCAATTTCACATTTTTCCATAATATAGAACTTCAATGAACATTCATATAGGTTCTATGAACACAAAATTATATGAACTGAAGAGAGACTTTGCCCGAAAAGTTTATTCCATAGCTGTTAATTATAATTATACATGTTCATAATCCATGATACTAAAAGAATCTCAATAAAAATCTTTGTTCTTTATATTTAGACTTATCTTCCTTCAAAGTTGAGAACTTCGTCCGCATCAACAACCATGGCTTCCCCAAGCTTCCATACTTCGGTTCGTCGCACTCGCGCATGACCTTTCATTTCCAACTGAAGGCGGGCAAGCTGGAACTCAGTTTCCTCATAAGAATCAAGCGACTTCTGGATTACCCTGTGCATTGAAACCAGTTTTTCACGAATTCGCACAATAAGACCCGTTGTTCCCCCTCTGATGTCTTCCTGACTTCTTGATGTTATAAATATGATATCCCCCACCTCAGTTTCCAATATGGAACGGAAATTATGAGGACTCCTTATCTCAATGGTTTTTATTTTTTCATGTTCAAGTTCTTTGATAACATGATGCGATATTCCACTTAAAACTATATGACGCATATAAATCACCCGTACATTGGGTATTCTTTCCTTGGCGGTGGAGATGTTTCAGTAGTCTTCACCTGTTCTGCCAATTTTGAGAGTTCAAGCTCGATCTGGTCAGCCTGGCTTATCAATTTCTCTGTATCTATAGTTAGTTCAAATAAGCCCTTTAGTACATTTATTACCTGGACTGCAGCTCTTGGATCCGGATTAGGTCCGGGAGTTTCACCAAGCAGACTCACCGCTGACATGCCCCTCAGGAAACATTCAGTCATTATACTTCCTGAAATACCGGATATTGTGCCGACCTGGAATATTTCAGTCTTATTTTTTATCTTCTCAAGCCATTCTGTGTTCGTGGCACCACCAAAAACACGCCTTTCTCCTGTGGATGTAGCTATTCCTGCAATTGAAACTATGGTATCTGCATTTATTTTTTGCGTCCAGTCAATCAGGACTTTGCTGATATCATATGATGCAGTAGGATGTATTGGAATATCGGAGATTACTATTACGATATCTTTTTCCGGCGCCTCATAAATTCTAACGGGCATATAAACGATCCCATTAAAAAGTACGGCAAGGGGAGGGAAATATTTCGAATCGATCGAGCCCACATATTTCATGCCAAGTTCTTCTATTATGTGCTGACAAGTTATATTCCCCACAAGGCCGATGCCTGGAAACCCCACTATAACTAATGGAGTCTTTGATCTTATGGGTTCATTTATGATCTTCACAAATTGTTCTGATGTTTCCAATGCCATATTCCACCTAATTATATATTAGAACGAGAGTAAATAAAAGCATCGATACGGGATTAAGGAAAAATCTTATCCCTTTAGAAGCCATAAATCGCAAAACATGGAGACAGGCATATGGAAACCGGCGAGATAATCCAGATTTTTGCGCATTCTGGATTCCAGATAGACCCACAAGTGCTTGACGCTATGAGAACAAACTCACCAGAACAGATTAGACATTTTATAGAAACGATAGATAGTTCGGTGCTTGTTGTGGGAATAGAACATATCAAACCGAATTTTTCAATTAGCAAGAACATACCTTTAGAAAGCAACGTGACAATTCTTAAAGATATTACCAACCAGTCTACCTGCATAGGAGAATATACCGAATTCGTGCAGTATTTCAGGGACCGCTACAGTTCCCTGGGTGATATCCTTAGAAAAAGATTAGGTGCAAGACCTATAGAGAGCCTGAATAAAAGGAATCTGGATTCCAGGGAAGAGCTTTCAGTGATCGGAATGGTACTTGATATAAGGACAAGCTCAAATGGGCATAAAATCATTGATATCGAAGATCCAACCGGGATGATAAGGGTCTTGGTTCATAAAGAACGAGATAAAGAGCTTTTTGAATCAGGATGTCGACTTCTTCTTGATGAGGTGATCGGAATAACCGGGACACTTTCTTCGGATGGTAACATTATTTTTGCGAACAGGATCTCATGGCCTGATATTCCTAATTCAAAGAATGGGACACTTAACGGAAAAAAAGGAGGGGGGAAAGCCGTATTTATCTCAGATATACATGTAGGAAGCAATACTTTTCTTGAAGACTCATGGCTCAAGTTCATTGATTGGCTGGATGATGATATTAATTATCTTGTGATAGCAGGCGATGTGGTTGATGGTGTCGGAATATTTCCCGGGCAGGACAAGGAACTGGCAATTTCCGACGTCTATGAGCAATATGAAAAAGCAGCGGAATACTTAAACGCAGTTCCAAAGCACATAAAGATCATAATTTCACCGGGAAACCATGATGCTGTGAGGCAGGCAGAGCCGCAACCCCGCTTTCCCGAAAGAATTACAAAGATGTTCCGGAAGGATATTATCTTTGTGGGAAACCCTGCCATGGTGGATATTGGTGTTAAAGTCCTTATTTATCATGGCAGGTCAATGGATGACATCATTGCAAGCATTCCCGGGTTTTCATATAGTGAACCTGCAAAACCCATGCATGAAATGCTAAAACTCAGGCATCTTTCCCCGATATATGGAGGAAGAGTATCGATTGCGCCTGAGAAAAAGGATCATTTCGTCATCGATGAAATTCCTGATATTTTACATTGTGGGCATGTCCATACTGTGGGTGTTTCACGCTACAGGGATGTGCTTACAATCAACAGCGGGACATGGCAGAGCCAGACAGAGTTCCAGAAACGCATGAATCTACAACCAATGCCAGCAAGAGCCACAGTTGTTGACCTCTCAGGAATGGAATACAAAATAATGGATTTTAATTAGACATGTTGAACAATACCTATATTCATATACCAACTATCGGCGCCTCAACAGAGCGTATGATATGGAAATCAGGCATAAAAAGCTGGGATGATTTTCTAAAAAATCATGCATTGATAAAAGCGACCAGGAAAAAGCAACGATTATTGGTTTCCGGAGTTGAAGAATCAATCGAACAACTGGGGAGCAGGAATCATATCTTTTTTGCAAAAAGGCTTTTGCCTCGCCATCAATGGAGGGCATACGAGCATTTCAAAGAAAACACCGCATTTGTGGATATTGAAACTACCGGCCTTTCAACGCAATTCAACAGCATAACGATGATCGGGATCTTTAACGGGAAAGAAACAAAGACTTACATTAAGGATATTAACCTCCATGAAGCTAAGGAAGAACTGGAAAAGTACAAACAGCTCGTTACTTTTAATGGCGCCAGATTTGACATTCCTTTTATTGAACATGAATTCCCCGGGTTTTTCAACCACCTGCATATTGACTTGATGTATCCTCTGAAAAATATCGGTTACAGCGGTGGTCTTAAGAAGATCGAGTGCTCACTCGGAATAAGAAGAAGTGAAGAGACGGAGGGGATATCAGGTTTTGAAGCAGTTCATTTGTGGAACAAATATCGGCGCGGGGATGAGGAAGCGCTGGAAACTCTTATCAAGTATAATAAAGAGGATGTAGAAAATCTTAAGACGATCATTAATATTACATATCAGAAAATGATGGATAATGAACTCAGAACGGATGAGTAAAGGCCTATCCTGATGAAAGTCATAAAAGACTATAACAAAGTCTTCCTGCGATAAATATAAGCACAAAAGCAAATAATTTACTTATGATTTTTGATGAAACATGCCTGAAGACCATTTTCGACCCGATCTGGGCGCCTGCAAAAGCAGCTAGGCCGGTATAAAATAATAAACCCAGGTCAAGGGTTTGAATTCCAAAACCCACATGTCCGATAAACCCTGATAATGAAGTGAACGTGATAATAAAAGCTGATGTTGCAACTGCATTTTTGATGTCAAATCCAAAAATTAGTAGAAGTGGAACAATAAAAGTCCCCCCTCCGATGCCAATGAAGGATGAAATGGTTCCGATCAAGAATGCCAGGCCAGCTCCAACCAGTATTTTCTTATTTCCGGCCTGTTTTACCTTGTAACCAATGTTATTAAAAAAAAGTATCCGCAGAGCTGCGATCAAAAGTATAACTGAAAGAAATAGAATTATGATCCTCATTTCTATTTTGTTTGCAAGATAGGAGCCAAGAAGTGCACCGATAATTGATGTTAAGATCAATGGAAATGCAAATTTTTTATCCACAAGCTGCTGTTTTAAATAAGTTATCGAAGCAGATGCCGTTGTTATCATGTTCAGAAAAAGCGCCATCGTTATCGCTGTGAGAATATCAAATCCCAGCCAGAAAAAAAGAGGGGTGTAAATGATAGCACCTCCAAGACCCAGCAGTGAGAAAAGGATAGAAATCAGGAATGCAATCAAGATAATGGGAAGTATATCCATAATTGGTACTAAAATACATCGAAACATTAATAATCATTGGAAGAAAACTTTAAGTTTGTATAACGTATATATAGTTCGTAAGGATACAAATGAATAAGAAAACTCGTTTATTATTTGGAGTTGGTATCATTGTAGTTTTATTAGGCTACATGGGATACACGCAATTAACATCGGAATCAAGCCAGTTCGAAGTAAGCGGTGCCTTGGCTGCAAAAGAAAAAATTGGCGATAAACCGATCACTGTAAATGGCACTTTGGTTTCGGGTACTGATACATGGGATCCTGCGGCAAAGACCCTAACTTTTAAGATGACTGATGGTGTGGCAACTATGGATGTTGTGTATACCGGGGATAAACCTAATATGCCTGCTGAGGCAGTTAGTATCCAGACAATAGTTACGGGGCAGTTCAATAACAACGTGTTTGAAGCATTCAGGATGCTCACAAAATGTCCTTCAACATATGAAGGGAATAATGTACTAGATACTTCAAAACCAAAACAATAAATGAAAAATATTTCTACCCATAGCATGCGTTTTCAGATATTTTTCTACACAAGTTGCACTGTTAAAATTCAATTAAAAATCAAGTTGAAATAAGTGAGCATAGCGACTTTCTACAGTTCCCGAGAGTTCGCACATCTTAGTACAATGTAAAACGTTGACAGGCTTAACTTCTGTGTTCGGAATGGGTACAGGTGTTTCCCCGCCGCTTTGGCCGCTATACTCGCTTATGACGGTAAAATACCTCGGATTTTAATCCAAGGGACTAATTAAGACCATGTATAATGCGCAACACCGGATATCGCCCGAATGTAGTGAAACAAAATCTAGCTTGGACGTTAGTAGTCGACGGGCTCAACACCTCGTCACCTTGGTGCTTACACCCCGACTCTATCAAACTCGTCTTTTACGAGAGTCCTAAAGAGGTCTCTTTTTAGGTGAGGTTTCAAGCTTAGATGCTTTCAGCTTTTATCCTTTAGTGCGTAGCTGCCCTGCGATGCCTTACCAGACAACAGGTCCACCAGTGGCACCGTTGCACAGTTCCTCTCGTACTAAATGCAACTTACCCTCAGACCTCAAAACACCCCTAATAGATAGTAACCGACCTGTCTCACGACGGTCTAAACCCAGCTCACGATCTCCTTTAATAGGCGAACAACCTCACCCTTGGCCGCTGCTGCACGGCCAGGATGGAAAGAACCGACATCGAGGTAGCAAGCCGCCGGGTCGATATGTACTCTTGCCGGCGACGACTCTGTTATCCCTGTGGTAGCTTTTCTGTAGTCAATAGCCCTCATCAAGAGGGCTTAGTGGTTCGCTAGACCCGACTTTCGTCTCAGGATTTCTTGTTATGCGAAATCCAGTCAGGCTGACTTATGCTCTTGCACTCCACTGTGGGTTTCCGACCCACATGAGTCAACCTTTGGGCGCCCTTGATATCTTTTCAAGGGCGTGGCGCCCCACCCAAACTGCCCACCTATAGGTGTCCTCGTCTCCGAGTGAGGGTCGTAGTCTCAGAAGGGTAGTGTCTCATTGTCGGCTCCACCTTCGCCGAAGCGAAGGTTTCGACGCCTCCTACCTACACTGCGCATCCAAAACCACAACCCAGCCACAGGCTGCAGTAAAGCTCAACGGGGTCTTCACTTCCCCTTAGGGGTCTCTAGACTCTGCACTAGAATGTAAAGTTCACCGGGTTCTGACTAGGGACAGTAGAGCACTCATTGATCCATTCATGCAAGTCGCCAATTAAGCGACAAGGTACTACGCTACCTTAAGAGGGTTATAGTTACCCCCGCCGTTGACAGGCCCTTCGTCCCGTTGTACCGGGTTTTCAGGTACCTGCACTGGGCAGGATTCACTGACTGTACTTGTCCTTTCGGATTAGCAGTCAGCTATGTTGTTATTAGACAGTTAGTGCTCCCTGGTCTCTGCGACCTGCCTTCTTCAAGGCAGGCACTCCTTATCCCGAAGTTACGGAGCTAATTTGCCGAATTCCCTTAGCCAGTTTATGCCGACACGCCTTAGTCTTCTCAACTAGGGGCACCAGTGTCGGTTCTTGGTACGGACATTCAGTCCCATTTTCACGGTCCCCTGGAATCAACCGATTTACACCATCACACATTCGTCTGCTTCTCACCATTACGGTACTCCACAAATTTCGGTGCTTGGACAGCGTGGTTACACTGCTCGATCTACCCTGAGGCGTCAGGCCGCTTGCGCGGTATGACTGAATGGTACAGGAATATTAACCTGTTTCCCTTTCGTCGTATTCGAATTACGGTACGACTTAGGATCGACTAACCCTCGGCTGACAATCATTGCCGAGGAACCCTGGCCCCTACGGCGGTTCAGATTCTCACTGAACTTTGGTGCTACTATTGCCAGGATTTTCGTTCCCGTATGGTCCACAGGACTTCACAGCCCTGCTTCTATCCAAACGAGACGCCTTCCTACAGAATCACCTTTCGGTGTCCCGTGGTATCGGTGGTCGGCTTGAGCCCCGTCCATTTTCGGGGCCCCAAACCTCGACTGGTGAGCTGTTACGCACTCTTTAAAGGATAGCTGCTTCTGAGCTCACCTTCCAGTTGTTTTGGGCTTGGGACGCCCTTTTTGTGTTTACACTTAGCCGACACTCTGGGACCTTAACCACGGTCTGGGTTGTCTCCCTCACGCACTGTTAGCTTACCCACCAGTGCGGACTCCCGCTTTCTACGATGACGGCGATTTTGGAGTTTGACAGGAGAGCTAGAGGTTTCCCTCCAGTATTCCCCAATCAGTGCTCTACTTCGCCGACGATCTCCAGCAAGGTCATGCTGCGACATGTTTCGGAAGGAACCAGCTATCACCCAGCTCGATTAGCCTTTCACTCCTAGACGGGGATCACGCGAATGATTTGCAAATCAAAAACGCTTGCGGTCCTCAACGCCCCTTTCGAGACGCTTCAACCTGCCTCCGCCTAGATCGCTAGGATTCGGGTCGTACTCTAGTGACTCCACGCACTTGTATACGCTGCGCCTCAACGTGTTGCGCGCATATTGCTTTCGCTTCGACTGCTCTTTCAATTAGTCTCGCCACTTGGGTACACTCCCTGGCCCGTTCTTCAAAACGTAATATACAACGCTGGCAGTATAGCCCGTACTAATGCCTCGCGACATATTCCTTCGCTATACAGATCCTTTTACGCTGTATCGCTCCATCACCATCCGGTTTCAGGCGCTTTGCACCTCCCTTCTTGGGGTACTTTTCAGTTTTCGATCACTCTACTACTACGCTATCGGTCTCAAGACGTATTTAGTTTTGGAAATTGATGACTCCCAAATTCCCGCGAGATTTCCGACCCACGGTACTCAAGAACAAACTACAGTCCACCAGTTTACGTTTACGTGACTATCACACTCTTTGGTCTGACGTTCCAGACAAGTTCAACTTCACGGGTTTGCACTGTATACAGCTTGCCTTATGACACTACATCTCCCTAACCTTACGGTAGGGATTCGGTTTAAACTATGCCGTTTTCACTCGCCGTTACTGGCGGCATCTCTATTGATTTCTTTTCCTGCCCCTACTAAGATGTTTCAATCCGGGGCGTTCCCGATCCTTACGGATCAGCACTTGCGCGCTAAGAGGTCTCATTAGGAGATCCTCGGTTCAAAACCTCCTTGCGGTTCGCCGAGGCTTTTCGCAACTTGGTACGTCCTTCTTCAGCGCTTGAGCCGAGCCATTCACCGGATGGTATATTTGCCAGAACACGCTTCACTACATTCAGTTAGCGTCCGGGTTGCGCTTATACACGGTTTCATTGAACAGGACCATGGTCTATGATCCGCTCATCTACCCTTCCGCAACGGCATTACACCGCTGAGTGCATCGGCAAACCCCGAAGTTTAAGCCGGGGTTGTGAGTTTTAGTTCGGACACACCGGACTTTGATCCGGAGTTCCAATGGACTCGCTGGGACTCGAACCCAGGGCCTCCGCCTTGCAAAGGCGGCGATCTTCCAACTGATCTACGAGCCCGTTCTCGTGGTCTCGTATGGCCCACGAATCTTTTCTTTATTGGCTTGACAGTTTTTCGATTTCCAATCAATAGACTTCTTATTATAGCACACGTTTGTGTGCTGCTTTAGGAGGTGATCCAGCCGCAGATTCCCCTACGGCTACCTTGTTACGACTTAACCCCACTCGCGAAGCCCAAATTCGAACACGCCAAAAAGCGTGCCCTCATTCAGACCTCACTCGCATGGTTTGACGGGCGGTGTGTGCAAGGAGCAGGGACGTATTCACCGCGTGATATTGATACGCGATTACTACGGATTCCGGCTTCATGAGGGCGAGTTGCAGCCCTCAATCCGAACTAAGGCTGGGTTTAGGAGATTACCATCACCTCTCGGTGTAGGTGCCCATTGTCCCAACCATTGTAGCCCGCGTGTAGCCCGGATGATTCGGGGCATACTGACCTACCGTAGCCCGCACCTTCCTCCGCTTTAGCAGCGGCGGTCCCCACAGTGTGCCCATCACCCCGGAGGGTATGCTGGCAACTGTGGGCACGGGTCTTGCTCGTTGCCTGACTTAACAGGATGTCTCACGATACGAACTGACGACGGCCATGCACCTCCTCTCAGCGAATTCGGTAAAGTCTTTAGCTTGACCTTCATATTGCTGTCTGATCCGGTAAGCTTTCCGGCGTTGAATCCAATTAAACCGCAGGCTCCACCCGTTGTAGTGCTCCCCCGCCAATTCCTTTAAGTTTCAGCCTTGCGACCGTACTTCCCAGGTGACTCGCTTCAAGTTTTCACTACGGCACCAGATGCGGTCGCACCGCACCTGACACCTAGCGAGCATCGTTTACAGCTGGGACTACCCGGGTATCTAATCCGGTTCGTGCCCCCAGCTTTCGTCCCTCACCGTCGGACCCGTTCTGGTGGGATGCCTTCGCCATCGGTGGTCCCCCAAGGATTACGAGATTTCACCCCTACCCCTGGAGTACCTCCCACCTCTCCCGGTCCCAAGCATACCAGTATCTCTTGAACGCCTGACGATTGAGTCGCCAGATTTCCCAAGAGACTTAATAAGCCGGCTACGGACCCTTTAAACCCAATAATAACGGCTACCACTCGGGCCGCCGGTGTTACCGCGGCGGCTGGCACCGGTCTTGCCCGGCCCTTGCTAACAACTGTTTTTTGAACAGCTGGACAGCCAGCACTAGGTGCTGGCACTCGGGGTCCCCTTATCGCGGTTTCCCGCAGTGTAAAGTTTTCGCGCCTGCTGCACCCCGTAGGGCCTGGATTCATGTCTCAGAATCCATCTCAGGGCTCTTGCTCTCACAACCCTTACCCGTCGTAGGCTAGTAGGTACGTTACACCCACTACTACCTGATAGGCCGCAGACCCATCCTTGGGCGCCGGAGCTTTCGACCAAAGAACATTCCAGTATCTTTGATCTATCCGGTATTAGTCCCAGTTTCCCGGGGTTATCCCAAACCCAAGGGCAGGTTATCCGCGTGTTACTGAGCAATATGCCGAGGGCTTACCCCTCTCAACTCGCATGGCTTAGTCGGACCCCGATAGCAGTAGCCTCTGGCAGGATCAACCAGAGTTACTTGTTATTACACACTTATTTGAAGTTTCTTAAACTATCGGAATTGTTGGAGGAACTATCATATATTTA
>Ga0209429_10001292_pt1 | contig 15702 bp, 13 predicted proteins | sample BarGraNGADG00212_3_FD_184493 | JGI IMG/M metagenome (GOLD analysis project Ga0209429, IMG submission 184493) | Arctic peat soil microbial communities from Barrow, Alaska - Barrow Graham LP Ref core NGADG0004-212 (SPAdes) (version 2) | ecosystem: Environmental > Terrestrial > Soil > Wetlands >... | reverse complement strand
TCGTTCAACGACTTCACTGGTGCAGTTTCCGATGGAATGGGCCCAGCTCTGAATTCTTTGGTCATCCCATTCGGATTGGTGAAAGTGATCCGGCATATCTTCCTGGTGCGTCGACCATTGGTTGGCAATATATTCCGGAAATCTCCGATGAACAGTCATTCGTTGGTCCTTGTAATAAATCTCAACCAGAGAGTCAGTCGCCTTTACATCTACGGTCTTACCAACATACTGATACGGACAGGAGTAACGGTTCTTTTCAAACGCAATATGACAGTCCAAATTGATTTTTCTGCCATAATGCCATTGAGCAATTTCGTAAGGAATCATCGGCAATTCGCGCAGGCAGGACTTCTCCTCCAGCAGAAAGATTTCGGAGCGGCTGGAGGGACGCTTTTGAAAATGGCCGTCATTAAATTCCTTAAGTGCTTTTCGGATACCAACTTTGAGTTCGTCGAGAGAGTAAAACACCTCGTTGCGCAGTTTGGCGATAATAGCGGTAGCTATTTTACCAACGGTGCCTTCTACAGAGGCCTTCTGCTTGGGCTTCCGGACGCCCGTTGGCATAATGGCTACGGAATAATGGCTGCCGAGAGCCTCATACGCGCCGTTGAGAATAATATCTCCCTCGTGCGGATGCCGTATCACGCCCGTCTTCAAATTATCACAAATAATCCGGACAGCGGTACCGCCAAAGAATTCGTACATGTGCACATGACACCGCAGCCAAGTATCCTCTTTCATATTGAGGCAAGGCTCCACAAAGGAATACTGGCTGTACGGAAGCGTTGCAACAAATAGGTAGATAGGGATAATTTCTCCGGTGCTGCGATCGACAATACTCATTTTTGACCCGCCCCAATCAACCTCAGCAGAGACGCCTGGCTTATGAAGTAGGTGATTTGTCAGACTATTGGCATTCGTGAATGCAGCGTAACCTGTGCAGAACTTTGTGTAACCAACAGAAAGATTGCCGGAATCCTCACATTTATCGCTGTATTCCTTCCAAAGCAATTTTAATGTGACGCCGGTCCTGGAAAGTTCCTTGTGGATGTAAGCATAATCCGGCAATGTAAAAAGATGAGAATAATCCTGCTTGTCGGGGTAAAATATCTCGTATGATTCTTCCGGGGTCTTGTCCCGAATGTCCTCGTATGAAATCTTTCGTTCCTGCGCAATGCCGAATACCTCGCTCACTGAAGTCTTTGACATATGCCTGCTTTTCGCAATACTGGTTTGCGACATTCCTGCCGCTCGAAGCTCCATAATGAGCTTCACTAAAATTTTTCTGGCCATTTGATGGCCTCCTTCCAATAAAATATTTGGGCTTTGCCCTCCTGAATTTTACCGAAAGGATGGTATCTTGTGGAATATTGCTGGTATTGATTCGTGAATTCAAATGATTTATTGAGTGGTATCCGTATCGTGAATCAGTGGTATTCAATTGCGTATTGATGGTACCCTATGCGCGGAATAATCAACAAATTGATGAAGCTATCATTAATAAGATTCCCGTTCGGTTTTTTGAAAACGATTTTATTATAGTATTCATTTTTTGTATTCTCTCTATTTTTAGTTGATGAGTATATTGGCAGAATAGTTATTCAATATTCAACTAATTCGAATTCCAATGGATTATCACCTAACTTAACTATTTTATATAAATACTTATCTTTAATTTCTGTTCCCTTACCAAAAAGATCAGAATAGTTTGCAATAAACTGTTCATCAATTTTTTGCAAGTACAAATATCCATACTCTCCGCTAATAAGAGCATCTATCAACTCTTCTTTTGTCATATTTGCTGTCCATATATCTTCATCATTATATGGTTTACCAAGACTATATCCTGTTGCATTACTCTTCTCAGGCATTATCAGATATTGAATAGAAAATGTAACGAATCCATTGCTTTGCTGAGAAATAATATAGACTTTATCATCTTGTGTTGTATTGTTTTTTATAACATCAACGTCTTGGTTATATACCTGTGTTACCGAATTATTTAATAAAACAGGTTCAAAATTCATCATTGCGCCCGGATTTAATATTATCAACCATATAAATATGACGATTGAACCCACCGTAGCTGATGATGTATTTTCACTATGTTGTTCTTTTTGTCCTTCTATAAATACAAACAGCATTATGACCAGAGCGAACATTGCATACAAGTAAGTACTCATGTATCGATCAAACGATGCCAGATTAGGTCCTTCATATGATCCAAAACTAAATACATACAATAATAGTAGAGCAAATGAATAACCGAGAGCACCCAGAGCCAAAACAATGCTCAATCCCTCAATTTGATTTTTCTCGAAATACTTCTTTCCGTATTTTCCAACAAGCAGAAGAGCGACTATTGCTGCAATCATCAACTGCCAATACGATAATGGTACCGGTCTTGTCATAAGTTCTCTTGTATAAAAAGCTTGAAAAAAGTTCGTCCATGTTTCATGTTGATACGCCTCTCCGCCAGTACCATTATTTATTTCAATTAATTTTGAAATATTAATTGAACTTATTTTGAATTGACCGGATATGCCGTAAGACGCTGTATAAGAATTCCATAAAAATGAAAATAATAATGGGATACCTATATATGCTAATAGAATTAATATTATTGCTCTTGATTTTTGAAAATTGTATTCTTTCTTCAAGTCCTGGTGTGGGTTATTTTTGTAAATAATAATATAGCTAATTAATAATGCAGCGAGCGTCAATGCAAAGAAAGCAATGCCCATCTGCTTTGTTAGAAGTAAGAATGACAGCGCAACTGACAAATTGAATACTTTAAATTTTGTTATTTTTTTTTCAATAATGACTATAGCCAAACAATAGGCCAACAATAATCCGAAAAAGCAGTCAATATAAATCGTTTGATAAAACCGTGCCTCGCCTAAGGCAATTATAATAGTTGCAGAAATAATTAAGAATACAGTCAAAATAAGCTTCACAAATAATTTCGGATTCTTTTTCCATTTGAATTTCGAAAACACTGGAAAGAATAGTGAAAATGACAAAAGTTGCAAGCTTCTATATAAATATATCTCTTGATATCCACCAGATAATTTGCACCAAATATATTCAAAGAGAGAAACAATGGGGGGATAATCTTTATGCACAGAAAGCGTAGATTCCGGTACACAATAGAATTTATTAAGTCGCAGCGTTTCCTTAACCATAGGACCCCAATGCGAAATCTCATCCCATTGAGTAAATCCTCTGCGAAAATTCAAAATATAGATAAAAGTATAAATTACTAAGAAAATACAAAATCCTGGTGTCAAAAAATCACTGGATAGATTGGAAAGATTTTTATGTTTCAGTAATGAAATAATTATTATGACAGGGAATGCAATTGCTATTATGATTGATAAATAAAATCCTAACAACAAATTTCCCAAAAAGCCAAAAATACAAACTAGAAGCGTACATGACATTAACGAAACTGGTAATACTTCTTCAAATCGCCGCTTCGAAATAGTCATTATAGTACCTGTAATAAATATTATATATATTAAAGGCAAAAAATACAGCATGTTTTTATTCTCCTGTTCTCTCTTGCAAATAATTTAATCTTTCACGGATAAATAGTAATTCATCATTATCTCATAGAGTTGTCTGTGCTTTGTAATCTCAACATCAAGAATAACTCCCACAAGAAAAGATAATAAAGAAGAAATTCCGGTCAACCCTGACACGATAAGTGTCGGAAACCTCTCTACTAATCCTGTTTTTGAATACTCAATAAAGACGGGGATAAACAATGCTAATGATATTACGAAAAAAACTAACGCCATTATTCCAAAAAAAGCGAAAGGTTTGTAATCTTTAAATAATTTAAAAACAGTCTTCAAAACTTTAACGCCATCAGAAAATGTATTCAATTTAGATTCAGATCCAGCAGGCCTGTCTCTATAGTCAACTGGTATTTCTTTGATATAAAAGTTTTTATCCACTGCATGAATAGTCATCTCAGTTTCGATTTCAAACCCTTCAGCCAATACCGGGAAGCCCTTGACAAATGATTTACTGAATGCTCGGTATCCGGTCATTATGTCATTTACGTCGGACTTAAATAGCTTGTTAATTAATTTTCGTACAAGGATATTGCCCATATTATGAAAATGACGCTTATTTTCAGTGAAATAGGTAGTAGATAATCTATCTCCAATAACCATATCAACTTGACCGTTAATTATACACTCGACCATTTGAGGTGCATTTTCTGATGGATATGTGTCATCTCCATCGACCATCAAATAACAGTCAGCATCAATATCTCTAAACATACTTCTAATTACATTGCCTTTTCCTTGGCGATATTCATTCCTAATAATTATGTTTGCGTCAACGTCAGCAAGTTTTTGTGCTATTTCTAAAGTATGATCTGTTGAGTTATTGTTATAAATATAAATAAATGCACTAGGAAGTACCCTTCTGTAATCTTCTACAACTTTCTTTACAGTCATCTCTTCGTTATAGCATGGAATAAGAACAGCAATGATTGGCATAACTACCTCCAAAGTAAAATAATGCTCGAGCATTATTTTAACACAGATTTGATAATATCGATCAATTCGAATGGAGACATTGAAGGCCATGTGTTTCCAGACAGACAATCGCACAGACGCTCTGTAAAGGCCGATTCTGCCACTCTTTGACCATGGGCATGATCTTGGCCGTTACGTTGGAAATAAGTGTAGGGGACACTTCGATCCCATAGAGATTCTGCAGGTGATCCTGAATTTCACGGGTACTGACGCCTTTTACGTACAAAGACAGGATGTGATCCTCGATCCCGGTTACGTTTTTCTGGTGCTTCTTTACCACCATCGGCTCAAATGTCCCGACTCAGTCTCGTGGAATTGTCAGATCCATTTCTCCGTACTCGCTCCGAATCTTCTTTGTAGTATGTCCGTTCCGGCGATTCTGATCAGAATTTTCGGTTTTCTCGATCTTGCTGTAGCCTAGATCCCGTCTCCAGCATCTCTTGAATGGTATCCATCTGTAAGCAATTTCTTGAGGGCTTGCTGGGCATCTCCTGCCGTCTTGAGGTTGTTCTCTTTGATGAATGCTTATAACTGTTCCTTGGTCCAAAGATTGTCCATACACCTGGCCTCCATATTCTATATTTTATATGGTTTTGCCATTAGCACAATCTTTTTTACAGACTCCAGGGTTACTTCGTTGGGCTTACTTTTGTTCTTCTCCAATAGTTTCTAAATAGTACAAAGAAGATACTTACACAAAATCCAAACATTCCAGACACGATAACATTTGTTTTTTTGTTCGGACTGACAATTTGTCCTGTTGTCGCTTCTGCCGACACAGTAACTATAGATTTGCCGATATCAGATTCATTATACGCCGTGACTTCTTTGTTTCTTTGTTCATAGGCATCATATGTAAGTTGGGCCGCAATCATATCGTTATTGACTGTATTATATTTGTACTCTTCTTTTGTTAGTATTGTCTGCGTTTCAGACAAAGATAATTCTAATTCAGGAATCCTTGTTTCCAATGTTGCTTTTTTTGCTTGATTGCAGACTAATCTAGTCTGTAGAGTATTGACATTTATAGCTAAAAGCGAACTTGAAAGACTGTCAGGCTGAATATTCACCTGGTTCTGTCCCACCGTTTCCGGATTACTGTTCAAATCTATACTGAGATTATAATTTTGTGACGGTATGATATCTGTCGATTGAGAAGCACTTTCCAAGATCTGTAAAGCTGCCGTATCGGAAGATATTTGCGTCACTATATCCTCATAGTCTGTATTATAGTCAGCAATCTGATCTATAAGATTTTTTGCATCCTCTCTAAGCACATCTATATTTTTGTTATTTGATCGATAATCATCTAATGCGTTTGTTTTCTCAATCAAATCCTTTTCTCCGGTCGACAGTTGCTCTGCAATCGAATCAGACGCTGCCTGGATCTGCAGTTTAGTATTTTGAGCAACATAGTCCGCAAACAATTGGCTCATGGTGTTCGCAATTTGAGCGGCTTTTTCCGAATCTCTATAGTTAACCGTGATATCTATAATATTTGTAGATGCAACATCGGTAACGGTTACAGCATTACTCAGACTATTTACGCTGATATAATTTCCTGAAGCATCCTTCAATTCCAGATTTTTAATTGTGCTTTCAAGTACTTGGACTGACTTCACATCCTGTATATAGTTTGCTTTAGTCAAAACGGGCATATTTGCCAAATAATCGACAATACTTACGGTGGTTTGCAAGGCCGATGCTTTAATCGACATCGGCGAAATCATCAAAGAAGATTTAGCTTCATATTGTTTTGGAATAAAGAAAATGCTTGCAATTGCACTGACAAAAACAGCAATTGCTGTTACTACTGCAATGATCACTTTGCCTTTCCACACCGCCTCAAGCAATTCTCTTATATTTATCTCGTTCTGAACTATTTCACCTGACTGACTCATTTTTTTCCTCCATTTAATCTTTATCCGCAACTGATTGACAAGCAGATATAATTGTATAACAATATTGTTTCATTTGGTATCTATATATAGTATCTTCTATCGGATACAATAACAAACAAGTATGCCAACTCTAGTTCTATTGAATCACTCTTAGACTGTCAGTCATCCCGCCTAATTTAAACCTATAAATATTGTAAGAATCTGTTGCCCCAATAATTTGATAGCCATAATCTTCCAGCTTGCCAGAAAAATTTACTGTATTATCTAAAACTATATAATTGCTATTTAACGCATACATATAGTAATTCATTGACTGCATATCCACTCCGTAAACAATCTGAATGTTTGCATTATACTGTCTCATAGAAACTTCAAGTCCTGTTGGTACGACTACTCGAATCACTTCATCAGTATCCTTTTCCAATATATCACATACTAAAATTGTCTGGGTTGGCAATTTATACCAATTGGACGCTTTGCTGTAATTTTCTGCTATAAAAATGAATTTTCCTCCTACGATTAGAATTGCAATCAACGCAACGGTCACCAGAATCTTTTTTAATTTGACGTGAACATTAAGAACTATTACTGTTGCCGCATAGGCAATTATGATTGTAGTTGGCAGCAGCCAAAATATTCTCCAATATACTTGGCCTTCAATAAAAACAATAATTATATGTGCTATCAACGGGTTATAAATAACAACCAGTGTTATTAGGGGATAATAATATAGCAGCGCCCTGTTCTGCTTGTTTCGTTCCCAAATATATATGCAAACCATAGCTAAGAAAAACAGCAGCATATACATGCCGCTTCCAGCATATTGCGAATAGGAGGCAAATATTTGTGTTAGGGCATTTTTAATAATTTCCAACATTTTAGTTCCTCTTTGATTTCGTTATCTTATTAAACTTACGATACCACTGGCAATACATGGTGCACAGCAGGCTATTGAATATACAAACGTACTCATCTTCCTGTTTTGAATTGCAAACACAAAACCAAGGCATGCAATCATAATGGGCGCCAAAATAAACCCCATTGAGGATGTCAGGCAGGCAGCCAAAGCGCAGGCAAACAGCATACTCCATGCACCCAAACCTCGTTCACCATTCATGCATTCCAACGAGAAGTAGAGAATGGATGGCAGAACTATATTAGCAAGAATAGCCTTTCCCTGCCAGATACGAAAGAGCAGGAAGGTTGAGTTCGTATATTTCGAAACGTTGCCAAAAAGATTAAGAATGCATAGAAATAACAGAAAAAGCACCACAGCGGAGGGTCGATTGGGAAAAAGTTTCTTACCAATCACAGCCAATATAGCATATGAAAAGGGTATCAAAACAGCGGGTAAAATTGTATGAGCTACAATAGCCGGATGGATTAACACTAATTTTGATATAAGTGCAACAAATACCGGGAATGGCGACATTACATACCTGCTAGGACATAAGTATGAACCCGCCCCCGTAAAAGGATCATACTGATAAATCGCATCAGTAGCCACAGTAGTTGTTGCTGATGCAACGTAAAAGGAATCATCAGAATCCTCGTGCTGATAATATGTCAGAATAAACGCTTGAGCCATAATCAACAAAATAACAATAATAGTGAACCATGGCAGCACCTTAAGTTGAACGATATTGTGGATTTTAATCTCTTTGAAACGCCTTTTATTGTAAATCAATGCTAATAAACAAAGAATCAACATTGAAAGACTCCAGCAAATAACAAGAACATGAAAAGGTATTTTAAGAAATAGCATTGGCATCACTAACACATAAAATACTGCCATCATGCAAATAACACCGCAAACCAATGCCAGTAAAAGATCAGTCTTCTTTTCTTTGAACAACTGATTGATAATAAGCGTTCCGATCAATACAGGAACAATTAGCAACCAAAACAAGATCAATGAGCATTCAAGAAAGTACATAATGTTATCCTTTTCTCAATCACTGGTCAATTCATTATTCGAATACAGAGGAATACAAAAAGCATCACACGCAGGCCTACAAAAGATATATCATAAAGAATTCTATCATATCTATAGGAATCCAGATATGTTGCATTATTATATTTGTATAAATTACACAAACGTGATAATTAATCACTGTCAAAAGATTAATGTTTTTCTTCCCATGTTCTTAGTTCATCCCTGATATACTGAAGTGTCATGAGTTTTTCTTTCACTTCTTCAACTGTTAGTATATCTGTATTACCCGAATTAAATTCGGTAAGTTCATTTCTCAGTTGATCTCCATCAGTAAAATATTTGTCATAATTCAGATCGCGTTTATCTGCCGGAACCCGGAAAAAGTTGCCCATATCAATAGCCTGAGCGCATTCCTCGTTTGTCAGAAGTGTCTCATGCATTTTTTCACCGTGACGAATGCCAATAATCTTAATTTCGTTATCTGCATGGAATAGTTCCTTCACTGCCTGAGCTAGATCTCCTATGGTAGATGCCGGTGCTTTTTGCACCATAATATCCCCGCTTTCTGCATTTTCAAAAGCAAAAAGTACGAGTTCGACCGCTTCTTCAAGGCTCATGATAAAGCGTGTCATTGCAGGTTCAGTAATCGTCAGAGGTTTGCCTGCTTTAATCTGTTCAATAAATAATGGAATGACCGAGCCTCTTGAACACATAACATTTCCGTATCGGGTACCGCATATCAGCGTCTTCGTTGGAGACACCGTTTTAGATTTAGCCACAAAAACCTTCTCCATCATAGCTTTCGATGTTCCCATGGCGTTTACCGGATAAGCAGCCTTATCGGTCGAAAGACAGATAACCTTCTTCACTCCGGCCTCTATAGCTGCAGTCAGTACATTATCTGTACCTAATACGTTGGTTTTGACAGCTTCTAGTGGAAAAAATTCACATGATGGAACTTGTTTTAAAGCAGCAGCATGGAAGATAAAATCAACCCCATGCATGGCATTTTTCACACTCGACAAATCACGTACATCGCCGATATAGTACTTAATCTTATCACTCTTGTATTTATGCCGCATGTCGTCCTGTTTTTTCTCATCACGGGAAAAAATGCGGATCTCTCCAATATCAGTATTCAGGAAACGGTCAAGAACCGCATTGCCAAAGCTTCCTGTCCCCCCTGTAATTAATAGAGTTGCATCTTTAAACATTATACTTTCCTCCAATTGTGATTGTCTTTTATTATTTTCTCCAGACAGTTCTATTAATAATTCCTGTGTAACTCTGAATAATCTTAACAACTTTAGTGCTCACATTCTCATCTGCATAATCCGGCGTTGTTAACCCCAAATCACCATTGGCATACATCGCCACAGCCAGGTCTACTGCCTGCAGCACTTGTTCAGTGCTGATGCTTCCAATAATAAAGTTCCCTTTGTCCATTGCTTCCGGTCTTTCTGTGCTTGTACGCACAGATACAGCCGGGAACTTGAAGTAGGATGATTCTTCCGGGATTGTTCCGCTGTCGGATACAACGCAGAAAGCATTTACCTGCAGATGGTTATAGTCCGAAAAACCAAATGGCAGCAGGCTTCTGACATTGGGATGGAACTCAAACTGTCTCTGCTCGATAAATTTAGCACTCCTGGGATGTGTGCTGTATATCACAGGCATATCATATATTTCAGCCATTGCGTTGACGGCATTCATAAGTCCAAAGAAGTTTTTCTCAATATCAATGTTCTCTTCGCGATGTGCTGACAGCAAAATATACTTGCCCTTTTCGAGTCCCAGCGTCTCAAGAATGGCGCTGGCTTCTATCTTTGCAAGATTGGCTGTCAATACTTCTGCCATCGGCGAACCGGTTACATAGGTGCGTTCCTTGGCGATTCCCTCATAATTAAGATACCGTCTGGCGTGTTCACTGTAGCAAAGGTTCACATCTGAGATATGATCCACGATGCGGCGGTTTGTCTCCTCCGGCAAATTCTCATCAAAGCAGCGGTTTCCTGCTTCCATGTGGAAAATCGGAATCTTGAGTCTTTTGGCGGAAATGGCAGCCAGGGCTGAGTTAGTATCGCCCAAAATCAAAAGCGCATCCGGCTTCACTTCATCAAGAATACGGTAACTCTTTGCTATAATGTTGCCGATAGTCTCGCCCAAATCATTACCGACCGCATTCAAATAGTGGTCAGGTGCACGTAGACCAAGATCTTCAAAAAAAATCTGATTAAGTGTGTAATCCCAATTCTGTCCGGTATGCACAAGAACATGGTCAAAATATGTATCACATTTTTTGATGACCTCAGAAAGGCGGATAATTTCCGGTCTTGTTCCGAGAATGGTCATCAATTTCAGCTTTCTTGCTTTTGTCTCGCTCACACTTATACCTCCAGAAAATACGTATCCGGCTTCTCCGGATTAAAACATTCATTTGCCCACATAACAGTAACCATCTCCGTATCACCCACGTTCTCAATGTTGTGTGTGTACCCGGTTGGAATATCAACCACTTCAAGCTTATCACCGCTGACATGATACTCAATAATCTCGTCAGTACCAATCTGACGGAAACGAATCACGCCCCGGCCGCTAACTACAAGAAATTTCTCGTTCTTACTGTGATGCCAGTGATTGCCTTTGGTAATACCAGGCTTGGATACATTAACAGATATCTGACCTCGTTCCGGTGTCCGAATGAACTCGGTAAAAGATCCCCTGTTATCCACATTCATCTTCAAAGGATAGTTGAATTGATCCCTCGGCAGATAACTTAAGTAAGTGCTGTACAGCTTTGAGGTAAAGGCATCCGTCATATCAGGAATGCCTCTCTCCTCACGGCTCGCCTTAAAAGAATAAATCAAATCAACAATCTCACCGAGAGTAATTGTATAGGTCACCGCTACCGAGCAATATTCGCCAGCCTGGTTTGGCGTTCCCTTAACTGCATGAAGCAGTTCCTCGACAACGTCATCAATATAAACCAGATTCATCACGGCACTTCGGTCGTTAATCTGAATGGGAAGGTCACTTGCGATATTATTGCAGAAAGTAGCTACAGCGCTGTTATAATTCGGCCGGCACCACTTTCCGAAGACATTCGGGAAGCGGAACACAAACACCCTCGCACCGGTCTCCCGTGCATAGGAGAACATCAGTTCTTCCCCTGCCTTCTTACTCTGTCCATATGGGTTCTCCAGAGCTGCCTGCGTGGAAGAAGAGATCATAACCGGACATGTGTTCTTATGAGACTTAAGCGTGTCCAGCAGAGTCGATGTAAAACCAAAGTTCCCCTCCATGAATTCCGACTGATCCTTAGGGCGGTTCACACCGGCCAAATGGAAAACAAAATCGGTTTCCGTGCAGAATTTATCAAGCAGCAAAGGATCGGTGTCAATATCAAATTCAAAAACATCCGTGTATCCCTGATTTTTCAGTTCAAGAACCAGGTTCTTTCCGACAAACCCTTTTGCTCCGGTTACAAGTATTTGCATTATTTTCACCATTCATTTCTATCTCAGTTTGAAAGTTACAATTATCAATTAATCCAGTTCTTTATTGACAAACAACAAAATTCATTCGTGAATTCACGAATGCCATAACATTATAGTAGCAATCAAACTATTTGCCAACGTCTTTTCATAATACGCATATTTTTTACAGTGATATTATATTATTTTATGTTGTCCAAAAATTGCCACAATAAGTGTGACTACAGTGGTGCTTCTGCAGTAATCCAAGCGGGATTGAAGCGATATATATTGAAGGAATCTGATGCGGCCGCAAATTGAAATCCATACTTCTCTAAATCCTCTGATACAGTTTGAGTTTTATTAATAACCAGGTAGTTGCATTCAAAAGATGTCATTGCCAGACTGGCTGCATAGACATCCAATTGAGGCTGCAGTAATAGAAGAAACATACGCCAGGTTGCAACATTTTCCACCTTCGTATTATCATACCCACCTCTGCCGTAAGGCATTTGTATCTTTGCATCATATTGCCTCACTGTTGTTACAAGGTCCGGTGGAACGGCAACTCGAATTTCAGCGCCGTTCGAATCATTCTCCAAAAAATTGCACACTTGTACAGTCTGAGGCGGCACTTTATATAAATTGGAAGACAGAATATAATTGTTTCCGGAATAAACAAACCGCCCGCACAGTATCATAATTGCCAGCAAGGCAGCCGTAACGAGCACTTTCCTTGCTTTTTCAGGAACAATAATAATGGTAACTGTTGCTGTATAGGCAATACATATATTGACGGGCAATATCCAGAATATTCTCCAGTAAACTTCCGGACCTATTAATGCAATGAGTCCTACCGCGATTAGGGGATTAAAAATAACAGCGAGTGTTACCAGAGGATACTGAAAAAGGAGTATATTATTTTCGCTTCTTCTCCCCCTTATATTATAGGTATTATACTGTCTTTCCCAAATATTAATATAAATGAGTGAAATAAAAAATAACATCATATATATACCGCTTCCGGCATACTGTGAATATGCTTTGGTTATTTGTGTCAAGGTGCTTCCGATTAGTTCAATCATTTTCATTCCTCATTTGGTCAAATATTGAATGACTACATTAACGATGCCACCAGCTATACAGGGAGAACAGCAAATAATAGAATACTTTAATGTTTGAAGAGTTCTATTTCGAATCGCAAATACAAGTCCAAGGCACGTAATCATAATAGGTGCAAGCACAATTCCCATAGAAGATGTCAGGCAAGCAGCCAAAGCGCTGGCAAACAACATCATCCATTCGCCAATTTTTGCTTTTCCAGGCATGGCCCGGAAAGCAAAATACAACGTTGCCGGCAGGACAATGTTGGCCAGTACAGCCTTCCCCTGCCATATGCGAAACAATAGAAATGTAGAATTGGTATATACCGATACAAACCCGAATATGTTAATGGCACATAAAAACAGAAGAAAAAGCATCACTGCTTCTGGTTTTCCAGGAAACAGCCGCTTACCCAACACGGCCAAAATAGCATAAGAAAGTGGAATGAATATGGCCGGTATAATCGTATGCGCGACGATAGCTGGATGGGACTGCAACAGCTTGGAAAGAAGTGCAATAAAAGTAGGAAAAGGAGACAAAACGTATCTGCTCGGGAATGCGGTTAATGACAAGCCTGGGGCGGGATCATATTTCAGACCTGTATATGGATCATACTGAAAAATCGTATCCGTCGTTGCATCAGTATTTGCAGTAGCAACGAAGAAGGCGTCATCGTCATCCACATGCATGTATCCAGCCAGAATGAAAGCCTGTCCTAATACAAGAATGATAACGAGAATAGCAAACCACGGCAATGCCTTCATTTGTTGAAGGTTATAATTAAAGATGTCTTTCCATCGTTTCCTGTTTAAAAAAATCGCCATTCCACAAAGGATTAAGATCAGGACACCCCAACAAATCATAAGAATATGCAAGGGTATACGAAGAAACAGCATTGGTAGAACAAGAATATAAAAAACAGTCAGCATGCTTATGGCACCATAAACAAGTGCCAACAGTAAACTTGTTTCTTTTTCTTTAAGCAGCTGATTTACAATCAGTGTTCCAACTAACCCAGGAACAATCAGCAACCAAAATGAGATCAAGAGAATTTGCAGTAAATGCATTATGAAATTATACCTTTCCTAAAATATTATATTTATTTATTTATGCATTATATGTGATATAGAAACTTTTTTAAAAAATTGATAACAATTCACCTAATATTACAAGCGTTTAAAGTATTTTATCATATCTATGAAAAACATGAAATACTGTCAATCCGTTGTTCTTGATAATGCCAAATGTTTTTCAACGCTGATTCAAAGAACCCGTCAATTTTATAAATAGATCACTCTGACCCAATTACATTTTTATTTCTATAGTCAGTAAGGGTTCAGATGCTCTGCAAAACTTTCTGCAATTCCACACTGTAGAAATCTCAACATATATCAACATCATATGCATAGTGCAGCAGTAGATCAAGTACGTAATCGAAAGTGATGTTTCGATGTTTCTATGAACTCTCAACAATTTTCAATATCTTTGTTGCTTTCAGAGTAATACTGACTTGCTCGTAGCACACAATGACTTGTTGAATATAAAAAATCATCTATGTTCTTTTCATGGTGTTTATCCCCAAAATACAATTTACTTATCTAAAGCCGTGAGTACTTTCCCAAAACCTTCTTTGCAATTAAATTTGCATACCCAACCTAATTTCTTCAACTTGCTGTTATCCGGAGGTATAAATCCAACAGCTTTATTTTCAAGATAAATCTCATCATTTTCGCGTTCGCTTGTAATAACCTTCAAATTCTTCTCAGGGCATAATGAAATTATAACTTGGGCAAGCTCTTTAACGCTAATGAACATATCTGAATTGCATACATTATAGGCTTCACCGGGCTCTCCATCTAACAAGATTTTAAAATATCCAGCTATTGCATCTGCAATATAACAAAAACTTCTCATTGCGCTTCCATCACTAAACATAACAATGAGAAGTCAACGGTTTTTCGGACAATCTGCTAAGCAACACTTTGTAGATGCAGTTGTTGCCAGGCGTTAAGGAAATTGAGAGGGCTTTGGTAGCCCAGTCGTTTTTGTACCCGGTGTCGGTTGTAGAAGACCTCAATATATTCGAAGATGGCTTGGCGGATGGATTCGCGGGTCGGATAGAATCTCCAGTGTACGATCTCTTTCTTGAGGATGGAGAAGAAGCTTTCGCTCCACGCATTGTCTCCCGGTCTGCCGACATAAGAGAAGCTCTGTTTCCAACCGTAATCCGATAATTGTGTCATCACGTCATCGGCTGTGTACTGACTTCCACGATCGCTGTGAAAGATAACATCTGTCGGCAAGTGCCAGCGATCCTGAGCAGCCCTCAGTGTTTGCAAAATCAACTCCTTCTTCATGTTCTCAGCCTAACTCGAAGCCAGAACCGTATTGGTGAATACATCTCGAATCTGACAGAGATAGTCGAATCCTTCGCCCGTTCGGATGTAACTGATATCGCTTGAAATGACCTGGAAGGGATTGTCGATCACGAGGGTTTTTGTAAGGTTCTTATATTCGTCTCCGCGCGCCTTCCGGCTATCTGTCAGCGAATGTTGCCTGCGGATGCGATGGCAGGATTTCAGGCCTTTCTGATGCATAATACGCTGAATTACCTTGTACGAGGCCGGCTCTCCGTCGCGCCGGAGAATGCCGTATATCCGATCCACCTCGTATGTTCCATCTCCTTCTTCAAAGAGGGCGATCACCCGGTCTTCAAGAACTTCTTGTGCCTT
>Ga0209429_10001287_pt1 | contig 15757 bp, 12 predicted proteins | sample BarGraNGADG00212_3_FD_184493 | JGI IMG/M metagenome (GOLD analysis project Ga0209429, IMG submission 184493) | Arctic peat soil microbial communities from Barrow, Alaska - Barrow Graham LP Ref core NGADG0004-212 (SPAdes) (version 2) | ecosystem: Environmental > Terrestrial > Soil > Wetlands >... | reverse complement strand
TGCATTTAAAAAAGCATCCGAAATCTGATATCTTGCATGGAATCGCACAGAGCTGATTCACAAAACCGGAAAGGGCATTTTTCCCAATCCGCTGCAGGGTTTGTGGAAAAGAGGACTAATGGCCGGACGTGACACAAGTCTTTACGTAGAGATCCGCGAACCGGACTCTTCATAATGCTCACTGGCAGCACCCGTAAATATTGCATGAATCATAACATTGTACCGGAAATAAATCAATAAGAATGAATTCTCATTGTCTCCCCTTTGATGGCCTGAGCTAGAAATGACTCTGCCTGATGCAAATAAGTATATCTGAGTTTCAATTTAAGGTATACTTATATTATTACAAGTAAGAAAGTCTGCTGCCGTGCAATGGTGTCCGGTTTGTAGATTGGAGGTTTTTCATGATCGCTTTACTTCTTGTTGCGGGTTATGCAACCAGACTCTATCCGTTAACCATAAATACCCCTAAGCCTCTCCTCCCCGTCGCCGGCCGTCCTATGCTTGATTATATTGTCGATGAACTTGACACACTGCCGGACCTTACGGGCATTTGCCTGATTTCCAATCACCGCTTTGCAGGACATTTTGAGGAATGGGCTTCCGCGCGAAGACTCGTTTCTCCGCATGTACCGATTACCGTTCTCAACGACGGTACGACCGACGATTCCAATAAGCGCGGCGCCATCGGTGATATTCAGTTTGCCATTGATACCCTGCACATTGATGAAGATACGGTCATTATTGCCGGTGACAATCTTTTTACCTACCGCCTCAAAGATATGTACGATCATTTCATGAAGATCCGCAGGGATCTTCTGATTGCCATTCATGTTCCGGACAAATCCCAGCTCCAGAAACTCGCAGTCGCGACGCTTGACGGACAGGGCAAAGTTCTGCGCATGGTAGAAAAGCCCAGTGAACCGGAGTCCGGGACTGCTATTTATGCGACATATTTCTATTTAAAAGAGACTCTTCCGCTGATCCGCAAATACCTTGAAGAGGGCAACACACCGGATGCACCGGGTCATTTCCCGTCCTGGCTTTACACGCGCAGGGATGTGTTCGCGTATCTTGCAGACGGCAATTGTATCGATATCGGTACGCCCGAAAATTATAAAGACGTAACGGAGAATTTTCCAAAGCTCTGGTCAGGGCGTAAAGCGCTGCCGGGCGAGGAATAATTGTCTGCATGGAGGAACTGCGATGACCCTTTTGGAGAAGACTGCCGGCTCACTTGATCACCATCCGCATGAAGCACCCGGTCAGCAGGATTTTTTCCGGACGATGACTTATATCAGCGGACATCGTCACCCGGACACCGATTCCATTGTATCCGCCATGGCTTATGAAGCACTCAAGGCTAAGCTCGGGGAATCAGCAATTGCCGTACGGCTCGGGGATATTAATCCGGAGACCGCAATGGTTCTGAAGCGGTTTAATCTGAGCGCGCCGCCTTCCCTTTCCGATATCCGGACACAGGTCCGGGATCTGCAGATTGATCATCCGATACCCGTTTCACCGGATGCCTCTCTTTGGGAAGCTTGGGATCATCTTCAGGAAGAACAGACAAAATCCCTTCCCGTCGCTGATATGGAGGGTCATTTTCTCGGACTCGTCACAAGCGGCGACATTGCTGTTTTTGACATGCGTCAGATTCAGGAGGCCAGCACTACCGCTACTCTCAAAAATCTGATCAGTACAGTTAAAGGAAAGCATATCTGCGGTCCAGGAACACCTTTTCTGGAAGCACCTATCTTTGTTGCAGGTCTCGACTGCAGCCTTCATAAAGACGGTATCGTCCTTGGGGAGACTGTTAATGAAGCGATGATTATGCATGCCGACGAGGCACGCGTCCTATGCCTTGTTGCCTGCAACGTGGACGATCCGGAAGCCTTCCGGTTATCACTGTCCAGCCAGACGCGGGCGGTTTCCCATACTACTGTTATCTCTTCCCCTTTTAACCTGTACAAGACGCTTCGCCTTCTTACCCTTGCAACATCGGTATCCACCATCATGCACAGCACCAGTGTGGTCCGGTTCGGACTGCGCGATTATCTGGACGATGTCAGGAATGCCATGCTGTCAAGCCGTTTCCGCAGTTATCCTGTTGTCGACGATTACGGTCATGTGGCAGGACTAATTTCACGGTTTCATCTGATCCGGCCGGCCCGTAAAAGAGTCATCCTTGTCGATCATAACGAGATGGCACAGTCTTTTCCAGGTCTTGAACAGGCCGAAATTATCGAGATTATCGACCATCACCGTATCGGCGATGTGACGACGGACGGTCCGATCTATGTACGTAATGAACCGGTTGGCTCTACAGCTACGATTATCGCAAGCATGTATTTTGAACGCAATATATTTATCGACCGTCCGATTGCCGGAATCCTGCTTGCAGCTATTCTTTCCGATACTATCTTTTTCAAGTCCCCGACCTGTACGCCCCGGGACCGTGAAATCGCCCAGAAATTATCCATTCTTTCAGGCGAAAACATAGACATCCTTGCCGAGGCAATGTTCACACCGGATGATTCTCTTCTGAAAATGTCAGCCAAAGAGCTTCTCAGTATGGATTTCAAGGTCTTCCGCATGGCCGGCGCCAAAGTCGCCATCGCACAGATCAGTGCGATGGATATTTCGCCGTTCCTTGCGCGCCAGGACGATTTGCTCGCTCAGATGGATATCGACCGCAAGCTTGAGGACTATGATATGGTCATGATGGCTTTGACGGACATCGAAAAAGGAGGCTCCCAGATATTAGTATCCGGAAGCCTCGGGGACGCAATTGCAAGAGCGTACGGTGAGGAAGCAAGAGGCAGGAATTCTTTCTACCTTCCCGGTGTCATGAGCCGCAAAAAGCAGATTGTCCCGCAGCTTTCCATGGTAGTCGGCATCGGTTAACGAGTCACTTTCCGTTACTCCTCCTGCGGTGCCTTTTCAAGCTTCCTGTCCGTGATGAACATCACGGAATCGCCGCGGCGTATCATAAGCCAAAAGGTGCCGGCTGTTAAAAGTACCGCCGGTATGATTATAAGGAGGGGATTTACATCCGCTGAAAAGCTCTCCGACAATAGGACTGACAATGTATTCAGCGTTATATGGAATACTATTGTCATCAGTAAAGAGCCGTATTTTATATAGACATATCCCAGCAAAAGTCCGAGAACACCGGCATATACTCCCTGAAGAAGATTCATATGCAGAATACCGAACAGAGCAGCCTGGATCAAAAGGGCCGGCAGAACGCGGACATAACCCAGCAGCCGGTTCAGTACGACGCCCCGCATCAGAAATTCCTCAGCGACAGGAGCAACGATGCCGACGGTAATAACCTGAAGGATTACCGGCGCACCGGTAAAACCCTGCATCAAGACCTGATAGTCAGGGAAATACTGTTCTAAATTGAATCCGCTGATAATATACGAGATAGCAAAATCAGCAAATACAGCCAGAGCGGCAACCAATACGTAATCCGTAATTTTGAAGGCAGAAATAGCAGGCCGCTTTTGTCCCTTCATCTGCCTAAAATACATAAACGCGAAAATAGGCAGAACCAACAGATCACATGCGAGAGCGAGCGGCAGTGTCTGGCTTATCGCCCAGTCCGTCAACTGCTGCGACATAACGAGGGAATCGGCTGCCTGATTAATGACGGGCAGAATTCTGGTGACGACATAATACAGCGCCACAACAATTCCGACTGCAAATTGTATCCCCACAAATATCAAAAGGGGATAAAGTACGCGCCAGATCTTAAACACGGGGCTATGCTTTTTCGGGGCTGCCGCAGTAAATACAGGTGCGGCATTGAGCGGTTCTTTGGGGTTCATTACTGTGTTTTCGTCCATTTATCTGCTCCCTTTTTTTGATGAATCAGTACCAGAATCAATATAGAAATCAATATCACACCGGAAACGATCAATCCGCCTTCGGGCCCGAAAGCGCCGCCCGTGATGTATTTCGCCTTATACTACTGATATCCCATGCCTTCGTAATAATACGCAGGCCCGTCAACCGGCATATTCAGATGGGAGAGATAGGAATCAAGATCGCTTTTTTTGAGGTCCGCAAAAACGCCGAGAAGTGCTGAAAGTCCCACATCTGTTGTCGGATAGTAATCGACAAACTGGACGCCATCAGGATACTTGTTGTCTTTTAGCATCGCTGCCTTTGCATCATCATAAACCATGATTCCGTCAATAAGACCATTGGCGAGGGCTTGCTTGGGTGAGTAAACCCGGCCATCTGCCAGAGCTTCGACGTCTGCGGTTGTCATGCCGCGGCCGTCGGCAACTATCTGGACGAACTGATCGTAGGTCTCCTTTAAGATGGTGGTATATATAGCTTTCTGCTCATCGGTAAACCCTTCAAAATAGCTTCCCATAGTCTTGTTTTTACCTACATAAATCGAGGTAGTCTTAATCCCCTGCTTTTCAAGGAATCCGGAAATATCAATGTACGTTCCGGCAGTAACACCGATGGAACCGGTCATGCAGTTGCGGTTCATAAGTATTTTGCCGGCTGACGCTGCGAGATAATACCCGCCTGAAGCCGCCATACTGCCGCAGTATGCATAAATCGGACGGCCGGTTGCTTCTTTATATGCCTCAAGCTTGAGGTACAATTCGTCAGTTGCATAGACTTCTCCGCCGGGTGAGTCAATGAAAAGCAGAATTCCCTTATTGTCAGCATTATTCATCAATGAGTCAACGGTTGACAGCAGGAATGCCTGATTGTACGTCGTTGTTCCGGATAAAAGTGAGGAAGCAGGCGCTGCACTTGTTATTGTACCTTCTATATGCAGAACAGCAATGTATCCGTCACGGCCGGTATAGTCCGGACCGGTCGACGGTGAGGAAAATACAGCGAAAACCAATAAAATCATACACAGAAATATGCCGGCCACAAAAAGTGAGCCGCCGACAATCAATGCAATAACCCATCCTTTCATTTTGCTTTTCGGAGGCGCTGGTCTGGACGGGTTTATCGGGTTCTCATAATGGCTCATATTTGTCTCCTTTTTCGTAAATCCTATTCCTCGACGTACCACCCTAACACTTTGACAAACGGCATCTCAGAGGACAGCTGATATAGCGCAAGCAGGGCATCCTTGCCCATTGCAGGGCAGACAAAATCAAGAAAGAATGAATATTCGCCCGGTGTATTTTGAATCGGTCGGGAAAAAATCGAGATTAAGTTCAGGCCGCGGTCTGCGAAAATCTCCAGGGCTGCCACAAGCGCTCCGCTTCTGTGAGGAAGATGCATCAATGTACTGATCCGGTCCGCATCCGGTGTAATGACGAGCTCCTTTGCCACGGCAATGAACCTAGTCTGGTTGGAAGCTGCATTGCATATCTCAACAGGCAAAATCTCCAGTCCGTTTCTGCGGGCTGACTCTTCCGAAGAAATCGCCGCCAGTGAAGAATCCCCGCGATTCTTCACCTCCTCAGCTGCAAACGCCGTATTATCGGATGGTTTCGAGTCCCATCCATACCGGCAGATAATTTCCGAACACTGCGAAATTGCCTGCGGATGGCTGGTTACTGTCCGGATATCCGAAAGCTTTGTTCCGGGAATAACCGCCAGTGTATGCGCAACTGAAATGGATGTCGCACGCACAATATGAAGGCTCTTTTTCTGTAGAAGTTCATATACATTATCAACCGTCCCTGCAGTAGTATTCTCTAGCGGGAGCACCGCTACATCAGCTTCACCGGATAAAACTAGTTCGCAGGCCTGTGAGAATGTGTGCACTTCCATTTTGGAAGCATTCGGAAAAAGCTTATGCGCCGCCTGCTCCGAGTAAGACCCCCTGGTGCCTCCATAAGCTGCCTTCCTGACAAAATCGAGCGAGGTCAAGGCCGTTTCAAGCGACTGCCCGATCTTCCAGTTCCGGTCGCCCGGCATCAAAATATCATACTGCTTTTCCCGTGAGATGCGCATCATTGTCTTCATAAGCGCATCTACTCGTGTCGCCATATCGTCTCCTGCGCGCCGGCGGGCCAGATCCGATACTTCAGCCTCCCGGCGTGCATCGTACACGGATGTTTTTGAGTGGATTTTGGTATACGCGATTTCTTCGGCCAGATCCATCCTGCGGTTGAATACATTCATCAGTTCAACATCAACCTGGCTGATCTGTTTACGCAGTTCGGAAAGCACAGAATTTTGGTCCGGCGCTGCGGTGGCAGCGACTTCCGGTTCAAGGACCGGGGTATGCTCTGCTGCGGCGGAGGCTTCTTCTTCTTCTGCCACGGCAACAGCTGGTACTGATGATGCATTTTCAGGTTTTGGAATCACCCTCGAAGCATTATTACCTGTTATTTCAGGAAAAATATGATCGTGCACAAGCTTTTCGAGTCCGACAAGATAGCTGTCGAGTCCAAGTCCGGATATTTGTCCGACACAGGCAGGCTGTATGACCGAAACACTTCTGAACAGTTCCCTTTTATGGATGTTGGAAATATGTACCTCCATAACAGGCAGGCCGCACAGAAGAAGTGCATCCAGAATGGCATAACTATAGTGTGTATACGCACCTGCGTTTATAACAATTCCGGAAGCATATCCCATTGATTCCTGTATGGCAGTTACAATACCGCCCTCATCATTAGACTGAAAAAATGCAGGCTCGACGCCAAGTTCTTTTGCCCTGGTCCGGAAAGCATCTTCAACCTGTGACATAGTGAAGCTTCCATAATGCTCTTTGCTGCGTTTGCCGAGCATATTCAGGTTCGGCCCGTTAATCAGCAGAATTACCGGCATGGTATCTTTGTCACCCATATCAGCCCTCCTCCATCAGGTCAAGGAGTGCAATTGCCATTGCACTTTCCACAATCGGCACCGCGCGCGGCACAACACAGGGATCGTGCCTCCCCTTTAGTGTAAGTTTGTCATTTTGCATCGTCTCAAGATTAATTGTATCCTGTTCACGTGAAATGGATGATGTCGGCTTGAAAGCACATCGGACAACAATCGGCATGCCATTTGAAATACCGCCTTCAATGCCGCCTCCGTGATTGGTGGTAAGGCGGATCCCTTTTTCGGAAATCTGCGGATGATCATTATTCTCCGAAGCATTCGCCCTTGCAACTGCAAATCCGCGGCCGAATTCAACACCTTTCACTGCAGGAATTCCAAATAGAATCGAAGCCAGACGGCTTTCGATATTGTCAAAAATCGGGCGTCCAAGACCGGCTGGAAATCCCGTCGCAAGGCACTCGACAATGCCGCCGACCGAATCAAGGCCCATGCGCGCCGCTTCAATGGCGGCTTTCATCTTCTCTCCCTGCTCATCGGACAGAACCGGAAAATCCTTATCCGCGACCGATTCAGGTAATGTCAGCATGTCGTAGGGCGTATCGGAAATTCCGGCAGTCTCATAAATATGTCCCCGGATCTCGATCCCCCGCTGCTCGAGAATCTGCATGCATACGGCACCCGCAAACGTAAAGGGCGCCATAATTCTCGCAGAAAAGTGACCGCCGCCCCGGGGATCATTTGCTCCGTTATACCGGGCGAGTGCCGTAAGGTCTGCATGACCCGGCCTTGGCTTTGAGACAAGTTCCGCGTAGTCCTGCGATCTCGTATCCGTATTGCGGATTTCAGCACAAAGCGGAGTGCCCGTTGTTTTGCCGTGATAAAATCCTGAGAGTATCTCCGCCAGATCCGGTTCGCTGCGCTTGGTCGACCAAGCCTGCTGCCCCGGCGCGCGCCGCTTCATGTGTTCCCTGATCCTGTCGGTATCCAGCGGCACACCGGCCGGAAGGCCGTCGATGATGACGCCGATTCCTTTGCCGTGTGATTCACCGAAAAGACTGATTCTGACCTTATTCCCCCACATCGAGCTCATGAGCCAGCCCTCCTGCCATCCGAAAATTCCGGAAAAAATCCGGGTATGATTTATCTACCGCACGGTAATCTGATATTCGTACTGGACCGTCCGCCCGTGTTGCTGCAATTGCTGCAGCCATAACCATTCTGTGGTCGTGAAAAGAATCTACTTCGCAGGCTTTGAAAAGAGGACTGCCTGAAAAATAAGACCGGCCGGATATTATTAATCCGTCACGTGTTTCCTCAATCTCTGCGCCAAGTCTGGTCAGCATGTCACAGGTCGCCTTCAGGCGATCACATTCTTTGAGCCGCAGACGTTCGGCGTGTGTGATTTTTGTTATGCATCCCGTTGCCGCTGCTGCAACAGCAAGTATCGGTACCAGATCCGGAAACTGCGAAACATCGATTTCTATAGATGCCTCTTGCGCAGCGGCCGCTGCGCAAGCTGAATCTTTTAGTTTTATTAAGAGGGTCTGAATCTCCCTGTCTCCCTGTGAGGAGTGCAGCGGGAGATCCAGAACTGATACGTTATGTCCGAGGTATTCTGCGACAAGCCAGAAAGCAGCCTGCGAGAAGTCAGGCTCCGCCCGGTAGGGCGCAGTCCTTTTATAGGTCTGTCCTCCTCTGATATTGTATCCGCCGGATATTTTCTCAGTCTCAACGCCAAACGCACGCATTACATCCCGTGTCATTTCAACATACGGCTCAGATTCAAGCGGCGTCGTAAGTACTATTTCCGAATCATCCGCAAGAAGAGGCAAGGCCATGAGAAGTCCTGAAATATATTGTGAGCTGATATTGCCCGGAACCTTGAAAATACCGGGCTTCAATTGACCGGTGACCTTAAGCGGCAGTATACGGTCATGTCCCGGGAATTCCATCCATACGCCTTTGCCGTCAAAAATCTCTGTGTATTCCCCGAGTGGCCGCAGCGGAAGCCGGCCGGATCCGACGATGCGGGCCGGAATTCCCAGTGCTGCAACAAGGGGTACCAGAAAGCGCAAAGTTGATCCGGATTCCCTGCAGTCAAAAAATACCGGATCGTTCCCGGAAAGGGTGTGTCCATGCAGCTGTTCCAGCCTTGCTGCCATAACGGTATGGACGCATCCTTTTGTAGTAAAAATGTCATCTGACAAGCCTTCCTCGCCAAGATCAGCCAGGGAAAGGTCGCCCGCCAGGGATGCACAGATCAGAGACCGGTGCAGCAGGCTTTTGGAAAGCGGTACACGGACACGCCCCTCCAGATCACCTGGATTGACAAGGATACTTTGCATAGGCTTCTTCCTCCCGTCAGGATACGATTTCCGTCTTTTTGGCGTCTTCGATCGCTTTTTCAAGTTGGGTCTTCAAGACGCCGACAGACATCGGGTATGTTGCGGCCTCGCCGATTTTTTTAAGCAGAACATAGTATAATTTGCCGGACAGCTTTTTCTTGTCTGAAAGCATTGCCGTATAAAGGTCCTCAAAATCAAGATCGGTAGACAGGGGGAGATTCCAGCGGGAAAGCACGGCACGGATTCTGTCTGTCGTGCCGGCAGGTGTGATACCTGCATTCTCTCCGATAACAGAAGCATATACCATACCGATAGCTACGGCCTCTCCATGGGTCAGCTTCGAAAATCCTGTAACTTTTTCGACGGCATGTCCCATTGTGTGCCCGAAGTTCAGGAGCATGCGCTCGCCCGTATCGAATTCATCATTCTGTACGACCGTTGTCTTAATGCGTATACAGCGCTCAAGAATCCATTCCAGGTCAAACGTGCCTTTTTCAATGGACTCAAACAGCATTTCGTCCCTGATACAGCCGTACTTGATAACTTCAGCCATTCCTTCAGCCATTCTGGCCCTCGACAGTGTGGAAAGTACGCTCGGATCAATAACAACAGCCTTGGGCTGGTAGAACACGCCTGCAAGATTTTTGCCGAAAGGAAGATCTATACCGGTCTTCCCTCCGATCGATGAATCAACCTGTGCCAGAAGCGTTGTAGGCACCTGGATCAGGGGACAGCCGCGCAGATATGTCGCTGCTGCAAATCCGGTAAGATCCCCGACTACACCGCCGCCCAGGGCAATAATCAAATCCGTGCGTGTAATACCGGCTGCATGAAACTGTGCATATAGAAGGAACAGCATTTCCTGTGATTTGGAAGATTCGCCTGCGGGTACTGTGCAGGATGCCACGGAAAACCCACTTTCCTTGAGAGACTGTACCGCTTTGCCAAGATAAAGCTCCGCCACATTGGAATCAGTGACCACGATGGCCTTTCTGCCCTTGACACATGCTGCTGCAACTTCACCAAGTTGTGTGAGTGCGCCTGTACGAAGGTGAATCGGGTAATTCCCGTTGTTGGTGTTTGCCATAATCTGCGGCATAATTGTTCCTCCTTATATCTTGCGCCCGACCGCTTCCGCGACAGGTGCAAGGTGCTTCATTACTTCTGCGAATGCTTCCGGGGTCAGCGACTGCTGTCCGTCGGAAAGCGCATGTTTGGGATCATTATGAACTTCTATGATCAGACCGTCCGCGCCGACAGCGATCGCTGCCTTTGAAAGCGGTTCAACCAGCCATGCCAAGCCGCCTGCGTGAGACGGGTCAATGACAACCGGCAGATGTGTTCTGGATTTCAGGATCGGAACAGCACTGATATCGAGTGTGTTTCTGGTTGCAGTCTCAAAAGTACGGATACCGCGCTCACATAGAATGATCTGTGTATTTCCTCCCGACATAATATATTCAGCCGACATCAGAAGCTCTTCAATGGAATTGGAAAACCCTCTTTTAAGTAGAATCGGCTTGGAAATCCGGCCGAGCTCCTTTAATAGCTCGAAGTTCTGCATATTTCTGGCACCCACTTGAACAACATCGACAAATTCCATGAAAAGTTCAAGCTGTGAGGGATTGGTAATCTCGGAAACTACAGGAAGCCCTGTCTTAATGCGTGCACGTTTCAGGTACATAAGACCTTCAGCCTTCAGTCCCTGAAAAGCATACGGTGAGGTTCTCGGCTTGAAGGCGCCGCCCCGCAGCATAGTTGCTCCGGCGGCTTTTACAGACTCGGCAATGCCAATCATCTGCTCCTCCGATTCTACCGAACAGGGTCCGGCACAGACGACGATTTTTTCACCGCCGAATGCTGCGTCGCCTACATGGACAATTGTATTATCCGGATGGAATTTGCGGTTGGCGCGCTTGTAAGGTTCCTGCACTTTCATGACGCGCTCGACTTCATCAAGCATCTCCATCGATTCGACTTCAATTGATCCCGTATCGCCGACAAGTCCGAGGATTGTTGTGGATGAACCGTAAATCGGATTGGTCTGCACACCGTATGACTGCTGAAGAAACAAGCACAGTTCTTCTACCTTTTCTCTGGGCACACCGTTTTTGAGTATTAAAATCATAATCTATCCTCCGTATCCGAGTGCCGAAATCACTTCATGAACCACGGCATCACGGTCTTTTTCCGCATTGATTTTTATATCGCAATAACCTTCATATATCGGCAGCCGTACCTCATAGAGACACGCCGCCTTACTAAATCGGTCGCTTGCCTCGTCGCACAGGTCTCCGAGAAGCGGACGTCCGGCAGCATTGCCCACGCGTGTCCAAAGACAGTCAAGCGATGCCTGCAGATACACAACCATCGCCCCGTGGGAGCGGATACAGGCACGGACTTCATCCTGCATGAGCGCTCCCCCTCCGGTAGCAATCAGTGCGGAACCTTCTTTTGACAGAAGTTCCTCGATCACAGTGACTTCAGCTTTTCGAAAGCCTGCCTCGCCGTCCCTTGCGAAAATTTCCGCTACGGAGCAGTTGCGGCGTTCTTCGATCTGATCATCCAAATCATATACCGGAATCTTAAGGATGCGTGCTACTTCTTTGGAAATTGTCGTCTTACCGGCTCCCATAAATCCGGTAAAAACGTATTTGACGGGAGAATGCCGCAGCATCTCACGTGAAAGATCCGGCAAAATAGGCAGAAGCCTTGCTTCCTCGAATATTTTGTCCGGATGCCAGATTTTTTCGGCTGCAACAGCCTGCCGGAAAAGCATTGATAATCCACCCGATGCGAGTGCTCCGTTCTTTCTGGCATGGAGAACCCATTTGGTCGCAGCCGGATTATAGACAGTATCAAAAACCTGCTGTCCCGTCCGAAAAATCGACGGCGGAGAAGCCATTTCACCGCAGAAAGGCCACATGCCCAGGGGGGTACCATTGAGAACGACGTCCAAATCGCCGGCATCGTCGTCGTTGACCATATGTAATTCTTCTTCCGGAAGTACAGATACTTCTATTGCACCGGCGGCGATAAGTTCTGCGGCGAGTCTGTGCGCCTTCTGAAGATTTCTGGCACAAATCCAAATCTTCGCTTTTTGTGCAAGCGCTTCATATGCCATCATACGGGACACCCCGCCGGCTCCCAGAATCAACACTTTTTTACCGGCAAGATCAAGACCGACAGAAAGAAATCCGTCCCGGTCCGTATTGTATCCCCGGCGATTCATAACAGTATTAACTGCCGAATAAAGCGACGCTGTCTCATCGAGACTGTCCAGAAAAGGAATTACATCCGTTTTGTAGGGGATCGTGCAGTTGAACCCCTGCAGTTCACGCAGCAGAACCTTCAGATCCCTGGCAAAATTCTGCGTACTCAGATCATACAGTTCATATCGGCCGGAAATACCGACTGCATCCATAATCCTTTCATGGATATACGGCGAAAGGCTGTGTCCCAGGGGGTGTCCGATCAATCCGTATTTAGTCGCACTCATAACCGGCCTCCTTTAAAAGAGAATATGCCGCGACCGCCTGTGCACTGTCTCCAAGCAGCAGATGGAGCTGACCGCCCTCATATGTTCGATAATTGCGAATGTTAATATTGCGGATATTAATATTTTTCTGTCCCAGAAGTGTCGTAATGGAACCCAGAGACCCGGGCTTATCCTCGAGATATACAGTAATTGAAGCCGTAGCATCGAGTGCGCCTCTTCCGCTTGCAGGGAGACTGTTTCTATAAAACGCACCTTGTGCGAAAAATGCTTCAACCGCACGGGTATCCTGTTTCTCAAGCTCCTTGCGTATTTGCTGCAGCAGTTCAATATACATGGAAAGTACAGGAACCAGAACCGGAGAGGACGCCTGCGTAATACCGGCCCAGAGCGAAGGATCCGAAGATGCTATTCTGGTAATATCGCGAAAACCGCCTGCTGCCAGTGCGCCGAGCTGTCCGTCATCGAGTCTTGCTGCCAGAAGCGAAAGAGCCGAAGCGGCAATATGCGGCAGGTGCGAAATGGTCGCAACTCTTTTATCGTGTTCATGTGCCGCCATGCGTATCGGAGTAGCTCCGATCTGCCGGATCAATTCTTCAAAGTCCCTGAGCGCGGAAGCTGTAACCATACAATGGTCGCCGACGCAAAGGACATACAGGGCATTTTCGAAAAGGGAAGGAATGGAACATGCGTATCCCTGCCTTTCCGAACCGGCCATAGGATGCCCCCCAATAAAATTCGGGAGAGCAACCGCATTCATAACCGGTTCTTTTACCGATCCTACATCAGACAGAATTCCGATGTTCAGCAGGGAAAGCTCCGGAAGCAGATCCACAACAACCGCAAGCGGCGTACAAAGCAGCACCAGATCGCACCCGTCAAAAATGGAATATCCTTCAGATGGTACCGCAAATGCATCAATCACCCCTTCGGAAAGCGCACGCGCCCCCGAAGCCGCATCTTTATCCATCGCCACAATGACCGGCACATTTACCTTCATTCGAAGCGCCCTTGCAAGGGATCCGCCTATCAGACCGAGCCCTAATATCCCTACACGTGATATCCGGCTGTTGGTCGTATGCTTATCATCTGTTTGTTTCATATACTTTTGACTCCTACATTCCTACCAAACTACCAGTTAACATACAAGCATTATACCGTGTTATACCGACAAACGCACGCGATCATGTAGTAAAGCGCTGGTCGTACACCCTCTTGATTTTTCCTTCGGAACGCGGGAGGCTCCTGGGCTCGCAAAGAGTAATTTTGGCATGAATGCCAGTAATCGATGCAATATCCTCAGCCATGCGCCTTTCGGTACGTTCAATATCTTTGATTGAATCCGAGAAGAAAGAAGAAGCCATTTCAACCTTCACCGTCATACGGTCCAGATTGTTTACCCGGTCCACATAAATTACATAGTGAGGTTCAACCTCACTGTATGTAAGCATTACCGCCTCAATCTGTGACGGGAACACGTTCACACCGCGAATAATCAGCATATCATCGGCACGTCCCGTTACTTTTTCCATGCGGGGACTTGTACGGCCGCATTCACATTTTCCATAATAAAGACGCGTCAGGTCATGTGTATTGTACCGGAGAAGCGGTGTTCCTTCTTTGGTCACCGAAGAGAACACAAGCTCGCCCAACTCGCCCTCACCTACAGGTATGCCTGTCTCCGGATTTATCGTCTCCGGAATGAAATGATCCGCTTCCAGATGCAGGAGATCCGACTTATCACAGCTGCAGCCGACACCCGGTCCGCAGATTTCCGAAAGGCCGTAAATATCAAAAGCCCGCAGACCCATCTTCTGTTCAATCTGATCCCGCATTTCTTTAGTCCATGGTTCAGCACCGAAAATACCGGACTTCAAATGAATTTCATCCTTGCCGACACCCATCGCATCCATTTCGTCAGCAATATGCAGCATATAGGAAGGTGTGCACATAATGACGGATGGCTGCCACTCCCTAAGGATCTGGATCTGACGGGGTGTATTGCCTCCGGACACCGGAATGACCGTGGCGCCCAGCGGATCACAGGCATAATGCGGCCCGAGCCCGCCGGTAAAAAGCCCGTAACCGTATGCGACATGAACCATGTCGCCCTTGACGACGCCCGAACGCGCCATTGCCCGGCACAGGCACTCGGTCCATAGCGCAATATCATTTCTTGTATATCCGACCACCTTCATGCGGCCCGTTGTACCTGAAGAAGCATGAAAACGAACGATGTCCTCGCGGGAAACCGCAAGTGTCCCAAATGGATAATTATCCCTGAAATCATATTTGTCGGTAAACGGAAGTTTGTCCAGATCCTCCATGCCATGAATATCACCGGGTACGATGCCGGCTGCCTTCATTTTGGCAGCATAATAAGGGACCCGCTCATACATATAACTTACGCACTTTACAAGCCGTTCACCCTGCAGCGTCCGCATCTTCTCCGGATCCATGCACTCCACATCCGGATTCCAGATATAGGTTGAAATTTCTCTTCTGGCCATAATCCTTTGCCCTCCCTTTCAAAAACACTCGTTGGTAATCCATCACATAATCCGTCCCTTAATTCGCCCGGCAAAAAAATAAAAAACGCCCCATTGCCCTGTTGAAATCCAACAAAGCAATGGGACGGATAAATCCGCGGTACCACCCATCTTCGACAATCCCTATACCTCACGGTAAGCGCATGCCGCTCTCAGCAGATACTCGAAGCCTCTTTCACATTGTACATGAGACCCGATATCCGTGTTCCTATAACGGTGAACTATCCGTATCAACCTACCGGCCGGACTCACATCCGGTGTTCAGCCAATCTGCTCGGGAGTGAACTTCGCTTGAGCTTCTCTCATCAGCAGGCTCTCAGTCGACGACCCGCTGTTCCTGTATGTAAATACTCCGCTACTTTTCTCCGTCAAAACATTATCCTATGTTCGCAATGAAGCGATTACATGTAATTATGGTGGGGGGTTAAGAAAATGTCAATAGGAAACACACCACCCGAGTTTTGCAGTTGAATGAGACGAGGAATCGTTGAAAGGCAGATGCCGCCGAAGTCAGGGGCATTTTTATTTGTAATTTGTTTGTAATATTAATGCGTTGTATTTTATTGTATTTGTGCGATAATAGAGTCATCCCTATATCT
>Ga0209429_10001285_pt1 | contig 15761 bp, 21 predicted proteins | sample BarGraNGADG00212_3_FD_184493 | JGI IMG/M metagenome (GOLD analysis project Ga0209429, IMG submission 184493) | Arctic peat soil microbial communities from Barrow, Alaska - Barrow Graham LP Ref core NGADG0004-212 (SPAdes) (version 2) | ecosystem: Environmental > Terrestrial > Soil > Wetlands >... | reverse complement strand
TGCATATGAACGAGGGAGCCGGATGTTATTCCAGCATTTATAGCCCACTTCTTAGGAAGAGAAACAACGAACGTTGATTTGCCTGTTATCTGGACTTTTCTTATTTCTGGATTGATCATTTTGATAATACTTTTTGAGGCTGGTAGATAATATATACTTTTTCCCAAGAATATATAGACTATATATAAAATCAGTATAAATGAGGAGATCGAATTTTTTCTTTTTTGAGGATAATTTGTTTTACTCAATTAGTCTCAAAAAGGATATATATTTTATTACAATAATCTATATATGGTATAAACTATCAGTAGAGTAATGATATTATGGAAGCGCGTAAAGTTTACGTAAGTGGAGGCTCTACTTATGTAATTTCACTACCCAAGAAATGGGTTAAGAAGACTAACTTGAAGGCAGGAGATTCACTAATTGTCACAGAGCATGGCAGTTCATTGATGATCGAGACCAGTATAATTGAAAATGAGTCCCGAATAAAGGAGATTAAAATATCACAAATTACTTCAAGCGATGCTCTTGAGCGTTTATTAATTGCTTTCTATCTTGTGGGTTATGATACAATTAAAATAAAATTGGACAGGAAGGATCATCTTTCATATAGGGAGATTATCCGCAAGATTATGGACTATTTGATTGGGGTAGAAATTGTCGAGGATACTAACGAAGAAATGACACTTGAGATAATGCTTGATTACAAACGTATGAGTACCAAGCAGATACTCCAGCGAATGTTCTCCATAGACAGGTCGATGCTTCTTGATCTTGGCAAAGCGTTAAAAAACATGGATATCGGGTTGGCAAAAGATATAATAGCAAGAGAGAAAGAAATAGACAGGCTTTATTTTTTGGTCGTGAGGCAGCTTAAGAGTGCAGTGGAATACCAGCAGATAGCAGAAAAACTCGGAATAGAATTTCAGAGAGATTGCCTTGGATACAGGATTGTGGTAAAAGTACTTGAGAGAATTGCAGACCATATCGAAAACATGGCAAAAAGTTATATTCTATTATCTGAGATTCAAAAAGAAGTAAATCTGAATGATTTTATAGAGATCACCTATAGTATCGTTACAATTTTCGAAAAATCAGTGCAGTCATTATTTACAAGAAATAATGAAATGGCTGAGAAGGTTTTTCAAGAACTGAAGAAGATTGAAAAATCTCAATCCGATATTTCAAAAGGATTATTCAAAATAGAAGATATTCAAGCAGCTATTTTAGTGAAAGCAATGCTTGATAGCATTGGAAGAATAGCGAGTTACAGCGGGGATATTGCAGAAGTTGCTATCAATATGTCAACAGAAGTATCTTGATTTTATTATTTAAATCGGGTGCTCTGACTTCTTTTATGTTTCACGTTCTCGCTGCATGAATTCAATCTGGACACGTTACCGGTGACAGGTATCTCGACCACCCTTTGTACCTGGAAGAACATTCCTGCGAAGTGATAGGGAGATAAAGAACACGCTGCGTTTAATGACTGTGCAAAGCATATTCCTGTCAGATATATCCGAAACCCTTGAAACTCCTATATTGCCTGGAGGTTACAAACCCGTCCTGCCTGACGGGGGGACAAATCTTTCCGACATCGCAGACGCTGCAAATTCAATGGGCACAATAGCGATATGCAGGACAGCAGGTTCGGCAGCTACGTATCTTAAGAACAAGTTCAACATGCCTTCTGTGCTGAACCTGCTCCCATCGTAGTCATCAACACGGACAGGTTCGTGCAGAATATCTGCAAGTTAAGCGGCGCAATGATCCCGATTGAGATCATAAAGGAGCGCTGGCGCCTGATAGACAGCCTGGTTGACGTTCACCACTATATGTATGGGAAAAAAGTCGCGATTTTCGGCGACCCTGATCTTGTGTCAGCTATCGTCAGGTTCTGCGCTGAAGCCGGGATGAATCCCACCGTTGCCATGACCGCAACGAAATATAAGGACTTTACACCTGACATAAAGGCTGTAAATACCGAATATAAGACAGATACGCAGACCCTTGAAGGTACAGACCTGTATGAATTCCACGAGGCTGTAAAAACCCATGGAGCGGATACTGATACTTGGCAACTCGAAGGACAAGGATGTAGCAGATGATGAAGGCCTCTGCTCCTGTTTATGGGCTGGGCAAAAACAAAGCAAACTGCCGGGGTTTCTGCTGCTTTTATCCTTGTGAACTCCATAGCGGGCATTGCAGGGCATCTTGCAAGCGTGAAATTTCTACCTGATGCCGTCCATCTCTGGGCAATTGCCGCAGTGCTTGGCGGAATAATTGACTCCAGACTGGGCAGCCGGCGATTTGTAAATGCAACCCTCTACCGTCTTCTTGCAGTTGTCCTTGTAATTGCTGGGGCAAAGCTTATGTTTGTGTAAAAGTGAAGTGACCACTTTGGTATTCAATTCACAGCAATCTATTTTCAAGTAGACCTCTTCCTTCAATCCGTGGTTCATTCACCTTTCCGGCAGTGCACTACGATTATTTACTCCAAAAAGCGGACTCAGGGCAGGGTAAATATAAGCGATACTCTGAGCAGTGAACAATGCTGCGAGATGTATCGCAATCCAGGTCGGATTGATTACCCGACAGGCAGGGTTGCGATATTTTTACTCCTGCCCTTTGCCCCTGTTTTGGTCTGTGTCAAGTGTGGTTGTATTGGTTCTCAAGTTCAGGATATAGTAACCATAAGATTTGCCTCTTGTTCAGAACCGGCGCAACTGCATCTGGCAACTACATAGACAGGAGAAAACATATATGAACAACGATGTGGCCGATATTCAAGCCACTTTAAAGAATATTGGTGTTACTGCAACACCGGAACAGATTCAGAACAAACTCAATGCCCTTGTCAAGTTCAATGTCACCGGCAATGAGGCAAAACGTAATGTGGTGAGAAGCCTTGCGAAAGGCGCAGGCGTTGATCCGTTAGCCATCTTTAAAGCAGGATCTATCCCAGTGCATGTAGGCGAGATAAAGGAAGATGGGAAATGGGTTTCGTTAAGAGTTAAAGTGATCCAACTATGGGATTCCACATCTGATAAGATCACCCAAACGGGTCTTATTGGTGATGAGACCGGCGTGATAAAATTCACTATCTGGCGGACTTCGGGCGCACTACCTCTGGAAGATGGGAAATCCTATGAGATCAAGAGCGCGGTGACGAACTTTTTCAATGAAAGATACAAGGTTAACCTGAACAAGAACTCTACGGTCGTTGAAATTACTGACGAAATAACAGTAGCCCAGCAGACCGAGACCTTCACAGGAGTGATAGTTGATGTCCAGACCGGCTCTGGATTAATAAAGAGATGCCCTGAATGCAATCGCCAGGTCAAGAAAGGCGCGTGCGGTGAGCACGGCCAGGTGGAGGGGATTTACGACCTGAGGATCAAAGCCGTCCTGGATAATGGAGTCGAGATAAGAGAGCTGCTATTAGATGCAGAAATGACCCATCAGTTAACTGGCATCAACCTCGAAAAGGCGAAGGATATGGCTCATGCGGCACTGGATCAGAGCGTCGTGTTCACTGAGTTCGAGGGAATGATTACCGGCAAGTACTACGAAGTTTCGGGGAACAATACCGGCAGATACCTCATCGTCAAAACGATCGCTCCGGTAACGATGAAGCTGAATGCAGCTGAAATCGAGGCTGCAGTGGAGGCGGTATAAATGTCAGAAGATAACAAGTCACAGACACAGTATAAGAGAGAACCAGCAGTAAGGCTCTTTGCACAGGAATTGTCACAGACAACCGTAGCTGTAAGCAAGGAGCAAGGAGAAAAGGCTGATCGGTTTGCGCCATCTTATTCTTACTCACCAACAGGTGCCAGGATAAATAGAGTGTTCATAGTAGGCACGTTGACGGAGATAGACGAGATAGGAGGCGACTCCAACTTTATAAAAGGGCGTCTCGTAGATGCGACCGGAGCAATCAACATCATGGCTGGACAGTACCAACCAGAGGTTTCGGGCGTCTTGCGAAGACTAGCAGACAAGCTCCCCGCATTCGTAGCAATCGTTGGTAAGCCGAACATCTATAAACCGAAGGATGGGGGCTCGTATACCAGCATAAGGCCTGAAAGTGTCCAGATAGTTGACCTGAAGACCGTTGAGATGTTCACCGCAGAGACTGCGAAACGAACCGTGGAAAGGATAAGTCTGCTCAAAAAGGCGATATCGAGTGGTAATGGTTCTGAGGATTTGAAAATGGTCATCGCTGCTTATAACCCCAACATTGAAGACCTGAAGAATATGGTCAGGGTCGCCATTGGAAAGATATCCCCGAATACGAATAGCCAGACCACGACAAACGGCGATGGCGGAGGCGTGAAAACACAACCGCCTGCGCCAGACAAGGGCGTAAGCAAGGAGGCAGCGAAAACTGAGCCGCCCAAAGACCAAAATGTCATTTCTGCGCATACATTGCTTAAGGATATGTGCGCCCTGTCTGAGGATGGAACGGTAGGAGGCTCTGTATTCGTTGACCGGATCGTCCAGCGGAAATTAGCATCAGCAGACACAGCCCTGACACTGATAAAGAGCGTCATGGACCAGGGACTGGCATACGAGCCCACGATGGGCAGACTCAAGGCGGTAGCTTAACCGCCTTCTCTTTTTCAGGATATATCATGATACCAGAAGATCTGCCTGATGATATACAGAATGCCCTGGAACATCTTGGACGTGGCTCATCGACGATCGAGACCAATATCCATGTTGCACTCGAGGATGCTAATGATTTTGAGGATTTCAGACAACGTGCCGGGGTTTTAATGGACAGTCTGATCCAGGAAGCCAAAAGAATGAAGTCTGTCTTCTGCGGAATCCATGAGGGAGTAGTCCTGGATGCGGTGAAGTTCCTGGACTGGATTAACGGGACGAAGCGCCTGCAGGTCGACTTCACAGACATGGGAAAGTTCAAAACGTTATGGGACGTCCCGGATACTGTGTTGCCGAACTACGTCTTCGCATCGGGGTTTGAGGTTGCTTGCAAACTACTTTCACACGACTCCTCTATTGTAAGGATTGCAGATCAATCTGCGAAACATATCCATGTGAAATGGGTGAATATCCCCCAAGATTTGAATGAAGCGAAGAAGGCAAGCACAGATATTTCAATAGCAGCTGAGAGCGCCAACGCTGCAGCGCATTGATAAGGTAACAATGATCTCTCTATGATTGGGTGGCCTCTACTGACATCATAGATTCATCCTGATAAACGGTCATCTTTTTTCGATAAGATAGCAGTTTAAATAAGTTTGGTTTTTTTGAATTATCGCAGTAGCGGCAGTTCAGAGGTAATCTATGAACAATAAGAAGAACACATACACAGATAGCGCAGGCAGTACAGGTACGGGAAACGGGTTTTTAGAAGGTGTGTCGGAAGTTGACACTTTGCTGAATCAGTTACTCCCACATCCAGAGGACGCCTCGATACACATTGAACCGGAGTCTCTTATGTATAAGGATGTCCTCAGGGTTCGTCTTAATACTGGTATCCACGCCGTCCAGCTTCCAGATGGTACTCTGCTGGCTAAGTCTCTGGATAGAAAAGCAGGTTGTGCTTTCTGGATCAGGGTGAGGAGATCATGAGCGAACTCCAGAAGGTCCCTGTTTTTGATTATGTTCAGAATGGAGATAAGATAAATAAGGTCAGGACTGGATGGGCAGAGCTTGTTCCCAGGGATAACAATATTAAATTGTTCCAGAGAACAGTGATCTGCACCCCCTGCCCAGCAATGCCGGTTTTAAAATGCAATACCTGCGGAGGCCGGTTGGATTGCAAGCTCGACAGGGGATTCGTTGATCTATGTTCTGCACCAAAGCCACTTCCTAGAGGCACGATCGTTCTGGGCGGACGCGCAGTCATCTTCCACAAGAAGCAGGATGATGAGGAATCAGCTCCCAAAGATAAGAAGCCAGTCTATAGAGAGGCTGCGGATATAGATGAGATAGGGAGGCACGTTTCGATGAAAGTGAAAGTACTGAGGCTCTGGGTATCCAGGTCAGATAAGGTAGCACAGCTTGGGCTGGTAGGAGACTTGTCCGGGAATGTAAGGTTCACGGTATGGAAGTCGTCAGTTCAACCACCCCTGGAAGAGAATAAGTCCTACCATATCAAGAATGCTGTCACTGACTATTTTGGAGGAAGCTATCAGATACAGGCGACAGACAAGACTACCATAATAGAGCTGAAGAATGAAGAGGTCAAGACCAAAAATGACTTCATCAGTTCGCCTTCCCTGAGTATATTACGGGAAGACTCGATCATACCAGAGGAAGCTCTGAGAGCACCGGGTATAGATGAGCCAAAGACAAGGTTTGAGGATTATTCAGCAACACCGTTCATCAGCCAGGAGGATAATTACGGAGCTGGCGAAGAGTTCCAGGATGAGCAACTACCAGACGTCGCACCAGAGATAGACTCCATGGACTCCGGTTACAAACTTAAAAAGAAGCTTACCACCCTTTACGCGATGAATCAAGAGAAGGCCAGGGAAGCAGCCGCCAGGCTCACCACGAACCAGTGGAAATCCATTGATAAAGCAGGAGGTCTGCATTCGGATCTAGCGTTCGGATTATGCAAGACCTGGGAGGAACCTGAAAAGGAGAGTGACTTGAAAGCCACTCCAGAGGGCTTCCAGATACTGACCCGGAAAGATAAGAAAGAGCGATTAGACAAAGCCATTGAAAAGAGGCAAGAGAAGTTCATGATCGACCATGGTTTCCGCTTAAAGGATAAGCTGGATGATTTGATGTTCAGAGACCCTGCCAGGGCTAAGGCATTCGCAGCTAGATTAACTTTGACTTGACTGGCAAGCTATCAACAAGATAGGCGGTCTCAAACAGGCAGGGGCTCCTGAGAGAGCACTGGCGGTGGGAGTATGAGAGCGAGGGCCAGATACAACTGGGCTGGCAACCGGATCGCCGAGACGGATATGGCGAGCCTCTACAAGATGAAGCAGAGCACGCGCCGTCCGATAACTGTGCTGGTGGCTGAGGCTGTGAGTGAATACATTAAGGCGAGGGGATGTAAGTCCCCAGCCCATGAGAACAAGACAAGGAGGGAATGAACTATGGGAACATATCTGAGTTTAACATTAAAGGACAGGACTGAAGAGAATATCAATACTGTGAACAATATCTGGAATGATGAGAATCCAGGATATAAAGACACGTTTCACTTGAATACGGAGGCTGACATCAGAGCAGACATAGAGTATATCAAGACAGATCCGGGTCAGGCACATCTGAGGTATCTAAAGACAGTTAAGCAGTGGAATAAGGCCTTCAAGCTGTGGGGTTCAGGTCAGTTCCAGGTTAAAGATAACCCTTGGTGATTATCTCTGTTCAGAGATGGCGAGGCGATATATTCAGTTCTTAGAGGCGCACGGAGACTTGTTTGTCGATTATCCCGATGACTATGTGACGTCCATTCTGAGAGAGACGGCTGAGACTGAAGAAAAAGCAGAAGAGTGTCTGGTAGAATGTCCTTTTTGCAAGGGGACGTGAGTATGAGAGGAATCGTGATAGTGGCGGACAGGGATAATAGTGCTTGTTTGCACAGAGGAATGAGTAGAAGATATAATGGCAACACAACCAATAACCCAAACACAACGATGTGTGAGCGAAAGGGATCTGAGAACGCTGGGCATCGAACCGCTGAAATCTTTGGGTGGATTCCAGAGACCGGAATGTAAATGCCTGGCCGTAAAGCGAGAACTGTTAAAAAAAAATGGTTGGTTTTAAGCCAACCTGCTTACGATATCTCTATTACCTTGGCTGAGCCAACGCCACCGTCATTATCCTTGACATCCAAGGTTACGGTATACGAGCCTGCCCCAGAGTATGTGTGTTTCACTGTATCGGCAGCGTGAAATCATATGTCTGGTGATAGGATGAGGGGTCGTGCTTCTGTGTATTAAATGTTGTTACCTTGGTTGTTACACCGTCAATGGTAACCCATACAGGTGTTCCACCGCTAATAGCAGCCTCCGTATCGAAGATAAGGCGACCGCTGTATGGCTTTGATAAGTCTATGTTTGCCGATAAAGTTGCTTCCTGTTTGTTTATCGAACCTGGCACTCTGGTGATCTTTGTGCTCTCAATTGCTTTGCCATCCCGTATCACTTGAAGTTCAACAGAATTACCGACCACTCCTTGTCCGGCGATACGTAGCGTTATGGGTACCTGGTAAAAGGAAAAAGTTTTATCCACGGAACCATCGACGTTGTACACTGATATATTAAAATAATTGCCTGATACATCCACTGCCATAAAACCGAATTCACTAATGCCTCCACTATTCAGCCAGTAATCATATCTGCCTGGTGTGGCTTGATAAAGGCTTGCCCCTGCACCACCGCTAACAAACTCTTCAAATGGATGAGTGATGCTGGAAATACGAGAACTATTCATATATGTATAAGTAACCAGATGCTCATGCCCATGGAATGTTGCAGAAACAATAGGATGTTTATTAAGGACGTCTATAAGGGCATCTGGCGTTGTTGAAGGATGCCCATCAACGTAATAGATAGGTCCATGCCAGAATAGAAAAGCATGTGTAAGACCCCTGTTTTCAGCAGCAGTTAAATCATTATCCAGCCAGGTTATTTCACCTGATAACATAGTACTGACATCACCACCTGGCAGGTCAATACCGACAAAATGAGAATTGCCGTAATCAAATGAATATGTCATATCCTGAGTTTGTTCGGAGTAATGTGTGGCTCCGATGCTGGTAGATACAGCGCTGAAATTGAAATCCGCAAGCCAGGCTGAGTCTGAATTTGCATCGTGATTGCCGCGTGTGTCAAAAGATTTATTAAAGAGGTCATTTGTTCCTCCACCGTTAAAAGCAGTTTTCCATGCAGAAAATCCGTTTGCGAAACAAGTGGGATTAGTAGAACTGCTACAACTGATCAGGTCACCTGGATATATAGTAAAATTCGGGTTTAAACCATTGACTAGTATTGACTCTTTTGTTAAGATGGAAGTTCCGGTTTTTGTATCAGCCCATGCAATAAAGCGGAAATCACTCGTGCCTGCGCTAACTACATTCGAAAGAATCGGCAAGGTGAAAGTTAATAAAAGGATGCACAAGATAGCTCGATAGCCAGCTGTGTTTTTTAATAACTTTACTTTTTGGGGCGATTCATTATTACAATGCCAAAACATATTTGCTATAGTTGCTAAGAGGAATGCTTTTATTCCTTTAGTGTTTTTTTCCATTTTATATCCTCCAAATTTTTTTAGTTGGTGATGCCGACCGACATGCCCATCGTGTAATCATCTATTTTCAAATTGAAGCTTGGTGGACACGGATTTATAACATCACCAGCATACATTAATTTCATAAATTATTTGAGGATAAGCCTCATAAACTATATAGCACCCTATAGTCTTTTTTAAAAATTCAGCTGTAGATGGCGATATGCGTTTATACTTTCCTATGCGTTTAAAAATTCAGCTGTAGATGGCGATATGCGTTTATACTTTCCTATGCGTTGAAAAACAGAGGACAATGTGAGAGCAGATGTTTGTATTGTTATTGGAAATGAAAAGAGGTATGAGAATATGAGTGAAGAATGGTCAGTAAAAGAACTAACTCGGGATAATATCGAAGATATAGCACAGCAACTTGGAATACCGATGGAAAGGATAGACGATGATGTCATCAGCGATATCGTCCATTCAGTCAGGAAAGGCGTTGACGCCGCTCTTGAGAACTGGGGCGAGATTGTACGTTTAGCAATTCGAGAGAGTGTTCCGAACAAGGATGAGAATGAGGAGGTGTGATATGGCGAGAGATTCTTTTATCAAGAGGCAGGCAATTTAAATAACGAGGGTTCAGGTGATTGTTTATGACTACAATAAAAATCGCCTTCACTGGGCATCGTCACCTGTCATCTTCACAGGTCGTATCGTATCTGAATAAGTTGCATCAGGATTATCTGGACGCTATCTGGATTACTGGCGGCGCGGTCGGGTTGGATACTGAAGCAGCGTTATATGCCATGCGCCATGCGATCCCACTCTGGCTGATCCTTCCATTTCCGCCACTGGTTATGTCTAAGTTCTGGAAAGATCATCAGAAGACCGCACTTCGAGATACGTGGGCATACGCTGAGAAGACTTCTGTTCTTGCTCCGGCTTATGACGTGTCAATTTATCAGCGCAGGAATGAACGCATGGTTGACCTGTCCGTTATGGTTGCAGCGTTCTGGGATGGCTCATCAGGCGGGACGGGGAACTGTGTCAGATATGTCCAGAAAGTCGGGAAGAAGATGGTTCGGTTCTCCGACTTTTCTGGTGTTAAGCCACAGGAGGAGGGTTCGCTCTCTTCCACTCCTTCTTCTTATCGAGAAATCCATGGCGATATCTTCACTTCGAACGCTGAAGTGATAGTGAATACCGTGAATTGCGTCGGAGCGATGGGGAAAGTAATAGCCCTTGAGTTTAAGAAACGGTATCCTGACCTGTATGTAGCGTATCAGCAGGCATGCGCCAGGAAGGAGATACAACCAGGGCATGTTTGGGTGTACCAGGCTAAGGACAGGATAATCTTTAACGCTGCCGTGAAGGACGATTGGCGGGATGCATCTAGGATCGAGTGGGTTGAGTCTTGCTTAAAAAAGCTGATCGAGAAGTGCAGAACGATGAAAGTGAAGTCGCTTGCATTGCCCTGGATGGGAGCGATGAATGGAAGGATCCCGGTCGAAGAAATAAAAGCCAGTACACGGAAGATCCTTTCTGGCATAACTGATTTTGATATCTCTGTCTATGAGATCAGGATGAATATCTGAGGAGGTTCTGAAATGCTGAAAGAAACATACCTTGCTAAAATGAAGCCGACTGCAAAAGAGAATCCAGATGCAGCGTTTATAGTTGTGACCCGAAGCGCCGGGCATGTGCTGAGTCCTTCCTGGAAGCTGCTGAATGACTACAAAGATGGGCGTATCGACTGGGCCCAGTACACTGAGAGGTTCAAGCGCGAGATGGAGTGCGATTCATGCATAGCAGAGATGAAGAGGATATGGGACTTGTCTCAGACGAAGGATGTGTACCTTGTGTGTTTTGAGAAAAATGGCGATAATTGTCATAGACATATTCTCATAGGAATGATGGAAGAGCGATTAGGAGAACAGGGCAGGATACGGACGGGAAGAGGTAGTCATGACATTTGATGACATGAAGACCTTCAATGGTCAGAAGTACTCAGGTATGCCAGTAGGTTTGTCACATCACTGGAATTATCCCAACGGAGACTGGGAGGAGACTAAGATCTCCCCTGATCTCTGGAAGATAAGATTCTCGTCCCTGAAGACACGAAAGACGCCAGCTCCGGAAGGATCTGGAGTGCCGCTGAAGACCTCGTATCACTGGTATATCATGGCAGATCAGCAGGTGACGAAGACGACCAAGGACGATTACCAGACTGTGATGCAGGGATTGAAGTTCAAAGTCGGGCATAAAAGACCATACTGGAAGAACTGGAGTTATGGGTATGAGGATCAGCAGACTTACAGGCAGAAGGTGATAGGAATACTCCAGAGCACGCTGCAGCAACTCCTTCTCGAAGAGGCGGCAGAGAATCCCCATTCTCCGGTTCTGAACTCGATGCAGCAGCTTTCATCGCTGTTAGATGTAAGTCAAGTGAACCCGCTGAACCCTGACTTGTCCATAGAAGACATCAACTTCCACTTCAAGCTCAAGAAGTTATTTGAGTAAGCTGTTCCCCTTTTTTTACCACCTGCCGAGAAGCAGGCTCATTTTGCGTTTGGTTCTGTTTTTGCGTTTCCTCAGGATATTTCCCGACAGCGTTGTGGGAAGCGTTCAGAGCAACGTACCTCACCGAGAAATTCACAAAGTTTGAGGAATGAAAATTAGAGAAAGGTGAACACCAACATTGTATAACTTTTAATTATAATATTTCTGTGCATCTCGATTTTTACACAAATTTTTGTTCGTGTCACTCACTGTATAAACTTTCTTATTCCGAGTGAATGGTTATCACCAACTACAAAAACCAACAGTTCAGAAAAATCTTTAGAATGACCTCGATTTAGATATAATTGTTTTGATTTTATATTTGTTTTTTGATATATACACTCGTGGGTGTGCGATTACTGCGCGCCTGAGTAACCGAAACAGTTTTTAGAGTAACGCGGCTCTACTCACTGAGGTCAGTACTAAATCATGCCTATAAAAGTCACATTTAAACCAGATACAAGATTTTTCGTTTTAAGAGATCTTGACGGCACAGAACGAGGCAGATATTCCATCCGAGTGCCCCAGGAAGGGCATCGTGGGCAGGGTCCGCAGGATGTGGCGCTAAAGATTGCATCACGCACCACCGGAACCAAAGACAAACCCATTGAAATACGATTGAGAGAACTGGGCACTGACAGGGTCCGTGTATTTCATGTCTGGACTGAACTTACTCCTTTTTCCAAGACCGCCAATCCATTCTGGAGAGGCAACCGTACTCACTACCCAAAAAGCTTCGCCAGATTCAAGGGAGAGGAATTGCTCAACGGCTCGCCACCGCCTTCTTGTGTATTAACAGGGATTTTTTTGGAGTACAACAAACGTCTCCAGGATAAATACGATGAACTAAAAGCAGCAGGGAAGCTGACTGAGACCTTCGAGAAGGACTGGCAAGAATGGATCTCAGACAAGATTCTTGACACACCTACCACAGACCTGGTAGACAAGCTCTTCGTCCATAGATCGGAGGATGTGGGAAGACCAAGAGGCAAACACTGACCCTGACCGATCGTTCACCTACCTCAGACAGGATTGGCGATGTGTTTCAAGTTAACCGCCTTTCTTCAAACGCAGGCACAACCCGACCACTATTTTGGGTTAATGCCTGGATCGAGGAAATATGAAGACAAATATACCATTACCCAAAAATAAAGGCTTAAAAGAAGCTTATATTTCTATTTTGAAAATGGTTTATTTTGAGCAAAGAGATGTCTTTTTATTTCAGGATTATGTTTATGCGGTTCAGTCTGACTGCGGAGTATCGACTGAGACTGCAACGAATAGATGCAAGCAGTTAAGTCAACTCTCTATTCTACATTATCTTTTTTCGGGAATGTCGGGGCATAGCTACAAGTGTTCGATCTATGCGAATGACGGGGAGAAAATATCTTACATTGATAACCTGCCAGAGGCTAGCAGGCTTATTGAAGCTCAGTTTCCTGATGTGATGGAGACTGAGTTCTTAAAAATAAAGAAAATGAACATCCAGGCCAAGCCATCTGAGATGCGATTCAACCAGTTAGAAGCGGAGCTCAAATTCAGGGCCAATGAAATAGCACAACCTATCAAGACAAAGGATATAGACGTTTTGAATAGTTCTTTTGTTACAGAGAAGGTTTCAACCGAACAAATATGCGATGATTTCATCGCCAGGTTAAAAATGCGTAACGCTATTCCAGAGGAAATAAAGGTTAGTTTCGATTCTACCGTTTTAGGGGAAAAATAGCTCCGGTTTTTTTGAGGATTAAGCGCATACGCGCATATACCCTCATATCAAAACCCCCAAACCCCCAAAACGCAAACGCTAAGCAGCGTCCACACGCGCCATATGTATGAGTATACGGTGTTGTGTTACGTTAGCGTATGGTTACACATGCGCGCGCATGTCGGAAAAGAAGAAAAAGTGGTATAGAAGGAGAAAAAGAATATGTTGCAAATGAACAAAGGAAACATGAAAGAAACAACAAATATTAAAATCGATAGAGAATTGAAACAATTATTCGAATCTAACAGAGATTTACATCATAAATCTATCGGGGATGCGGCAGAAATAGGAATCAGTACTATTTTGATAGAATTGAATGATTCTGCATTAATAGAGCAGGAAATAAAACGAATTGAACTGGGAATCCTATCAAATTCTCAAAAGATAGCGAATCTAAAAAAACTGCGTGAAGAAATCGGGAATCCCAGAACGTAATTGAGATATCCAGGAGGAAGAAGCCAGATGAGAACAAGAGAATCGTTGAATACAATGGTAGTAAAGACAAACATTCTCTTCTTCCTGGGGCAGTGCTGGGGACAAGTCCCGAAACAGAATAAATAAATGGTAACATATGCAGCATCAGGGATTGATCTCATATCCACCTCCATCGCTGTAGTATCCAGGGAAGAAATCGGGATGTTACAAAGTTAAGAAGTTAAAATGAAAACCAGAGAAGCTGTGAATACAACGATGGATATAGAGTTAAAACATATGGTTGAGGCGACACGGGGTATTCATAATATTAGTTTTGGAGAGTTGCTGGATAAAGCAGCGCGAGAATTATTAATCAGTTTGAATCAGGAACCGATCATCGACCAGGAAATAGCACGCAAAGATCTTCAAGTCAGTAAGATAATTCAGGAACAAACTGAACTAAAAACCTTGAAGGAACAAATCAAGAAACTGAAAATTCCAGGGATCGAGAATAAAAATAATGGGGATGGCAACAAAGCCAAAGAACTCGAATCCTACAGGAATAAGCGTTTCCTCGAAGTATATGCAGCAAAGGAAAAACTGGACTTGCTTAAAATAAATCTTAAAAAGGGGAACGTGAATTGGGAACGGGTCACGGAATTATACAAATTCAAGGACAAGGATGAAGCGCGGACATGGATAGAGCGCAGGGTAGAGGGGTCTGAGTTATGATATTCTCTATACTGGGAAAATCATGCGCAACGTCAAGGATTGATCTCATGCCCTCCTCCATCGCTGTATGTTGTTTGCTGAATATCCTTGACCTGCAGTTCCACCTAACTCAGACAAGAGAAACGATGGATATATTCAAGCAGACTGTGTTTGACCTTATGCTGGCGCGACCCGATTTACCCAATCGTTTATTCAGTAACCCTTCTTGCGCCAGCAACCCATTCTTCCATGGATGGCGGGGGACAAGCATCATAGATTGATTTCTTTTTAACCTTTGTATTATACAAAATGCACACCTACCGATGTGAGTCTCCATCTCAGTAATGAACAATAAAGAAGAAAAGTCTACTATAGATATTTTGGTAGAGGTAGCAAAGAATTGAGTATAAATGATATAGCAGAGATGTTATGTACTTGTCTTTTTATATGCTGGTAAATAACAAGATGGTTAAAATGATCAAGGATCAGTTGGACACAAAAAGTATTCGTAACTATGGAATACACGGCTCACTTGGGCTGTTGATGGGAATAGGTGTGGGTTTTATACTGGGTTTTATACTCATTATGTTAACATCATCTTTAACAGTCAATTATTCATCAATTATGCAAGGAGGTTCAGTTTTAGTTACAATTTTAGTAATTTATGGATTCTATGGCCTCTATGTCGGGTATATTTTTGGTGGACAGAATAAATCATTGAAGATGTCTAAAACATGTGCAGCAGCTGGGTTTTTTGGAGGACTTATCACGGCCGTTCTTTTAGCAGGGGAATTTATTAAAATGAGCGGTCTTCTTGATCCGTTATTTATTACACTGGTTTTTGCGGGCCCCATCTTAGGTTTTCCAAAGATTAAGAACATGGTATTAATGACGAGTTCAAGTTCTTTCGGCGCAGCTTTGGGTTATGGCATGTATATATGTTAGGCCAAAACATAACCGTTTATCTCAATTCGACGCAAGGTGCTTTACTTGCACTTATCATAGCAATACTCTTTCCCTTACTTGCAATAGGGATAGCAGGCGCTTCAATATCTATTGGAATGTATTTTACTGAGCGAACTGCCTA
>Ga0209429_10001281_pt1 | contig 15800 bp, 13 predicted proteins | sample BarGraNGADG00212_3_FD_184493 | JGI IMG/M metagenome (GOLD analysis project Ga0209429, IMG submission 184493) | Arctic peat soil microbial communities from Barrow, Alaska - Barrow Graham LP Ref core NGADG0004-212 (SPAdes) (version 2) | ecosystem: Environmental > Terrestrial > Soil > Wetlands >... | reverse complement strand
TAACACCGGCAGCTCCAATAGTAGGCACTATCACGCAACCGACCTGTTCGACAGCAACCGGAAGTGTTATATTGATTGATTTGCCTGCCGGTAACTGGACGATTAATCCCGGAGCAATAACAGGTTCAACAGCAAGTACGACCCTATCCGGTTTAACTGCAAGTACAACCTACAATTACACCGTTACCAATGCCGCAGGATGTACTTCAGCAGCTTCGGCCAATGTAGTGATCGGTGCAGTACCGGGTTCACCAAATGCACCTGTAACCACAGTCACTCAACCGACTTGTTCAGTAGCTACAGGAACCATAACTGTTACGGTTCAAAATGCAGGGGAGACCTATAGTTTTGATAATGGTGTAACTTTCCAATCCGGCAACAGTAAATCAGGCTTGGCAGCAGGAAGTTACAATGTGATGATAAAAAGTACAGGCGGATGTACTTCCGCACCTTCAACTGTCACTCTTGCTGTACCAAATTGTAATAACATTGATTTAGTGGTCGTTGAAACGGTCAATGCTACGATTGTTATTGTCGGACAAACGGTAATATTTACAATTGTGTCAACTAATAATGGTCCTGATAATGCAACCGGAACATTAGTTGCGGTCAAATTACCAAGTGGATATACTTTTGTTTCATCATCAACAACGACAGGAACTTATGACCCTTCAACCGGTGAGTGGAAAATTGGGAATCTGAATAATGGAGCAACTGAAACTTTAACCATAACAGCAATAGTTAATTCAACAGGAATTTATGCTATTACTTCAGTAATTCAAAGTAATCAAGCAGAAACTACTTATGTTAATAATACTTCAATGGTTGAACTAATACCAACGGATTTCTTTTTTCCTGATGCTTTCTCTCCAAATGGTGATGGTTACAACGACAAATTTGTGATTATTCACGATGGATCACTGAAATTAGATTTTGAAGTCTATAACCGGTGGGGAAATTCAGTTTATAAAAGTTCTGATTATAAAAATGACTGGGATGGCAAGGGAACAGGAAATTTCTTAGGGACAGATCTTCCGAATGGTACTTATTATTGTACGTATAAGGTAATTAAAATTTCTACTGGAGAAATTGTGCTTAATGGGGTGAAATATATAACATTACGTCGTTAAGAAAAACCCAAATTCCCTGAAGGGAAGTTTAAAAAAAGTTACTAACCGAATAAAAAGCATGGTAATGTTACACGATATAATTTCAAACTTACTGATTTCGCTAAATCTGCCGAAAATTCGGTTGATGCTTTGTTTCTGTCTGCTGTTTGTAGGCAATTCGCTGAAAGCACAACAAGAACCGATGTATACACAATACATGTTCAATATGTTGCATATAAATCCTGCCTATGCTGGTAATCGTGCAGTAGATAATATCACTACTTTGTATCGAAAGCAATGGGTAGCAATTGAAGGTGCCCCTACCACCGCTTCTTTATCGTGGGACAGACGACAAGAGGGAAGCAATGTAGGTTATGGTTTGCAAATTTATAACGACCAATTAGGAATTGAGTCTACTTCAGGTATTCAGGCATTTTATTCCTATCGTATCCCGTTCGAAAAGTCATTTTTATCTTTTGGTTTGAGCGGAGGTGTATTAAACTACCGCGCTGCGTTTTCACAAACATCAACAACACAGAGTGGCGACCCTTTATTTCAAGATGATGTAAACGGTTGGCTTCCTACTGTAGGCTTCGGTATTTTATATGCAACGGAAAACTGGTATGCGGGGCTTTCAGTTCCGGCTTTATTGGAAACTAAAATAAATGCAGATAACCAGCAAGTCACAACCGGTGCCAACAATCATTATTTTCTAACAGGAGGATATATTTTTGATGTATCAGAAATGCTCAAACTTAAACCTTCCATTTTACTCAAAGCGGTAAGAGGTGCTCCTTTCGAATATGATATTAATTTGAATGCATGGATTCAAAATATTATGGGATTAGGCTTAAGTTATCGAACAGGCGATGCAATCGTAGCAATGTTTGAGCTTCAAATTTTTCCTGAATTCCGACTCGGATATGCTTACGATTACACTATTTCGAATCTTAAACCGTACAGTAAAGGTACTCACGAGCTAATGCTGAGATACGAATTTGGTAATAAAAAGAATCAACGCGTTTTATCGCCTCGTTATTATTAAGTACTTGAAATTCAAATTGTAAAAACACGAATTTAAATAGTTATACCGAAATGAAACTATCAACAATAATAAGGGTTGCTTTTGCTATTTGTATGCTAACCACTGGTATACTTAATGCACAAATAAACACCAATAAAAAGGCACCAATAAAGTATAGCATATTATTAAAAAAGGCTGATATTGCCTATCAGGATTCTAAATTTGCTATTGCAGCAGATTATTATGAAACCTACTTACAAAATCCGGTAAATTCTCGTAATATTGTTTTATCAAAATTAGCCGATTGTTATTGGCAAATGAGAGAATACGATAATGCTAGACGGATATATACACTTATCTCTCCAAATGGAAATCAAGGAGCAAGTCAGCAAGATCAACATCGAATAGCTGAATTGTATGCACGAAACGGTCAATATCAGCAGGCGTCAGAATGGTTGAAAGGTGTAGCGGGTTACAAGTTGAAAGCCGATGCCTACAATGAAAAGAAAACTCTCAATAAAATGAAAAAAGATTCACTCAATTGGAAGTTGGGGTTTTTAAATGTCAATACTGCATATAGAGAATTTTCTCCTTTTTTATCAAATAACATCTTATTTTTCAGTAGCAATAAACCCCTTTTAACCAAAAAGAAAGCTTATGGGTGGGATGCTAAAAACTATGCCCGTTTGTGGGAAATACCTTTGTCAAATGTTGATAGCGTATCGCTGTATCAATTTACTGATAACACTTTAAATAAAAAACTTTCGAAAGATAAAATAAAAAATCTGGCCGGAATTTACGAATGTGGAGATACAAAACCAAGTAGCAGCGCCATCCGTCTATTAATTAATAAGCCCACTATGAACGGTGATTTAAATCCGGCTGGTGCCATCGTTAAAGGTCTCGAAAAGATTCAGTTGAATGCCGGTGCAATATCGATTGATAAAAATAATCATTTCTATTTTTCGGCTAATTATGCAAACGCCGATAAAAAAGGAGTTAATCGTATTTGTTTAATGGAGGGAATTTATACGACTTCAGGAATTACAACGATTCAAAAATTGCCTTTTGGCGATGCCAATACTTATTCGGTTATGCATCCGGCAATAAATCTCGATGGAACCCTTTTGGTGTGTAGCAGCGATAAAGCAGGTGGAAAAGGAGGTTACGACCTTTATTATTCAAAACGTAGCGATATAAATCAACCGTGGGATACGCTCAAAGCTTTGGGAAATAAAATAAATACTATTGGAAATGAGGTTTTTCCGAGTATTACACCTGACGGATATTTGTATTTCAGCAGTGATCTTATGCCGGGTTTAGGCGGATTGGATATTTACCGGATTCTCCTTCATGATGCCATTGCCGGAAGGGGAGAAATTGAACATTTAAGTTATCCGGTTAATAGTTCGGCTGATGATTTCGGTTGGACACAACAAGACAGCACCGGTGTGAAAGGATTTTTTACTTCCGACCGTTTGAACAGCGATGACAATTTATACAGTTATTCGTATAATCAGATTAAAACGTTAAAACGCGCCAAAAAATCATTTATCGAAGGTTTTGTTCTTGAAAAACAATCATTAAAACCAATTATGGGTGCAACACTCTTTTTGTATAATATCCGGGAAGACACAGTGTACGTTGCCAAAGCCGACAAAAACGGAAAATATCATTTCCCCGTTCTTACAACCAGCGATATAATAATTAAAGCCGTTGATAAAAAATACATAAACGATTGTTTATCAGCGAATATTGTTTACGAACCTCAACCAAAAGATACAATTCAAAAAGCACCACGCGATTTATTACTCGATAAATTTAAGGTTGGTTTTAAATGGAAATTGAGCAATATCCATTACGATTTTAATAAATGGAACATACGCGCTGATGCTATGCCAATTTTAGATAGTGTAATTATGATATTAAACGAAAACCCAATTACCGTAGAATTAGGTTCGCATACCGACTCCCGCGGATCGTTCAAATATAACGAACGATTGTCGCAACACCGTGCCGAATCTGCTGTTGCTTATCTTATTCAACACGGCATTGATTCCAAGCGAATTACAGCAAAAGGGTATGGTGAATATCAGCTGTTGAATCGCTGTTCGGATGGCGTTCCATGTAGTGATGAAGAACATCAAACTAACCGTCGGACCGAGGTAAAAGTAACCGGTTATACAACACCTCAAAAAGTATCCGAGAATATAGATCCGGATAAATTCAAAGATGGAGAAAAAATTAACAAAAACTTATTACCAAAAGACTTCTTCGATGGATGTAAATAACCATTGAAGGAAAATCGAAAATAGTTTCATTTCAAAAACCTCCTCAATCAATCCGATTTGGGGAGGTTTCTTGTTGTACCGCACATACCGATTTCGGGATTTTCAGTCATAAAGTAGTTTTTGCATAAACAGGTTACGAACGATAAATTTTTTTTGGATATATCTATAGCTTTAATATGCTTAAAAACGAATCTTTATTTTTTCGTTTAAAAAAAGCATTTATTGGGTGCAAAACCTTTGATTGTATCTAAATGAAGTGTTTATAGTACTAATAGTAGATTTTTGCGCACATTCTGATCAATAAATTAATTTTTTAGTTAGTTTTTAAATATTAAATATTTTTAATAATTGATTTTATGGTATATTTATTAGTCTAATATACAATAAAGTAACTCTTTGAGTACTTAAAAATTATTCGTTTTAGTTTAGAAAACTTTATAAATTAATGGATTGAATACTACACTTGTTATAGCATTGATTTTTTTGCTTTACATTTGCGGAAATATTTCTTTAATATGAATGTAAACACGAAAATTCGGTACGGTTTAAGAACAATGATCGAAATTGCTAGTTCGACTGATTCGAGTGGTATGTTGCAAAAAGATATTGCTAAAAATCAACATATTTCACTAAAATACTTAGATCCAATAATTTCGGCCTTAAAATTAAAAGGACTGATTGCCAATTCCAAAGGAAGAGGCAGCGGATACAGATTGACACGACCAGCCGAAGAGATTACTATGTATGAGATATATACAGCATTTGAGCAGATAACAATAATAGAATGTATAAATAACTGTGGTTTTTGCGAAAGATCTATTCACGATTGTAAAGCGAAAAATTATTGGAGTGAATTTAGAGCGGATTTTATTCAGCTTTTACAAAAAAAGAATCTTCAACAAATTATTGAAGAAACCTATTATGAATGTAAAGATTTGGTTATTAGCGAATAAACAAAGTTTATATACGATTTGTTATATTTAAGTAAAATAGTATTTAACGAATTAATTTAAATTCTTTTTTTTATTAACTAGTACTATCAATGTTATAGCATTTATTTTTTTTGAAAATGAATACTTTCTTATTTATAGCATATGTATTAAAATTACTGAGTATTTTTTATTTTTTTTAAAATTTAATGCTACTTGTATTATAGCACTTGTATTTTTTTCTTAAAATATTATCAATGCGTTCAACAACAATTAATAAAAATAAAATTATGACAAAAGGACAATTATTAAAATCAGTTATGTTGCTAATTATTAGCTTCATGTTTATTGCTGGAAATAGTTTAAAGGCAGAAACTCTAAAAATAAATCCTAAGAGTTCTTCCATTATTATTTCAGGAACTACGAATGTTCATAACTTTGAAAGTAAAGTTACCCAGGTTAACGGTGAACTTATTGTAAACAGTTCGAAACAAGTACAAAGTTTAGTAGTAGATATACCGGTTCGATCTATTAAAAGTGGAGAAAAACTAATGGATACAAAGACTTATGAGGCATTTTCAGTGGAGAAAAATCCCAATATCACCTTTAAAATGCTTGATGTTTCAGGTTTACAAATTTCAGGGGACAATATAAATGTAACAGTAACAGGGAATTTAACAATGGCCGGTGTAACCAAAAAAGTCATTTTAAGATCGTCGGGTAAAGTATTGAAACCGGGAGTTTATGAATTTAAAGGCAATGTAGTTCTTAAAATGACTGATTTTAAAATGAGCCCACCTACAGCTATGTTAGGAGTAATGAAAGTTGGCGATACCGTTACATTGAAATTTGATGTAACAGTGGAAGGTAATTCTAATTTATTAAGTGAAAACAGATAATTCAAAAAACAATCCTTTTAAGATTTAATCAATTAAAACAATTTGAAAACAAAAAAAAACAGAAATGAAAAGATCAATTCTTACAGTAGCAGCTGCTCTATTTTTTAGCAGCACAATATTTGCTCAATTAAGAGCAACAGATCAAACAGGGATTAATGTTTTTGAAACTCCAAAAACTGACATTCAATTTACAGGACCAAAAGTAGAATTTGGTGGTTCTATTGCAATGCCTTATATGGCGTTAACTAACAGCAACAATGCCAATCCAAATAATCCGGCAACGAACCCAATCGCTTTGTTTAAAAACTCACCCAATTTCGCTTTGTCAATGGCAAATTTGGATATTAAAAGCTATTTGGCAGATGGCGTTTCATTGCAGGTAACTTTGTATCTTGCTTCAAAACATCACAATGAAACATGGGTAAAAGGTGGTTATGTTCAATTCGACAAATTGCCATTTTTGAAATTGGATTTGTTGGATAATATTATGAAATATACTTCTATCAAAGTTGGTCAGATGGACGTTAACTACGGTGATGCTCACTTCCGTCGTTCAGATGGTGGTAATGCTATTTACAACCCTTTCATGGAAAATTACATTATGGATGAATTTGCAACTGAAATTGGCGCAGAAGCAGATGTAAATTACAATGGTATTATTGGTGTGCTTTCTGTTACAAATGGCAATTTGAATCCAAGTTTAGCAGCTATTGACACTGCGGCACTTAGTGTGAATTCAATCTATCCTTCCAAACCTTATGCGTATGCAACAGGACATAATGCATCATTTATTGGTAAATTGGGATATGACAAACAAATCACTGAAAAACTCCGTGTGCGTCTAACAGGTTCAATTTATTATAACTCAGGTTGTCTTTCAAATACATTGTTTGGTGGCGACCGTACAGGTTCTAACTATTCAGCCATTATGTACAATGCTGCTCCTGGTACAGGAACTGCTTTTGGTGGACGTTTCAACCCAGGTTTCTCTGACAAAATTTCAACTTTTATGGGTAACTTATTCTTGAAATACAAAATATTGGATGGTCTTTCTGTTGAATCTTTCACTACTTTTGAATCAGCTTCAGGACGCACAACAGCTGAAGCTTCTGATCGCAGCGCTCAACAAATCGCAACTGACTTAGTTTTCCGTTTTGGTAAAAACGAAAATTTCTTTGCTGGCGTTCGTTACAATACACTTACAGCTACTGTTGCAAAATCAGTGGTTGCTCCAATTGCCGCGAAAGCTGCTTCAGCTGGTACAGCAGCAAAAACTGTATGGCTTGATGACAATGATCATTCTAAGGGAATTTATTCATTTACACCTGCTGTTGCTGCAACTGCTGCAATTCCTTATACAGCTGGTTATTACGTTGACCCATATAATGCAGCTATTAGTAGATTGGCAGTAAGTGCTGGTTGGTTTGTAACTAAAAACATTATGGCTAAAGTTGAATATGTAAACCAACAATATAGTGGGTTTCCTGTAGGAAATATCTATGATGGCGCACAATTTAACGGATTAAGTGCAGAAGCTGTTATTTCATTTTAAGAAATAATTTTTAAAGTATTTTATTAAACCGGTAAGATTACATCTTACCGGTTTTTTTTGCAGTTGATCATTCTAAAATAGGGATTGCTTTTTTACTTGAAATGGATTGATGACAAAAAAGCCCTTTTCCTGTTGGAAAAGGGCTTCCGTATTTTTATAAGAAGCTGTTACGCCAATTTATTTACATAAACAGCCAATTTCGATTTCAGGTTACTGGCTTTGTTTTTGTGAATAATGTTTCGTTTAGCAAGTTTGTCGAGCATCGCGCTGATTTTCGGCAACATTTCTGTAGCTACAGTTTTGTCAGCAGTTGTACGCAATTTACGAACAGCATTACGAGCCGTTTTTGCAAAATAACGATTGTGCAATTTTTTCTTGTCAGCCTGACGAATTCTTTTAAGTGATGATTTGTGATTTGCCATCTCAATCTTAATTTATTGTCTTTTAATTTATTGTTTTTTTTGTAGTCCATAGGGGAGTCGAACCCCTCTTTCCAGGATGAAAACCTGGCGTCCTAACCGATAGACGAATGGACCATTTGGCCATTTTTTAATTAGAATTTTTATCCTCAATTGCGGGTGCAAATATACGGCACTTTTTTGAATTGGCAAAGGCTTTCAGCCAAATATTTTGTTTTTTTCATAAATCCTTATTTATCAGTAAATCAGATTAAATTCATCATCTGATTTTATGTTCAATTATCGGTTTTTAAACGATATTTTTGTTATATTTGTGGTCTTAATGCGTAATTTATGCAGGCTAAAACCACGGGAATTGTAATTCATTCAATCAAATACAGTGATTCTTCTACCATTGTTACGGTTTACACGCGGCAGTTTGGTCGTGTTTCGTATATGGTACATGGAGTGAACAAAAAGCGATCAGTTTTTCGTGCTGCATTTTTACAACCACTTTCTATTCTCGAATTGGATGTTATTCATTCGCCGGGAAAAGAAATTCAGCGTATTAAAGACATCCAGCTGGAACACCCGTTTATTGATATTCCTTACAATCCAGTCAAAAATGCATTGGCGTTATTTTTATCGGAAATGCTTTTCAGGACTTTACGTCAAACTGAACCGGATGACAACTTATTTCTTTTTCTTGAAAATTCAATTAAGCAACTTGATTTCTGTGAAAAAGGAATTCCTAACTTTCATCTCGTTTTTCTGCTTAAACTGACCCGTTATCTGGGCTTTGAGCCAAATAGAGAAGAAGAAAACGGAAAGTACTTTGATTTGATGAATGGCATTTTTTTGGAAGGAAAACCTTTACACGTGCATTTCCTTTTGTCAGAAACAACAACTGATTTTGCCAAGTTGCTGGATGCAGATTATTCTAACATGGATTCAATGATTTTAAGCAGAAATAAACGAACTAATTTACTCAATAGCATAGTTGAGTACTATCGACTACATATCCCCGAATTTCACGGCTTACATTCGCTTGCAGTACTGCAAAGTTTGTTTGATTAAAAACGAGCTTTTATTCTGCTTTTTGATAGATAACTATCCTTTCACCGGCTTTAATTTTACTTCCGGTTTTTTTATTCCAATCTTTTAACTCTTCTATTTTACAGCCATAAATTTTGGCAATGGAATAGAACGATTCGCCTGATTTCACTTTATGATGAATGATTTTCTGAGCACTTTCCTTTTTTACAGAAGGGTATTTTTGTGTTTCGGGTGCTTGATTTAGCTTTAATTCCTGACCAAAACGGATTTTTGTGCCGGTAAGATTATTGAACTTCTTCAAATCTTCAACCGATAAGTGATTCTCTTTAGCAATACTAATAAGACTTTCGCCTTTTTTTATCTTGTGAATCCGGGTTTTGGTGATATTCTCTGTTTTAATAGTTTGGTTGTTCTCAATTTTAGTTTCCGTTTTCTCGGTAATCACGTTGGTTATTGGAGAATTGTTACTTTGAGCAAGCTTAATTTTCTGTCCAAATCGAAGTTTACTACTTATCAGCTTGTTGATTTTTTTCAATTGCTCTACTGAAGTATTGTATAATTTTGAAATGCTGAATAAAGTTTCGCCTTTCTTTACTGAATGCAAAATATTGGTTTGATTCACAGGCAATTCCTGTTCGACTTTTGGTGATTCAGTTTGATTTTCAGTCAATTCTGGTGTACTATTAACAGGTGTTTTAACTGTTTCAACCAATAAAACCGTTTCTTCATCCTTTACTTTTATTCGCTGTTTTGGATTGATTTTATTGCCTTTAATATTGTTTTTTCGTTTAAGCTCTGCAAGTGAAATTCCATATTTCAAAGCAATTGATGAAAGTGTTTCACCCTTTTTCACCCGGTGATATTCGGCAGGAATAACTTTTTTTGTTTGGATAGCGGAACTTGAAATTGGTGCAGGAGAATTATCCGCAAGAGTTTCTGAAGGGGTATTTTTAGATGTTGACACACAGGGCGCAACTACCATCATTTGATCGTTGAAAATTACGCGACCGGCTTTTATAAAACGCTGGGTATAATAAGGTTCGTCTGAATTGGAAATAATAACACCATTGTGAACCGACGCATGAATGAAATTAAATTTTCCATCTTCTCTCGCCATGACAACGATTCCAACATGCCCAACACGCTTGCTTCGGTGCCGACCGGAAAAAAACACCAAATCGCCTGCCTTGAGATTGTGACGATCAACTGTATCAACTTGTTTTGCCTGATCAAAAGAAGATCGCTGCAAGTCGTATCCAAAATTTCGATAAACAAACGAAGTGAAACCAGAGCAATCGAACGAATTTACTCCTGAAGAACCGCTGTGATAAGGCGTGTTCAAAAAAAGTTTTCCATAATTAATAATTGAATCCGTAATAGCAATGTGATTTGGAACAAAATAATTGATTTTTGTAGAATCGGGTGCATATGAACGCGAGACTTCCGAATGCAATTGTGCCATCGAAAAAACAGATGAAAACAGAAAGGAGGAAATAAAAAGAATTTGTTTTTGCAAAGACATAATTAATGTGTCTGATAATTAACCTATTGCAAAGATACTTTTTTTGGGGCAATAAATCAGGAGCAATTTTTTCTTTTTAATAAAAAAAGAGATTCTTTTCAGAAACCCCTAAAAAATTAGTTTAGCTTCGGTTTCGTTAACTTCTAACTTTACATTCGTTCCCATCATTAGCGGTAAATTGTTATCGACATGACCGGCAGGGAAATTGAAGCAAACCGGATAAGTAAATTCACTCACGGCATCCGAAATAATTTCGGAAATAGTTTGCATCATGAGCGGATCTTCTTCGCAATCAGTAAATTGGCCAACGATAAGTCCCGAAAGTTGACCTAACACACCGCTAAATCGCAAGTTTTGCATCATTCGGTCGATGTGATAAGGCTTTTCGGCAATGTCTTCAATAAATAAAATGGCATTTTTATAATCCAAATCGAACTGACTGCCACGTAAACCCATAAGTACCGACAAATTACCTCCGATTAGTTTTCCGGTTGCTTTTCCAATTTTATTCTGTGCGTGAGAAGGAACTGAATAGGTTGGCAATTCTCCGAATAGGATTTTACACAGTTGCACCGAAGGTTCCGCATCGGTCGGTATTTCGGTGAGATGTTTGCCCATAATGCCATGAATGGACGTAACTCCCAAATTGGTAATAGTATTGTGCAAAATGGTTATATCACTAAAACCAATCAGCCATTTCGGGGATTTCTTAAAATAAGAAAAATCTATTTTGTCAATAATTTGAGAAATACCATAACCGCCTCTACTACATAAAATTGCTTTCACGCTTTTGTCATCCAATGCTTGTTGCAAGTCCGATATTCTTTCTGCTTTAGTACCGGCAAAACGACCATATTCTACACGGGCATACTTTCCTTCAGTAACTTGCAAACCCCAATTGGATAGCACAATTTTTGCGTCATCGATGTAGTCGGGATCGATTGCTCCTGAAGGTGAAATGATGCGAATTTGATCGTCTGGTTTTAAAAATGGAGGTAACATTTTGGTAATTTTTAAAATTTTGAATACAAATCTTTAAAAAAACAAATTTAATAAGTCAACCTTATTTTGGAGCTTGATAATCTTTAATTACCAGGTATTTCAGCTCTGTATCACCCACATTGCTAATGCCATGTTCTATCAAGGTAGGACAATAAAAACTGGTTAGTGGCCCGCAAATAATGGAATCGCCATTGAGATAAAATTTTGCTTTACCCTCCAACACGAAAAAAAATTCATCTTCCACGTGTTTGTGAGGTGGATGAGTGGCATCGTGTGGTGCAACCACACTCATTTTCAATGTTCTTCCATTCAAAAAATCTTTATCGGCAAACCAATACTGATAGCCAACTTTGGTGGGTACGGCTTTATCTTTCGAAAACTGGTTTACACAATTACCTATGTTCCACTTTGTTTGTGTTGAATCTTTTTTCTGAGCTGAAACAACAAAACTACAAACGATTGTTAATAAGGAAACTAATGCTGTTTTAAATTTGCTCATAATTATTTAAATGAAAAATTGTTATTTGAATAGCATGCTTGAAATCACGGATTTACTTTTAAAAATACATCTTACATCAATACCTCAGCCATTTGAACAATTCTTTCCAGGTCACTTTCTTGCCATACATCAGGATTCCGGTACGATAAATTTTGCCTGCCATCCAGGTTGTGCCAATAAACGATAGTACCAAAATAGTCAACGAAAGAATAATTTGCCAGACTGGGACATCAAACGGAAGCCGCACCATCATTACTATGGGTGAAGTAAACGGAATCATCGAACACCAGAACGCCAGCGGTCCATCGGGATTTTGAGCACTGTAAATGGCAGCATAAATAGCAAAAATGATTGGGAGCATTAATGGCAGAGAGAATTGCTGTGTGTCAGTTTCATTATCTACTGCCGAGCCTACTGCCGCAAAAAGAGACGCGTAAAGTAAATATCCACCCAGAAAATACACAATAAACAGAACTATGATCTGAAGATAGTTCACTCCATTCAAAGCGGTAAATAAGCTCTGAATTTCGGGTGACATTGCATTAGTAGGAACGGTTTGCATTCCCATTTGTCCCATTTGATGTAATGAATTAACATCCACATTTCCACCAAATATCGCACCTGCCACAGTTGAAATTACTACGGTAAGAATCACCCACATTAGAAATTGAGTCAATCCAACCATGGCAATCCCAATGATTTTACCCATCATAAGCTCAAAAGGTTTTACCGACGAAATTATTACTTCCACAATTCTGTTGGTTTTTTCCTGAACGACACCATTCATTACCTGAGCTCCGTAAATAACAATAAACATGTAAATAATAAATGCCGACATCATTCCGATAATTAAAGCCAATTCGGCTGAACCTTCTTTTTCCTTGCCGTTTTCGCCCCATTTTATGGTTTTCAGATCTATGTCAGTGCGTGATTTTTCCACCATTTCTTTCAGGTTCGGAATGTTGTAAGTTGCCAGTTTTTGTTCCTCAATGTATTTATTTAACAAACCCGAAACATAACTTTTCAATTCCATATTCACTTGTTTTTCGGAGTACAATGTGACTGCTTTCGGATTGTCAACTAAATTATCAGTAATGTACAATAGCGCTGTAAACTGCTCATTATTTGTGTTTTGACTTTTGATTTTTTCAACCGGGGCATCTACAAACTGAAACGAATAGTTTTCGTTACTTTTCAATACTTTCGTGTAAAGATGAGTTTTGTCAATCACAACAATAGTTTTAATCTTATCGTCTTTAATGCCACCTAACCAAACAATTAGAAATAGCATTCCTACAAAAAGGATTGGAATCAAAAAAGTAAGCAGGATAAATGATTTTTTCATTACCCGCGTTGTATATTCACGTTTTATGATAAGGCTTATTTTGCTCATGCTTTCACTGTTTTTATGAAAATATCATTCATACTTGGCAACAACTCTTCGAAAGAGAGAATTTCGGTTTGTTTAATTAATGAACTGAGCAAAGAATTATTGCTTTCGGTGACTTGCTTTTTGATTATGCTTTCAAAAACGCCATTTTGTGCCTTTTGTGAAATCAGTTCAAAATCAGTTTCATTTAGGGACGTTTTTGACCCAACAACGAACGTGTTGGTAGCATGTGAAGCCCTGATGTCGGCAACATTCCCTTGAAGTACAATTTTAGCCTGATTGACCAACGAAATATTTTCACACAGGTCTTCGACCGTTTCCATATTATGGGTCGAAAATATGATGGTTGCACCTTTAGCACGCAAGTCCAATATTTCCCGCTTTATGATATCTGTGTTTACCGGATCAAATCCGCTGAATGGTTCATCAAAAATCAATAGTTTTGGTTCATGGAGAATGGTGGTGATAAATTGTACTTTTTGTGCCATTCCTTTCGAAAGTTCTTCCACTTTTTTGTCCCACCAAGCCTGAATCTCAAATTTCTCGAACCAGTATTTCAACGCTTTTAGTGCATCGTTTCGAGTCATTCCTTTTAGTTGAGCCAGATACAATGCTTGCTCACCGACTTTCATTTTTTTATACAATCCGCGTTCTTCGGGCAGATAACCAATTTGTTGCACATCAGCCGGAGTCATCCGTTTTCCATGCAGGCGCACTTCGCCGCTATCGGGAGCTGTAATGCAATTGATTATACGAATCAACGTGGTTTTTCCGGCGCCATTGGGTCCCAACAAACCATAAATTGTGTTTTCGGGAACGGTAAGACTTACGCTATCCAACGCCAAATGACCTGCAAATTGCTTAACTACCTTTTCTACTTCAAGTAATATCATGTTAGTTCATAAAGTTTATAAAGTTTATAAAGTTTGAAAGTTTATAAAGTAAATAGAAACAATAACTTTTCACTTTCAACTTTATACTTTCAACTGTTTTTTACATCTTTCCTTCATCGGCAAAACTATAATATTCGCCGCGGGCAATAATAATATGATCGATGAATGAAATGCCAATGGCTTCACAACCGGATTTTATTCGTTTTGTAATGATTTCGTCTTCGTGACTTGGTCGGTTTTGACCGGAAGGATGATTATGCGCCACCACAACCGCTTGTGCTGATTTTTCCAACGCCATTTTAAGTAACATGGCTACATCAACCACCGTTTGCCTGCTTCCACCTTGCGTCAACCGTTTTATTTCTATCACTTTATTGGCTCCATTGAGGAAGCCCAACCAAAATTCTTCATGCGGTAAATCTATTAATTGCGGTTCAAAAAGTTCAAAAAGATCTTTACTCGAAGTGATTTTTTTTCGTTCCAGCATTTCGCTGGTTTTGCGTCTTTTCCCCAGTTCCAATGCTGCCATAATGGTAATAGCTTTCGCTTCGCCTATTCCTTTAAAACGTTTACACAAATCGGCAATAGAAAGTTGTGCCAGTTCGTTCAGATTATCCTTACATTCATGCAAAATCCGACGCGTAAGTTCAACGGCAGTTTCATTTTTATTGCCAATAGCAATCAGAATAGCCAATAACTCAGCATCCGAAAGACTTTGAGCGCCTTTACGAAGCATCTTCTCGCGCGGACGGTCATCTTCAGCCCAATCCCGAATTGTCAATCGTTTTTCGTCGGTTACCACGTGTCAAAAATACTAAAAATTTTCTTTTTCACAAATTTAGCAAGAATGGAAATAAAAAAGCTGCTTCAAATCGGTAGTTGAAGCAGCTTTTCCTGTACACTTTTGTCTTTCGGATTTCAATTTTTCATAATGCTCAGAATTGTTGCTTTCTTATATTACAAAAAGAGAGAATTAATTAATTGCTAACGACCGAGGCTTTGGGAATTTGTCCGCCAGCTGGCGGAGGGAGAGTTCACTGTCCGTCAACTGACGGACAAAGTGAATGCGGGAGCAAAACCTGCTAAATGCACTTCAGCCAGCCAATGAACATAGATACTATGATTAAATCCAAATAATATTGCATTTATTTTTGAAAAACTTTATATATTTGCACCGCACAGAAAGAAGACTTCAGTCGATACTTTGTACCGAATGGTCTATCTAGCGAAGCGGGG
>Ga0209429_10001278_pt1 | contig 15815 bp, 10 predicted proteins | sample BarGraNGADG00212_3_FD_184493 | JGI IMG/M metagenome (GOLD analysis project Ga0209429, IMG submission 184493) | Arctic peat soil microbial communities from Barrow, Alaska - Barrow Graham LP Ref core NGADG0004-212 (SPAdes) (version 2) | ecosystem: Environmental > Terrestrial > Soil > Wetlands >... | reverse complement strand
ATGAACAACAAGGGAAAGTCTTGATGAAGCGCGTGTGGGTGTCGATCGCCCGTGGAGTACGGCGTGTTGTCGAGCGCCTCGGGGTTGACCTGGGACGACGGCCAGGGGACAGTCGGCGGCGGATCTGGCTCAAGTCGCTCTTTGGTATCTACGATGCCCAGGCCCTCATCGCTCTGGACGTCCCTTGGTGGACGTTCGAGGCGGCGGAGCAGGTGGAGCGCTTCCTAGCCTGGCGGTCGCGTGCCCGTGTCTTCGAGTGGGGCTCGGGGGCGTCGAGCGTGTGGCTGTCGAGCCGTGCCGCAACGGTGGTTTCCATCGAGCACGACGAGGCATGGGCGCAGCAGATCGCGCCGTACCTCCCGGCGAACGTCACACTTCGGATCGTTCCGACCAGTACCCCATCGGGACCTCGTGTGGTGCTCTCGAGGCGACGTGGCGAGGAGGGGCGAGACTTCCGGGACTACGTGGAGGCGATCGACGACGAAGAAGGTCGGTTCGATCTCGTCATCATTGACGGCCGCGCGCGTGAGGCGTGTCTGGGCCATGCTGTCGGAAGACTTGCACCGGGCGGCATGATCGTCTTCGACAACGTCGACCGGGAGCGATATCGGAAGGCGCTCGACGCCCATCGGGCCAGTCTCGATATCGCCTGGACGCGGGGGCTCACCCCGTCGCTCCCTTATCCAACGCGGACAGCGCTCGTGCGGGTCGCCGAGTCGCACTGAGTGCGAGCCACCGGGTGTCGGGTGTCTCGCGTTCCGGTCGGTGCCGCTGAAGGCGCCCAAGCGTCGAGTGAGGAGAGGTGGGTCCGGGAGTGATCGACGGAGCGCTCGCTGTCTCGGGGCCGACCCTGGCCGTTCTCGGGTACTTCGCCGTGGTCGGGGCCGCCCTGCGGGTGCTGCTGGGCCGCTGGGTACGACTGCCCCGCGGGCTCGGCGTGACGGTCGGGCTCGGCCTCGCGCTGGCCGTCGTGGCCGTCTCGGTCGGCTACGTGGTGTCGGGCGAGGCAACAGCCGTGATCGTCCCCTTGCTCGGCCTGTCCGCGATCCTGGTGCTCGCCGCGGTGGTGCGAGCGGTCGGGCGTCGTCACGAAGCCGGTGAGCGCTTGCACCCGGGCCTCGCGACGCTGATCCCGGTCCCGTCCGACGCCGTCGCTCTCGGTGCGGCGTTCGTCGCGCTGGGCCCCGTGCTCCGGTACGGGTTGACGTCCTGGACCGCCTTTGCCGCCGACTTCCCGGACTATGCGGCCTCCGCCCAGGTGTGGCTGTCCAACAGCTCTGGCGGTGCCACATTCCTACAGACTCACCCGGACCCGTTCGGCAGCTGGCAGCTGCACCGAGCCGTCACCGAGAAGCCGATGGCGACCGCACTGCTGGTCATCGTGGACCGCATCGCCGGTGTCCGGCCCTACTCCGCACTCACTCCGGTGATGCTGCTGTCGCTCTTCGTCCTCGTCTCCGCGCTGTTCACTCTCGCCAGGACGGTACTTCGCGGGCCCGCACGCATCGCCGTCCCGGCGGTGCTGGTGTCGACGTTCTCGGTCGTGCCCATGTCGCGCGTGTTCGATGCCCAGCTCGGGCACGTCGTGGCGGTTGCCCTGGCGTCCGTCGTCCTCGTGCTCCTGGCGGGCTCCGGACCTCCTGTCGAGCGCGTCGGCAAGTGGGTCTTTGCAGGGGTGGCCGCCGTCACCATCGCGGCATGTGTGGGGTCCAACCCCACGCTGATCCTCGGCACGTCGTTGACCCTCGGGGCCCTTGCCGTGTGGCTGGCGCTGCCGTGGTGTGCCTCGTTCCGTGCGGTCGCCGCTCAATGGGCGCGCGTGGCGGCGCTGACGGCCCTCCTCAGCGTGCCGTTCGCGAGCTGGTACGCGGTGTCGCTCGCCCTTCAGACGACGGGCGAACCGGGTTACGAGATCCCGCTCGCCGGCCCGCTGTCGTTGATCGGGCTACAGACCTCGCTCGCTGACGCACCCGGCCCCCGGGAAGTGCTGCTCCAATGGGCGCTACTCCTTGGGGCGGGCGGCTGTGGGTACCTCGTCTACAAGCGAAGTCACCGGGGAGTGCCCGCAAGCGGCCTGCTCGTCGTGCTCACGCTTGCCAATGGCGTCGCTATCGCAGCCACCCATGGCCTGGACAACTACGCCACGCACAAGTGGCTCGCCGTCGCCGTGAGCCTCGTCGTGCCCATGGTCCTAGTCAGGTTGGTCTGCCTGGCCGCCCCGAACGCCCGACGCTGGATCGGGATCCCGCTCGCCGGGCTGGCTGTCTGCGGTGCCGCGATCAGCTGGATGGCGGGGACCTCGCTGAGGTACGTGGCCTCCGACGACCTACTCGCCCTGTCGCACGACGCTCGCCTTGCGGTGGCCGGCACCGTGAACATCAGCCTCGGGAGCATCTACGAGAACTCGACGGCGCCGCTGGTCATCGCCGGCAAGGAGTTCGTCGTCGCCAATTCGACCTATGCCGAGGGAGCACCGCCGTCCGGCGACTGGTTGCTCACGCGGCAGACCGATCAGGGGGCTTGGCCGCACGACCAGGTGATCGAGCTCAACGACACCTATGCACTGCTCCACCTCGACCTTGAGGTGCATCCCGGGACCGTCCTCTTCGGCTCGGACGTGCCCGAGGCCCGCGGATACCTGTTCGGGAGCTGGTCCGCCACCGAAGACCCGGGCACGTTGACGGCGGGTGGCTCCGCGTGGATCGTCTTCAACCTCGGCGAGGATCTACGGGCGGGCGGCGTGGTCGTGACGCTCGACTGCCGGCGGTCCGCCACCGCGGACTCTCCCAGCGCAGTGACCATCACCGTCAACGGCAAGGAGCTCGAAGCAACTCAGAACGGGGACCTGACCGAAGGCGGGCAGCTTCAGCTCACGATCCCCGCGGACCTGGCGATGGCCGACGGGGGACGGGTCGCCATCCACCTCGCCAGGCCGGACCCGCTCCCGGGCTCCGAGTATGGTGAGTTCGACTCCCGAGAGCTCGGCCTCCGGCTGTCCGCGCTGACCGTGACCCCCGCCCGGGGCTGACTCCCTGTCAAGGGGCTGAGGGGCTGCTGAGGTGGCACCGCCGGTTCCGCGTGGGAGAGTGGCGGCCAGGGACCGTCGGCCGCGGGCGGGCAGCACCCCGTAGGATCGCCACGTCGTACTGTCCGTGCCCCCGATACTTCCGAGGAGTCATGACACCAGCGTCAGCCGTCGAACGAGCCGCCCGATGACCCGAGGCACCGCAGACGACGCCATCCGGCCGGGCGTCGTCTCGGTCGTGCTGGTGAACTATCGCGGCGCGGAGGACACGATCACCTGCCTGCGCGGCTTCGACGACGTCGACTGGCCCGCCGATCGGCTCGAGCTGATCGTCGTCGACAACAACTCGGGTGACGGCAGCGCGGGGAAGATCCGCGCGGCGCTGCCCGGCGTCCTCGTGGTCGAGTCGGGCTCGAACTCGGGGTTCGCGGGTGGCTGCAACCTCGGCGTCGCGCGTGCCACCGGCGAGTTCGTCGCCTTCATCAACAACGACGCCCGGCCCGACCGCGATTGGGTCGCCGCTGCGGTATCCGCGTTCGAAGCGGATGCATCCATCGGTTCGGTCGCCTCCAAGGTGCTCGACTGGGACGGCAAGCTGATCGACTACGTCGACGGCGCGCTCACCTGGTTCGGCATGGGCTACAAGCGCGAGGTCGAGAAGCCCGACTCGCCCGCCTACGACGTCGCCAAGGACGTCCTCTTCGCCACCGGGGCGGCGATGTTCGTCCGCGCCGAGCTGTTCCGCGAGGTCGGTGGGTTCGACGAACGGTTCTTCATGTTCTACGAGGACGTCGACCTCGGCTGGCGGCTCAACCTGCTCGGTCACCGGGTGCGGTATGTGCCCGGCTCGATCGCGTACCACCGCCACCACGTGACGATGAAGAAGTTCGGCCACTTCCGCGAGAGCTACCTGCTCGAACGCAACGCCCTGCTGGCGATGTACAAGAACTACGACGACGAGACGCTCGCTCGGGCGCTACCGGCTGCCATGGCGCTCGCCGTGCGCCGGTCGCTAGCGCGGAGCGGCACGGATGCGACCACTCTGGACCTGCAGCGCTCACCGGGCGGCGACGACGTCGGGACCCTCGAGATCTCGAAGATGGCGCTTACCGGCACCTACGCGATCGACTACTTCGTCGAGCAGCTGCCCAGCCTGATCGAGACGCGCCGAGACCTGCAGGCCCGACGACGACGGACCGACCGGGACCTCTTCCCGCTGTTCCGCGAGGCTATCCAGCCCGCCTACGGATGGCGGGACTACGTCGCGGCGCACGAGGTCCTGGTGCGCGCCTTCGAGATCGAGCCCCACTTCCGCACGCGCCAACGGGTCCTCGTGGTCACTGGCGAACCGCTGGTGGAGCGGATGGCCGGACCGGCGATCCGGGCCTGGGAGATTGCCAAGGCACTGTCCCCGGACCACGACGTCGTGCTGGCGTCCACCGTCGGCGCACGGGTGACCCACCCGGACTTCGAGGTGGTGGCGATCGGCGGTGGGAAGAGGCTGCGCAAGCGGACCGATTGGGCGGACATCATCATCTTCCAGGGTCTCTTCCTCGACCTGGCGCCGTGGCTCGTCGACAGCGCCAAGATTCTGGTGGCAGACGTCTACGACCCCATGCACCTGGAGCAGCTCGAGCAGGCGAAGGACCTCGGAGCCGACGGCCGGGCGATGGCGTTGCGGGAGACGACGAGGGTGCTCAACGAGCAGCTTCGCCGGGCGGACTTCGCGCTGTGCGCCTCCGAGAAGCAGCGGGACTTCTGGCTCGGGCAGCTCGCCGGCCAGGGTCGCGTCAATGCGTCCGTGTACGACGAGGACGAGAGCCTCCGGTCCCTGATCGCCGTTGTGCCGTTCGGCCTCGACGACGAGGCGCCGGTGCAGCGCAGGTCTGGGATCCGCGGTTCGGTCGAAGGGATCGGCGTCGACGACAAGGTCATTCTCTGGGGCGGTGGGATCTACAACTGGTTCGACCCGCTGACGCTGATCCGGGCGGTTGACCGCCTCAAGGACAAGCACCCAGAGGTCCGGTTGTTCTTCATGGGGCTCAAGCACCCCAATCCCGGTGTTCCGGATATGCGGATCGCCTGGGAGGCCCGCCGGCTCTCGGACGAGCTCGGGCTCACCGACCGCCACGTCTTCTTCAACGAGGGTTGGGTGCCGTACGCCGAGCGCGCCGACTGCCTTCTCGACGCCGACGTCGGCGTCTCGACGCACTTCCAGCACATCGAGACCGCCTTCAGCTTCCGGACCAGGATCCTGGACTACCTGTGGGCGTCGCTGCCCATCGTGGCGACCGACGGCGACACCTTCGGCACCCTGATCCGAGAGCATGACCTGGGCCGAGTCGTGCCAGCCGAGGACGTCGACGCCCTCGTCGGCGCCCTGGCGGAGATGCTCTTCGACGAGGGGGCCAGGGAGACGGTTCGCGCCAACATCGTCACGTTCGCCCAGGGTTACCGATGGTCCCTCGTGCTGGATCCGCTGGTGGAGTTCTGCCGCAACCCGCGGCGGGCCCCGGACCTGGCGGTCGCCCACGCCGCGGCGGTTACCGCGCCCGGCACCGGGTCCCGTAGACCTCGTGGGACTCTCCGGGAGGACGTCGCGCTGGCTCGCTCCTACCTCAAGGCCGGCGGAGTCCTCGAGGTCGTCCGCCGGGTCGGCGGTCGCGTGCGGCGGGTTTCGGGTCTCGGGGACAACGGCGACTGAGCGTGCGTTCGCTTCGCCCGACGGGTGCTTCGCGGCGCGCTCCTGAGCCGGTCAGACGAACCAGACCTGACCCAGCCTTCGGACGAAGGTGTTCTTCCAGAACCCGTGCCGGCGCAGCTCGCGTACGCGGCCGAGCTTCCCGAGCCGCGGGATGTTGATGTACGCCCGAAGCATCTGAATCTGTGACTCGGAGAGCCGCTGCTCGAAATGCTCGAGGAAGAGCCCTGCCTGTGCGAACGAGTCCCTCAGCCGCTTCTTGGTGCCGTCCCGGTCTAGGGAGCGGTTCACGTTGTACGAGATGCTCCTCGCATCGCTCGCTCCGACGGCATTCCTGCCGTGCTGTCGATACAGCACCGTCGGTGTGTCGATGTAGCCGATCCGGCCGAACGCAGCGGCGATCAGCGCCAGCCACCAGTCGTGCATGAGGATGCCGTCGAAGGGTCCCTCGACGAGGTCGGCGAGCGGCCTGTTCACCATGACGGTGCAGCCGGTGACCATGTTCTGCACGATCAGACGAGACAGGCGTGACTCGCCGCCGTCGAGCTGCTGTGAATCCGCCATCGAGCGTGAAGTCACGGTCAAGTTCCGGTCCGCAACGGTGAGGTCGGTGTGCACCAGCAGCGGGGTGCCGACGCCGAAGTCGCGCTCCATCTCCCGCATCTTGCTCAGGGTGACGGAGATCTTATCGTCGAGCCAGACGTCGTCGTCGTCGCTGAACATCACGTACGGGGCGCTCGAATCGAGCAGCATCTCCAGGAAGTTCTGCTTGGCCGAGCCGGTGTTCTGGGTCCGTTCCTGCGCGATGATCCGGTCCGGATGTCTCTCGGCGTAGTCGCGGGCGATTGCGAGCGTTCCGTCGGTCGAGCAGTCGTCCCGAACGGTGAGCGTCCAGACCCGATCGCTCTGCCGCAGGATGGACTCGATCTGTTCTGAGAGGTACTTCTCCCCGTTGTAGGCGGCCATCAACACGTCGATCGCCGCATCCTGGTCACCGCTGTCCGGGCGAAGATCCGTCATGAGCCGTGCCTTCGAACTGGAGAAGACCAGCATGTATGCCGCGGCAGCTCGGCGGCGGACCGACGGCCGCGGAGCGGAGTGGCGGCGCCCGTGATGATCAGCGGCTCGATCCGTCCCGCGTCGCACCGGGACCGGTTGCGGGACCGGGTGTGGGTGCGGGACCGGCTGCTGGCCCGGGTGTGGGTGCGGGACCGGCTGCTGGCCCGGGTGTGGGTCCGGGACCGGCTGCTGGCCCGGGTGTGGGTCCGGGCTCGTAAGGCCCGGCCGGCGCTGAGGCAGGCTGATCCGACGACCCACTCTCCCGCGCGTCGATGCACTTCACCTCGAGTCTGACGAGCGCGATCTCCTCGGCGAGAGTTCGCGTCTCCTCTTCGAGGTTCGATACCTCGGCGGACAGCTGGATGCATACCGCCAGCAGCACCACGAACGCCATGGCGAAGATGAGATTAACGGGAGTCTTCACGCCGACGAGGCCAGAGAGCCACAACGCGAGATGCGGGAAGATCCCAAGGATCATTACCCCGACGGCGAGAGCGATCCAGATGCCGGCATACTTCTCTCGGATCCGGCGGGTCCGGAGAAGGTAGAAGAGCCACCCCACGACGGCGACGCACAGGACGATCGCGAACACGTACCCGCTCATGCCGGGGCTTCCGCGGTCGCGACCGGCTCGCTCGGGCGGGACAGGGCGATCACCAGCGCCAACAGTGCCCGAGCGAGGAATACGGCGGCCCTGGCCGGGCTGTGCGACGGGCGGCCCCCCGCGCGCGGGCGCATCGTCACGCCGACCTGGCGGATCTTCAAACCCGCCCGCGACGCGATGACGAGCGACTCGATCGTGTCCCCGAGGTATTCGGCCGGGTAGTTTGCGGCGAAGAGACTGATCCCTGCTCGGTTGCACGCCTTGAACCCCGAGGTCGTGTCGGTCAGCGTGGTCCCGGCGACGCGCGAGAGCACCGACGACAAGAAGCGCATCGACCACTTGCGCGGACCACGAACGGCATAGTCGCCTACCCCCGCGAACCGGGCGCCGATGACGACGTCGGCGTGCTCGTCCTCGATTGCCCTAATCAGGCCCGGCACGGCGGACGGATCGTGCTGTCCGTCGGCGTCAAGCTGCACGGTCCGGTCGTAACCGGAGCGGAACGCATACCGGTAACCGGCGCGCATCGCGCCACCCACGCCGAGGTTGAACGGCAGATCGAGAACGCGTGCCCCAGCGCGCGACGCGACATCGGACGTTCGGTCGGTCGACCCATCGTTCACCACCAGAATGTGCGCGTCCGGCAGAGACGAGCGCACCTCCTCGATGACGCCGGGCAGACTCTCCTGCTCGTTGAGAGCCGGGATGATGACCAAGAGAGGAAGCCGATCGGGATGCTGCATGGCAAGCACTCTAGCGATTGTGCTTCACCGCAAGGTGCGCCGTGCGGCCCCCGGGCCGAGGCGCGGTGACGTGGCCGGTCTCGCCGGTCAGACGCCGCGCGCAAGCCGCCACCTACCGTGCTCGCGCCGCAACAGCTCGAGGAGCGCTGCGAAAGCGGCCACCGCGCCAGCGACCAGCGCCCACGCGGCCCGATCGGCAATGGGCCCGTTCCAGAGGCACGCCGCAACGAGCGCCACCACCCCGAGTGCCCACCCGACCAGCACCCGACGCTCGCCGCATAGGGCGAGCAAGGCTTGCGCTACCACCTGCGCAAGCATGAAGGCCGCGCCCGACGCCGCCATCAGGGTGATGACACCGCGGTCGATCCCGAACTCTCGACCGAAGAGGAGCGGGACAAGGCGGGTTCCAAGTGCCCAGATGGCGATCGTCCCACTAAGCCCGATAGCTGCCGTGACGGCGCCGACGAGCCCGACCCGACGACCGAAGCCCGCGACGTCACCTCGGCTGACCAGTTCCGCAAGCCCGGGAAGCAGGACGGCTTGCACTGCGGTGAACAAGAAGAGCGGAATTCGTGCGATCACCAGGGCCGCGAGGAACTGGCCACTCACGACGTGCTCGGCCGCCGTGGCAAGGACCTGCACGATCAGCGGGCCGGCGTTGGCCAGCAGCTGAGACAGCAACGACGCACCGACCAAGGCACTTATCGCGTTCGCGGCGACCCTCGCGTCCTGTCCCGGGCCCGGGGTGACGAGATGCGTTCGGCGCGGCCAGGTGATGACGGCAGCGACCACGGGTGCCACGACGAGGATGCCGGCGTAGGCGGCGAGACTCGTCGTCCCCGACGCGTGGAGTGCCAGCGCGCCACCGACGCGAAGCGCTCCGTCGACCGCCAGCTGGGCACCATAGTTGCCGAACCGACCGTTTCCGGAGAGCAAGCCGCGCACCACGTACGACAGTGCCATGCTGGCCATTGCCAGGACGAGCAAGGGCACCAGCATCACGTTGTCCGCGAAGAGCTGCGAGCCCAGCTGACGGGCGCCGACGGCCGCGATCAGGGCGACCACCGCCAATGCACCCACTGCGGCGAAGAGCGCTTGACGGACCACCGGACGGTTGCCCTCACCCCGGGATCGCCGCGCCGCCGTCTGGCGCCCGAGCTCCTGTTCAAAGGGGAGGAAGAGGCCGATGCCGATTGCGTTCAGGAGCGACCACAGGACCGAGAGGGGGGCGAACAGCTCCGGACCGAGGCTCTGCCCCGCGAGGCTCAGGTAGCCGTAGATCGACAGACCGAAGATGCTCACGCCGATGGCTACCAGGAGGACCTTCCCGCTGGTCCGGGCCCGCTCGATGACCGCTTCGTCTTCGCCGAACGTCTCGCTCATGTGGTGGTGGGGGTGCGCGATGCCGCGCAAGCGGCACGATGGGTGCACGCCGGTCGGCGGCGCACCGCCGAGGGGGCCACGCGGTGGTCATGGGCGATGCGGGGCATGCACGCGAGACTACTCAGCCGCAGTACGGGCGTCGTCATGCTGCGTGCCTCGAAGGCAACCCGCGGCTGTGCCGAGCAGTCCGACGACGAGGATCCCGAAGAGCAAGCTCGCCGGCAGCGGCGGGTTCCACTGACCCGCAAGCACAGCGAGCAGGCCCGCGTCGGCGCCCTTCTGGTAGCGATGGACGTTGATGACGAAGGCACCGGCCTGGTAGAGGACCCAGGCCGATCCGAGCAGGATCGTGGCCCGCCGTGCGACGACCCGGGCGCGGTCGCCGACGGCGCGTGCCGTTGCGTACGTCGCCAGCACCGGAAGACCGACCGCCGCAGACAGGAAGGGCCGGCCCGCCCATACCGGGCCGGTGTATAGCGCCTGCAGGGCGCCTAGGGCTGTCAGCCCTGCGATCGTGATGAAACCGAGGCTGAGGATTGCCGTGCGCTCGCGGCGACGGCCCAGTGCCAGGCCGAGAATGACGACGGTTCCGAGGGCGCCGGCCACGAACATGACGAGCCAGGTCGGAAGCTTGGTGTCGAGCCAGCCGAACTGACCGATCATGTTCGCGATGTACGCCGACGTGTCGCCGAGCGACGTCTGGACAGCTGTCCCGAAGCCGAGCGACGGACGGCGGAGCACACCCGCGCCGTCGAATGCCCCCGCCGTGCCGCTCCAGATCAGGGCTGCCAGCGTCGCCAATCCGAGCATCCCGAGCCACGGCCAGGTGCGGCGCTCCGCCAGGACCCCCTTCGTCTTCGACCACGGCACGCTCAGCACTGATGCCAGTACGACTACGGCAAGCAGCAGCGGTGCGAGACTTCCGAGGTTCACAAAGACGCTCGCGATGATCGCGATCGCGACGAAGCGTGATCGGAGCGCGACGTGGTCGTCCCGGAGCACCGCGGACAGCGAGACCCAGAGCGCCGCCGCGGCGGCCACCTCGAGCGCCGCCGGGTTGATCGAGCTACCGAGGAAAGCGACCATCGGCGTCACGGCCAGCAAGGCGCCGATGGGTACCCAGCTGCCCGGGCGCAGCGTGGTGGCCTGAGTGAACGCCCAGGCCAACATCAACGCGCACAGGGCCGCGTTGACGAGGCGCATGAGGTACAGCGTTGCCGGACCGGCCGGAACCAGAGACGGCAGCCCGACGACCGCGTAGTAGAGCGGATTTTCGGCGGACGCGGTCGAGGTCGCCGGGGTGAGGGCGCCTGCGTCGTCGGGCGGCGTAGGCATGCACGACGCCGGCTGCTCCGGCAGGTGGGCGAAGCAGCGCGGCATCTCGTTCGCGAAGGCGACCACGGCGGGGACGGTGAACCGACCAGAACCCAGCTGTGCCGGGTCGTCCCGCTCGCCGACGAGCTGCCCGCGCACGACCGCGGCGGCCTTGATCGCATTCCCGGGTTCGTCCGGTGCGGCGGTGAGAGGGTTGGCCAGCGACCACGCACCCAAGACCAGGAAGAGTGAGACGAAGAACCACGCGAAGACCCGCGCGCCGGTCCGTTGTCCGGCCGGGCGTGCCACCACGGGCGCTGGGACCCGCCCCGCCCCAGGGTCCGGAGCGGCATCGGTCATGGTGTTGCCTCCTGCAGCTCAGCCGCAGTTGCCGGTACAACCTCCGGTGAGGGCTCGAGGCGTCGAGTGGCACGGTCGATCAGGACGACGAGGCTGAGCATGGTGATCGCATAGGCCGCCAGCAGGACCAGAGCGGGCACCGGCGGGTTCCAGTCGTGGGCGGACGGGACGAACCACGATCCGCTCGTGCCTCGGATATAGCGGTGCAAATTATACGCGTACGCGCCGACGTGGCCGACCGCCAGAACTATGGCAGGGACGACGAGGACCGACCGCCGGCGGAATGCTGGGACCGCGACTGCCCCCTCTCGCGCGACGAACCCGGCGACCAACGGGAATCCGACCATCAGTGGTAACGAGTACCGGCCCTGCCAGATGAGGCCCACGCTCTTGGCCTGCCAGGCCTGGATGAGAACCGGCAGCACCACGGCCATGGCGCCGGCCCCTGCGACTAAGAGAGCGTCCCGACGTCTCCGGCCAAGGATCAACGCAAGCACGATCGGGACGGCGATCGCTGAGACGAGCAAGAGGTAGAGCCACTGCGGCAGGGCGGTGTCCAGCCAGCCGAACTGGCCGATCATGCTCGTGACGTAGCCGGGGGTGCTGCGGATCGACTGCTTGAGGCCCGAGAGGAAGCTGATCCCGGTCGACGCCGTCCCGCCGGATGCCAGCGTGCCGGCGTGCGCGATCCAGCCGAGCGCGGCGCCGGAGCCGATCATCGTCAGCGCGAGCCAGGGCCACGAACGACGGCCGCGCAGTACTGCCATGAATCCGGACCACGGGCTCGCCGCGACGGCCGTGACCGCGATGACCACCAGGAACAGGGGGGAGAGTCCCCGGGAGTTGGCCAGCAGGATCGCCAGCGCGGCTATCCCGGCCATCCGCACCGGCAGCTTGGCCGGGTCCGGCGAGCGCAGCAGGGCGAGCAGCGAGACCCACAAGGCGAGCGCTGCGCTGATCTCAAGTGCGCTGGAGTTCACTGTGGAACCGAGGAACAGCACCATCGGAGTGGTGGCCGCGAAGACACCCAGAGCGACCAACCGGCTGTTCCTGATCTCGGTGAGCGCTCGAAATCCCCACGCGAGGACCAGGGCGTTGAGCAGGGCGCTCATCGCACGCATCAGATAGAAGTTCATCGGGTTGCTGGGAAGCAGCGTCGGGAGACCGACGATCGCGTAGTAGAGGGGATTGTTGCGGATGACCCAGGTGGACACCGTCGTCGAGGCGTCCGGGTCCGCGGGCTCAGGAGGGATGCACGCGGCGGTGGCGTCCGGCTGGAAGGCGTAGCAGCCGGGGATTGCAAGCGAGTACGCGTACAACTGTGGAACCCGCACCGACCCCGAGCCCGGACCACCGGGGTCTGGCACACCGCCTAGCTCACCACGCGCGACTGCCGCAGCCTTCACTACGTGCGCAGGTTCGTCGGGCGATGCCATCGGAGCGTTGCCGATGGCCCACAAGAGCATTGCGGAAGCCAGCACGCAGAACGCCAGCCAGAAGACCCGGCGCGGGCTCATGGTCGCGGGGAGCGCGGAAGTGCGGGGCCGGCGCAGATCACCTTCGATGTCGTGCTGCACTCTGCCGCGTCGTCCTTTCTGGAGCGAGGTCGTGTGCGCCCATGCCGACCGCCAACGCTACCTGAGCCGCGGGCCACGAGCCCCCACCCGGTGCCGGCAGTCCGAAGGCGGGTGACGGGCCGGTAGCATCGGGGGACCGTTCTTGCTCCGCTTGGCTGCCGACTGATCGAGGACACATGACACGCGCGCTCATCACCGGGATCACCGGGCAGGATGGTTTGTACTTGTCGGAGCTGTTGCTCTCGAAGGGCTACGAGGTCTACGGCCTGATCCGCGGCCAGAACAACCCGAAGCTTGATCTGGTTCGTCGGACGGTGCCGGAGGTGAGGCTGCTCACGGGTGACTTGACGGACCTGTCCAGCTTGTTGCGGGCGATGGAGCATGCGGCTCCGGATGAGGTGTACAACTTGGGCGCCATCTCGTTCGTGGCGTACTCGTGGGAGAACGCGATGCTCACCGCGGACGTGACCGGAAAGGGTGTGCTGAACATCCTCGAGGCGGTTCGGCTGTACTCCCACGACGAGCCGGGCAAGGTGCGGTTCTACCAGGCGTCGAGCTCGGAGATGTTCGGGAAGGTGCATGAGGTGCCGCAGCGGGAGCTGACGTTGCTGTGGCCGCGTTCGCCGTACGGGGTAGCGAAGGTGTTCGGGCACTACATGACGATCAACTACCGCGAGTCGTATGGGATGCACGCGTCGTCGGGGATCTTGTTCAACCATGAGTCGCCGCGTCGGGGGCCGGAGTTCGTCACCCGCAAGGTGAGTCAGGCCGTCGCGCGGATCAAGCTCGGCATCCAGGACGAGATCGTGATGGGCAACCTCGACGCCAAGCGTGACTGGGGCTTCGCCGGGGACTACGTCGAGGCCATGTGGCGGATGCTGCAGCAGGACACCGCGGACGACTACGTGGTCTCGACCGGAGTGAACCATTCGATCCGGGACCTGCTCGACGTGGCGTTCCGCACGGTCGGGATCGACGACTGGGCCCGATACGTCAAGCAGGACCCGCAGTTCATGCGACCGGCCGACGTGGAGATGCTCATCGGCGACTCGTCGAAGGCTCGCACGGTTCTCGGTTGGGAACCCAAGGTCCACTTCGAAGAGCTCGTGACGATGATGGTCGAGAACGACCTCGTCGAACAACGCACCCTGGCCGGAAGATAGACCATGCCCCGGATCGCGGTCGTCTTCGACTGCGTGTACCCGAGCACGACCGGCGGCGGAGAACGGCTGTACCGACTGTTCGCCGAGTCGTTCGCCGGTGCCGGCCATCAGGTCGACTACCTGACCCGCCGACAATGGGCTGACCGGGCCCCGACAATGGACGGACCCACCGTCAGTGCGATCAGCGGACCGACCGAGCTGTACGACGCGGTCGGCACTCGTCGCCCGCTGCCGGCCGTCGCGTTCGCGTGGGGCGTCTTTCGGCACCTGGTGAGCCACCGTTCCCGGTACGACGCCGTGCTGGTCAGCGCGATGCCCGTCCTCAATGTCTTCGCGGCTCGCCTTGCGCTGCTCGGTAGCCGGACCCGGATGTGCTCGGACTTTCTCGAGGTCTGGCAGCGCGAGCAATGGCTCGAGTACTCCGGCCCGGTCGTCGGGCGCGTCGCGGTCGCGCTGCAGCGGCTAGCGGCCCGGATCAGCCCGGATGCCAGCTGCCACTCCCAGCTGCACGCGCGCCGGCTGGTTGCCGAGGGGCTTCGCCGGCCGCCGGTCGTCAGCCCCGGGCTCATCCACCAGTCGCGGGAGTTCGTGGCGAACTTGGAGACCGGCGAGCCGCCCGTCGTCCTCTTCGCTGGGCGGCACATCCCCGACAAGCAGGTGGAGACGATCCCCGCTGCCGTCGCCTGGGCCCGGCTGCAGCTTCCCACCCTGCGCGCGACGATCCTCGGTGAAGGTCCGAGCCGCGAGGCGGTCCGCGCGGAGGTGGTCCGGTGCGGCCTGGCGGAGGTGATCGAGCTTCCAGGCTTCGTCTCGGAAGCGGTGCTCCAGGCGACGGTGCGCGAGGCGGCCGTCTTCGTCAACCCGTCCCGGCGAGAGGGGTACGGCCTCGTCGTGGTCGAGGCATGCGCCGCAGGGACGCCGGTGGTACTGGTCGATGCGGAAGACAATGCCGCCGTCGAGCTTGTCGAGCCGGGCGTGAATGGCTTCGTGGCGAGCTCGACGGCAGCCGCGGTGCTCGGCAGCGCCATCGTCGCCGCGGTGCAAGGGGGAAGTGCCCTGCGGGTCCGCACCCGAGAGTGGTTCGAGGTAGCCGCCGAGCAGCGGACCGCCGAACTGGCCGCGCGGCAGATCCTCGAACGGCTGCTGCCGACCCGCTGACCGCCGCAGGCAGGTCGCCTATAGAAGCGTCGGGTGGCGTACCGCGTCGGCTGCTCGTCGGCTGTTAGAGTGGCGCGCCCCCGAACGAGAGCTGCGTGTACCCGCGCGAGTCGTAGGACGGATCCGATGGCCACCCCGAGCTGTGAACTCACGATTCTGATGCCGTGCCTCAACGAGGCGGAGACCCTCGAGGTGTGCATCCTCAAGGCCCAGGCCTACCTGGCCGGTTCCGGCGTCTCGGGAGAGGTGGTCATCGCCGACAACGGCAGCACCGACGGCTCTCAGGCGATCGCCGCCGGGCTGGGCGCCCGAGTGGTGGCGATCCCGCGGCGCGGCTACGGCAGCGCGCTCATCGGCGGGATCGAGGCCGCCCGTGGCACCTACGTGATCATGGGCGATGCCGACGACAGCTATGACTTCTCGGCGCTCGACCCGTTCGTCGAGAAGTTGCGCGACGGAAACCAGCTGGTGATGGGCAACCGCTTCCGGGGCGGCATCGCGCCCGGTGCCATGCCGCCGCTGCACCGGTACCTCGGGAACCCGGTCCTCTCCAGCATCGGCCGGCTCTTCTTCAACCGGAAGATCCGCGACTTCCACTGCGGGCTCCGTGGCTTCAGCCGCCAGGTGATCCTCGACCTCGAGCTGGTGACCACGGGCATGGAGTTCGCCTCCGAGATGGTGGTGCGCGCGAGCCTCGCGGGGCTGAAGATCGCCGAGGTGCCGACCAC
>Ga0209429_10001276_pt1 | contig 15836 bp, 15 predicted proteins | sample BarGraNGADG00212_3_FD_184493 | JGI IMG/M metagenome (GOLD analysis project Ga0209429, IMG submission 184493) | Arctic peat soil microbial communities from Barrow, Alaska - Barrow Graham LP Ref core NGADG0004-212 (SPAdes) (version 2) | ecosystem: Environmental > Terrestrial > Soil > Wetlands >... | reverse complement strand
GCAAAAACAAAGTCAGAGAATTCTGTATGGTATCAACCAGATAGGACAAGAACTTGCAGAGATTAGAGTCATTTATGAGAAGAGGAGTAAGATGTAATCGGTAATCAGTAATCGGTAATCAGTAATCGGTAATCGGTAATCGGTAATCGGTAATCGGTAATCAGTAATCAGTAATCAGTAATCAGTAATCGGTAATCGGTAATCAAAGATAAAACAGGAATATTTTAATGAAAAAAAGTCATGAAAAAAGATAAGATTATAACAACATTTGAGGAACATCTCGAAGAAAGATACGGCAGGATTGGTTCAAAGACCCGGACTGATTTCGACATAAAAGCAAAAGCATTTGCTATTGGAGAAATAATTAAAGATGAACGTAAACAATCTAATATGACCCAGGAAGAATTAGCGAGGAGAACCGGAACTCGAAAAAGCTTCATCTCAAGAATAGAGAATGGACATAGCGATATTCAACTCTCAACTCTCTACAAATTAATAGAACAAGGACTTGGAAAGAAAATAAACCTTTCTATCGATTGATTAAAATAAAAAACAACACATGACAATCGGATTTTACCTGTCCCAACCTTTAGAGATGCAATTTGCCTGGAACCTGGAACCACCTGACAACAGGCGTTTACAGTGAACAGTTGATAGCGTAAAGCGGAGAGATGTGAGCGGAGAGATGTGAGCGGAGAGCGTCAATAAAAAACTTCACATTTAACCAGAATTATCTATATTTGTACTTTTAAATATCATGATAATTAAAAGCGGCACTTTAAAACATCATGTATAATAGAAAGCAGGTATTTCAAGGTCTTGGAAAAGAGAGCGCTTTTCTCTGGGGTGCAAGACAAACAGGGAAGAGTACCCTTCTTAAAGGAATATATCCGAAAGCACCATACTTTGACCTGCTGCTGGCAAATGAATATGACCGTTTTCTGCGTAACCCTTCTATGTTACGTGAAATACTGGAAGTAACACCTGCCGGTTCACCAGTAATAATAGATGAGATACAACGACTCCCCTCCCTTCTGAATGAGATACAGTGGATGATTGTGAACCGCAGCAGACAGTTTATCCTTAGCGGATCAAGCCCACGTAATATTATGCGATCAGGTGGTAATCTTTTGGGCGGCAGAGCGGCCAGATATGAACTATATCCCCTGGTATACAAAGAGATCCCCGATTTCGACCTGCTCAAGGCGATGAACAACGGATTATTGCCACGCCATTACCTTGCAAAGAGGGCTGATAAGCTTCTTTCAGCTTATACAGGCAGCTACCTGCGTGATGAGATTATGGCAGAAGCAAAAATCAGAAACATAAGTTCGTTCTCACGCTTCCTCGAGATGGCTGCATTCTCAAATGGCGAGTTAGTTAACTATTCAAACATTGCAGCCGATTGCGGGGTAAGCGCCCCGACTGTCAGGGAATATTTTCAGATACTTGAAGACACACTTATAGGTCGCTTCCTCCCTTCATACCAGAAGAAGCCTAAACGCAGAGTTATACTCTCCCCAAAATTCTATTACTTTGACGTCGGCATTGCCAATTATCTTCTTAAGCGTGGCCCGATAGTCACAGGAAATGAATCATTCGGTCATGCTTTCGAACACTTTATATACCATGAGATTTACTCTCACAGCCATTACTCTGATCTTAATTATCAAGTAAGCTACTGGAGAACAGCCTCTCAGATAGAAGTTGATTTTATTCTTGGCGATCATGAAGTGGCCGTGGAAGTCAAATCTACTGAGATGGCAAACCCCAGGCATCTGCATGGACTGAAAAGTTTTGCAGAAGAGTATAATGTTAAGAAACTAATACTGGTATCCAATGATCCATCTCCTCGAAAAGTGGGTAAAATAATGATCATGCCATGGAAGTTCTTTCTTGATCAGCTATGGGATGGAGAATTAATTGAGTAGTGAGTTATGAGAGGTGAGCGTAGAGGGGGAGCTCCCAGCATGCTGCGCTAAAGACAAAAGAGGAACGACCGTAAAAAAATTGCACAGTGGGGAATTTTAGGGAGGAGCCAGACTGCAGTGGTGACAAAAGTAACTCTGAACACAAATTTCAACCGAATATTTAAGTTCCCTGCTGAAGAACCTTTTCTAAAAATTGTTACATTTGTTTAAGCAGAGATTAAATATTAATTCTCCGGATTTATGTCCTCACTAACATTAAGCGGATGGGAGGCAGTACTGCTTGCATTCGCAGGAGCCATATTTGTCACTTGGTATTACATGCCACGTATTATCAAAGTCGCATCCCGACGGCACCTTACTGACAAACCGGGTACTCACAAAATACACATGGGTGAGATACCAACACTCGGCGGCATAGGTATCTTCGGCGGCTTTGCGTTCGGTTTTCTCCTTTCTGTCAATGGCTATATGGAGGGTGTCTCCTATTTCACTGCCGCCCTGATAATCCTCTTCTTCACAGGTATGAAAGATGACCTCATAAATATCAAACCATATAAAAAGATTGTGGCACAGGTATTTGCCGCAATCATCATTTGCGCCTTTGTCAATTTACGCTTCACAAATTTCCACGGCTTCCTTGGCATAACCACAATACCGGATTGGTTATCATATTTCACTACAATTTTCCTGGTCGTCATAATAATAAATTCCCTGAACCTCATTGACGGCATTGACGGTCTCGCAGCTTCCATAGGTATAATTGCCGGCACTACTTTCGGTGTATGGTCATATTTATCCGGCGATTATGGATATGCTATCATGTCTTCTGCTCTTACCGGCACTCTCATTGTCTTCCTGGTCTTTAACCTGTCGAAAGGGAAGTACAAGATCTTCATGGGCGATACCGGATCAATGATCATCGGATTTATAATGGTAATAATGGCAATCCGCTTCAACGAGATCAACGCCGGTAATCCGCCATTTCACAAGCTTAGCTCCTCCCCGGCTGTTTCAATTGCAATACTCATCGTCCCTCTCTTTGATACTCTTCGTGTAATAATAATACGGCTGGTACGCGGTCAGAGTCCTCTCGTAGCCGATAACCGCCATATACATCACCTTCTGCTGCGCGCAGGATGCACACATAAACAGGCTACATTATTCATATCACTGGCTAACATTTTTATAATTGCCGTGGGATTTCTCCTCGATCATATTGGCATCTTCTGGCTCTGCCTGGTACTGTTATCTCTTTGCATAGCATTTACAGTGCCTGTCTATATAATTGTAGTCCGGAAAGAGAAATGGAACTGGAAAAACTACAAGTGGTGGAAAATTGGTCATGGCAGGAGAGTTGACGTGTCCTCCAAAGCTTTCTTTGACCACCGAAACGTAAGTGAAGGTGGTAGCGAAGGAGGAGCGTAAAGTGTAGAGCGTAGCGTTTTTAGTAATTTCAACCTTAAAATATACTGAGTTTTGTCTAAAAAAATTTTCGTCAGCGGCTGTTTCGACATGCTGCATTCCGGTCATGTGGCTTTCTTTGAGGAGGCTGCTTCGCTTGGTGACCTTTATGTAGGTATTGGTTCCGATAAGACTATCTATTCGCTAAAGGGAAGGTCAACCTTCAATGGTGAAAAGGAAAGACTTTATATGATAAGGTCGCTCCGTTATGTCAAAGATGCCCGGATAAACAGCGGTTCCGGATTGCTCGATTTTGAAAAAGACCTCCGGGAACTAATGCCCGATATTTTCTTCGTTAACGAAGACGGATACCTTAGGGAAAAACAATTGTTGTGCGAAAAGCTTGGCGTTGAACTTGTTGTAAGTAAACGTCTGCCGCACAAGGGACTCCCTCCCCGCTCGACCACTGCCCTGCGCAGCGAATGCCGTATTCCTTATCGTCTCGACCTGGCAGGAGGATGGCTCGACCAGCCTTTTGTATCAAAATGCCACCCGGGCGCTGTTCTTACAATATCAATAGAACCCGATATTGAATTCAACGACCGCAGCGGAATGTCGGGAAGCACCCGCCGAAAAGCTGTTGAGTTGTGGAAGACGGATGTCCCTGAAGGCGACCCTTTTATACTTGCCAGAACCCTTTTCTGTATCGAGAACCCTCCGGGCACAAGCTATATCAGCGGCTCACAGGATTCTATAGGAATAGTCTTCCCCGGACTTAACAGGCTCGATTATGCATCGGGTCAATACTGGCCGGAGAAGATCACTACGGTGTCAGATATTGAAATTCTCGGGTGGATCGAAGAACATCTGTGGTTCATTACTCTTCCTCCCCGGTCGGGCGATTTCAATGTGCTTGATGAGACACACGTTTCCGAAAAGGGGGCAAAAGCTCTTGCAAAAGCAGCCGATGATACCTGGAACGCAATATTATTAAAAGACATCAAAAAATTCGGTAATGCTTTCCGCGATTCATTTAATGCCCAGGTGGCTATGTTCCCGCTGATGAAAAGCAAAACCGTAAGTGATACCATTGAACAATATAAAGAAAGCGCCTTAGGCTGGAAGCTTGCCGGTGCAGGCGGAGGAGGATACCTGGTGCTGGTTTCGGAGGAAAAGGTCCCGAATGCGTTAAGGATAAGAATAAGAAGGTAGAAAAGCGTGGAGCATAGAACTTAGTGTCGAGTGACGCTAACCCTATTTCTGCTTCATCTTGGCATCCATACTTAAAGTAGCATGAGGCACAGCTCTCAATCTCTCTTTTGATATAAGCTTCCCTGTTTCGCGACAGATCCCGTATGTTTTATTCTCTATCCTGACAAGCGCTGCCTGAAGGTGTTGAATGAATTTCAACTGACGCTGGGCCAGACGCCCGGCTTCCTCTTTTGACAAAGTGGTGGCGCCTTCTTCAAGAACCTTAAAGGTAGGAGATGTGTCCATAGTGTCATTACTCTCTTCATGAGTGATGCTGGATTTCAATATCTCATAGTCCTTCTTTGCCTTATCCAGCTTGGCAAGGATGATCTGCCTGAATTCTACAAGCTCGTCATCTGAATATCTTGTCTTTTCAGCCATGACCTTAGTTTTTAATTATCCGGCAAAGGTATGGATTTTAAATTAATAACAAAATATAGGAAAACGATGTACAACACACGACGAACGACACACGCTGAGATGAATAGATTGGTTAGTGGGTTAGTTCTAACTAACTTACTAACCTTATAACAATCCTTACAATAACATCATCAAGGTCCACCTCTTTAACTTCGCTGCCCTTAAGCCCTGGAACAATAGTTACAGAAGTTGCAAGTGTCTGCGACCCGATATAGGCGGCATGCCGTTTAACTGCTTCTCTTACAGACTCATGGTCTTCGATCTGAACAATGATCTTATCCGTAACATCATAGCCACTCTCCTTCCTGATATTCTGGATCCTGTTCACAAACTCGCGGGCAATACCTTCATAGCGCAATTCTTCCGTGACAGTGATATCAAGAGCTACAGTCAGTTTACCATCGTTGGCCACCTGCCAGCCGGGGATATCTTCGGAAATAATTTCTACCTCTTCTAAAGTTAGTGAGACCTCCCCTCCGTTTATAGTGACCATATATGAACCATTAGCCTCAAATGATACTATCGCCTGCTGATCCATTGCATTGATGGCATTGCTGACATCTTTCATAAGCTTGCCGAAACGCGGACCAAGGGTTTTGAAGTTTGGCTTGATCTTCTTAACAAGAATGCCTGATGTATCATCAATATATTCAACCTCTTTCACATTGACCTCAGCAAGTACAAGGTCTTTAACTGCTTCAAATTTCTCTTTGAAGTTATTATCAGTAACTGGTAACATTATTTTTGCCAGCGGTTGCCGGACTTTAATACTTACTTTCCGACGCAGTCCCAGTATCATCGAAGATACCTTCTGTGCAATATCCATCCTCTCCTCAAGATCCTTGTCGATCAGCGACTGGTCATACCGCGGGAAGAGAGCCAGGTGAACTGACTCCTCCTTACATTTACCTGTGGTGATATTAAGATCGCGGAAGAGACGATCGGCATAAAAAGGTGCAAGCGGCGCCATCAGCCTGCTTACAGTTTCGAGACATACAAAGAGAGTCTGGTAGGCAGCAACCTTATCTTTATCGAACTCTCCTCCCCAGTAACGTTTCCTGTTGAGCCTCACATACCAGTTACTCAGGTTTTCGGTAACGAATTCCTGGATAGCTCGTCCTGCACGGGTGAGATCATAATCTTCATAGCAACTCCCGACTTCCTTTATGAGTGAATTAAGGAGGGAGATGATCCATTGGTCTATTTCAGGGCGTTCATTTACAGGAATATCCTTTTCAGCATATCTGAAATTATCAACATTAGCATATAGAGAAAAGAAGGAATAGGTATTATATAGCGTTCCGAAAAACTTGCGTCTGACTTCATCAACACCGGCGGCATCGAACTTCAGGTTATCCCATGGCTGTGAATTGGTGATCATGTACCAGCGCAACGGATCGGAACCGTACTCCTCTATTGCGCCGAAGGGATCGACAGCATTACCGAGACGTTTCGACATCTTGTTACCGTTCTTGTCGAGCACAAGCCCGTTGGAGATGATATTCTTAAATGCAATAGAGTCCGATATCATGGTGGCTATTGCATGAAGAGTAAAGAACCAGCCTCTTGTCTGGTCAACGCCTTCAGCAATATAGTCGGCCGGGAACATCTGATCAAAATTATCCTTATTCTCAAAAGGATAGTGAGCCTGCGCATAAGGCATGGCTCCGGAGTCGAACCATACGTCAATAAGATCAGGTTCGCGGAACATCTTTTCCCCGGAAGTGCTTACAAGGATTATTTTGTCAACATATGGCCTGTGAAGATCAAACTTCTCATAGTTCTCCTGTGAGTTGTCACCTTCCTTAAAATCTTTTAATGGATTGCTCTCCATGAATCCATTCTTAATAGACTTTTCGATCTCTGATTTTAGTTCTGCTGCTGAGCCGATACACTTTTCCTCTTTACGATCTTCAGTCACCCAGATAGGCAATGGCGTTCCCCAAAAACGAGACCGGGAGAGGTTCCAGTCAACAAGGTTCTCAAGCCACTTACCAAACCTGCCGGTACCGGTCGACTTAGGATTCCAGTTGATAGTGTTATTAAGCTCTATCATCCTGTCACGGAAAGCCGTGGTACGGATAAACCATGAATCGAGTGGATAATAAAGCACCGGTTTATCGGTACGCCAGCAATGCGGATAACTGTGAACCAGTTTCTCTATTCTGAAAACTTTGCCCTGCTGCTTTAACTTCACCGCGATATCGACATCGAGAGTCTCGGCTCCTTCGGGAAGGGAAGGATCATAATCGTTCTTCACGGGACGGGCTTCAAAACCTGTATATGTTTTTATATTAACCCGTTCTTTAACAAATGCCTCATCAAGATCAGCGATGGGGACCAGGTAACCTCTCCTGTCAACCATGGGACCCAACGTGCCATCTTTTCTTTTTACCATCATTGGAGGGATGCCGTTTTCCTTACCGGCACGGTAGTCGTCAGCGCCGAAGGTCGGAGCTATATGAACTATGCCGGTACCATCTTCGGTTGTGACAAATTCACCCGTTATCACCCTGAAGGCTCCGGCATCAGGTTTTACCCAGTCGATAAGCTGCTTATAGTTTATGTCCATAAGCTTCTTCCCCTGAAATTCCTCAAGAACTTTGAAAGGGATCTTTTTGTCGCCGGGCTTATATTCTGAAAAATCAAGCCCTGAATTTGATTCAGGGAACAATGAATTCAGGAGATCTTTAGCTATGATAACAGTTATCGGATCGCCCGAATATGGATTGAAACTGCGTACCTTTATATATATGATATCTTTACCTACAGCCAGCGCAGTATTTGAGGGTAGTGTCCATGGGGTAGTTGTCCAGGCCATCATGTAGACCGCAGTCGTGTCAATATTTCTGAAAAGAAATTCTGATTTTGTGTCGCGGATAAGCTTAAAAAGGGCAATGCATGTAGTGTCTTTCACATCTCTATAACAGCCCGGCAGGTTTAGCTCATGCGAGCTGAGGCCGGTGCCTGCGGCAGGTGAATATGGCTGGATGGTGTAACCTTTATACAGAAAGCCTTTTGTATAGAGCTGTTTAAGCAGCCACCAGAGAGTTTCGATATACCTGCTGTCGTATGTCACATACGGGTGATCCATGTTGACCCAGTAGCCCATCTTGCGGGTAAGATCTTCCCACAGGTCGGTGTACCTCATCACATCGGTTCGGCATGCTTTGTTGAATTCTTCAATTGAAATTTTACTTGTCCCTATATCTTCTTTGGTGATGCCGAGAGCCTTTTCCACTCCCAGCTCAACAGGAAGTCCGTGAGTGTCCCAACCTGCTTTACGTTTCACTTCGTAACCGCATTGTGTCTTGAAACGGCAGATAGCGTCCTTGATGGTACGGGCCATAACATGATGGATCCCCGGGATACCATTGGCAGAAGGGGGCCCTTCATAAAAAACAAATTCACCTTTTCCGTCACGCTGGCGGATGCTTTTATGGAAAGTATCATTTTCATCCCATATCTTCAGGATCTCTTTATTAACCTTCGAAAGATCAAGTCCTTTATATTCAGGAAATCGTTTCCCCATTGGATCAGACAGTTATTGTTGTTTATTGTTATTTGAAAAATCGGACAAAGATAGAAAAAAGTTTCGGGTTTGCCTATGGACTGGTCTCCACGATTTGCATGACTCAGTTCTTTTGTTATTCTCCGGAATGCTTGTTCATTTCTTTTGTTCATCCAAAAGAAATGAACAACAGTTTTCAAATAAAAATTATTTATTTCCTTTATAACAGAAATGATCCTTTATGAAAACAACCACTATTATCATATTCACTCTTATAACATGTTGTTTTTCTTTATTTTCCCAGGAAATCCCCGATTCCATTAAATTCCGGTCGCTGGAGCCGAATGAATTTCATCTTCAATATCTTAAGAATGACTCTGCATTACTTATTGATGTGCGGGAGTTTTTTGAATACAGACATTCAAGGATTATTGGTTCCGTCAATATTCCTTCGTCAGGAAATCTTGAAATTTCAACTGATACAATAAATAAAACTCATTCCCTCTTTTTTTACTGTTATTCCGGAACCAGAAGTGAACGGGTCGCAAGATTCTTTTATGATAAAGGCTTCAGGAAACTCTACTCGCTTGAAGGGGGATTTGTAAGATGGAATAAAGAAAAGATGCAGGTTGAAAAAAGGCGCAAAGGCAAAAAAAAACTTACTTTTGTACCTAAACTATAATTGTATCATATAATGTTTTCCGGGATTATCGAAGAAGCCGCTCCGGTGGTAAAGATTGAGAAAGAAAAAGATAACCTTCATATTACAATGAGGTGTTCATTTACCGATGAGCTTAAGATTGATCAGAGCGTCTCTCATAACGGCGTCTGCCTCACCGTTGTAAAAAAAGAGAAAGATACCTATACCGTTACTGCAATAAAAGAGACTCTCGGGAAATCGAATCTTGGATTACTGAAACCAGGAGACAAGGTCAACCTCGAACGGAGCGCTAAACTTGACGGCCGTCTCGACGGACATATGGTGCAGGGGCATGTTGACCAGACAGCAATCTGTGCAAATGTCAGGGAGGCGGGTGGAAGCTGGTACTATACCTTTGAATATGAGCCTGCTCAGGATGATTATATTACTGTTGAAAAAGGTTCTGTTTCTGTAAATGGGGTGAGCCTGACTGTTGTCAACTCAAAAACAAAATCATTTGAAGTGGCTATTATACCTTTTACCCATGAGGTTACCAATTTCCATCAAATTAAAAAAGGAACAGTGGTAAACATTGAATTTGATATCCTTGGGAAATATATTGCCAGAATCGTTAAGCAGCAATTAGGTTCATTCGATAAATAAAACCCACCCCTGCTCCAGGGAGGGGATTTAAGAACTGCTCCGTTGCGCCTTTAAGCCGTTATGCCGTTACGGTTTTGTTCCATATTATCTTCTTCCCGAATCCCAGCCTGTTATCAGTCATCTTAATAAAAGTGAGGCTGACAATCCATAGATGCGTATCCATCAGTGTTGCCGGGGGAAACCGTTTCAGATAGGCAGTTTTTGCTTTGCGTTCCATCTCCCCTGCCGGCTCCGAAACCGAACCCTGGAACTGAATACCCCTTATTTTTCCTATTACCATAGTCTCAAGAACAACTGATCCTGCCACAAAAGGATTCTTTAAGAACTCCTTCCCATGCCTGGTGTCAGTATCTGTCGTGATGACAAGTGCATTTGCTTCTTCCAGATAAACATAAAAACAATTGGCACACCATGGCTCATTATTCACTGTGGTGGCAATTGTGAGAACATGATGTTTCCTGAAAAAGCTTATTATACGCTTGTCAATCATTTTCCATCCAGTGATAAGTTTCTGTCTCGAAACCGGCTAAGGAAATAATCCTTTCAACAACTGTCATTACAAGATCATTAATGGTTTTCGGATTACTGTAAAATGATGGCGTTGCCGGACAGATTATTGCACCTGCCAGGGTGAGTCTCTCCATATTCTTAATATGTATAATGTTATACGGAGTTTCGCGTGGAACAAGAATTAGCCTCCGCCGCTCCTTCATCATAACATCGGCAGTACGACAGATAAGATCATCGGAAGTCCCATTTGCAATTCGTCCAAGCGTACCCATCGATGCCGGGCATATAATCATGGTATCATAATCCGAAGAACCTGATGCGAACGGAGCAAAATAGCTATTGTTTTTATATTCCTTCGCAGGCGGTTTTACAACAAATTCTTTACCAATTTCATGTATCCAGATATGCTTTGCTGTATCCGAAAAGATAACTGCTATCTCTCCAACGGGGGTCCTGATCTTCTGAAGTTTTTCAAGAAGTTTCAGAGCATAAACAGATCCGCTTGCCCCGGTTACAGCAACAACAATTTTTCTATTTTTTGATTCCATTTACAGATAACAATCAGGCGGTAAAGTTAGCAAAATTATAAAAATGTCCCTGATCTTTACCTGACCATCTTGAAGCTCCCTCTTCAACTCCCTTCAACTTAATTTACTACTTTTACAAATTAAATTCATCAATTTGAAGAAGCTTGTAATCCTTACCGGCGCCGGCATGAGTGCTGAAAGTGGTATCCGTACATTCAGGGATTCTGATGGTTTATGGGAGGAATATGAAGTTACGGATGTCGCAACACCAATGGCCTGGAAGAAGAACACGCCACTTGTTTTAAGGTTCTATAATGAAAGGAGGAAACAGCTTGCAGCCGCTGAACCAAATGAGGGTCACCGTGGAATTGCAGAACTTGCAAAAGATTTCGATGTTCATGTCATAACGCAGAATATAGATAATCTACATGAAAGGGCTGGAAGCAAAAATGTACTGCATCTTCATGGCGAACTCACAAAGGCCAGAAGCACAACAGATCCATCTTTGATATATGATATTTTTTATAATGACATTAAGGAGGGCGACAAATGTGAAAAAGGGAGCCAGCTACGTCCTCATATAGTATGGTTTGGAGAAGCGGTACCCATGATGGATGAGGCCATCAGGATTACCCGGACAGCTGATATATTTGTAGTTATAGGCTCGTCATTGGTTGTTTACCCTGCTGCCGGTTTGATTAGTTATGCCCCGGACAGAGTTCCTGTTTTTCTAATCGACCCTAAAGAGGTTTCGGTTCCTTTAAACCGCAAAATTGAGGTGATAAAGGAAAAAGCTTCGAAGGGGGTTGAAATTTTAAGTGAAAGATTATTTAATATGCAGAGGGGATAATTAAAATTTCAACCATTAATCTTTTTACGCCCATCAGACCGTCTTTTTGCTACCCGACCCCCAAAAGGGGGCTACTATTTGTTTTTCTTCAACCCGAGAATCATTAATTCATAATATCTTTACGCCATGATCGACCGCCCCACTATAGAACGAATACTCGATGCTGCTCAGATAGTTGATGTGGTGCAGGAATTTGTACAGCTAAAGAAAAGAGGTGTTAACTACCTTGGGCTCTGCCCGTTTCATAACGAAAAAACTCCTTCTTTTACTGTTTCACCCTCTAAAGAGATATTCAAATGTTTCGGTTGCGGAAAGGTTGGCAACTCGGTCAACTTTGTGATGGAGCATGAACACCTCACCTATCCCGAGGCGCTGAAATATCTTGCAAGGAAATATCATATCGAGATTGTCGAAAAAGAACTTACTGCGGAAGAAGTTGAAAAACAGAACGAACGCGAAAGTCTCATTGTCGTCTCTTCCTACGCAGCAAGACAGTTCACGGAAAATCTTTTTCAGTCGGACGAAGGAATTACTGTCGGGCTAACCTATTTTAAAGAAAGAGGATTCCAGCAGAGTACACTTAAGAAATTTGAAATAGGATACAGCTTTGACAAACGAGACGCTTTTTCAAAAAAGGCTCTGGAAGATGGTTACAGGAAGGATTTTCTGATAAAGACCGGCCTCTCAATTCAGCATGATGATCATATCTTTGACAGGTTCAGTGGCAGGGTAATGTTTCCCATTCACTCACTCTCGGGACAGGTCCTTGGCTTTGGTGGAAGGGTTCTTAAAACAGATGCCAAAACAGCTAAATATCTTAACTCCCCCGAGTCGGAAATTTACCACAAAAGCCGTATCCTCTACGGGATATACCAGGCACGAAAAGCAATAACCCAGCTGGACAAATGTTATCTCGTTGAGGGATATACCGATGTCTTATCTCTCCATGAGGCAAACATTGAAAATGTTGTTGCATCATCGGGAACATCACTTACCCAGGAACAGATAAGACTCATTAAACGGTTCACGCAGAACATAACGATCCTTTATGATGGTGATCCTGCAGGTATTAAAGCATCGATCAGGGGGATCGATCTTGTGCTTGAGGAAGGGATGAATGTCAAGATAGTTCTGCTTCCCGAGCCGGAAGATCCTGACTCATATTCCAAAAAAGTCAGTAACGAGGAGTTTACAAGATATCTCACTGATAACGAAACAGACTTTATCCGTTTCAAAACGCAGCTCCTTCTTAAGGAGGCAAACAACGACCCTATAAGAAAAGCAAACCTTATCCGTGATATTGTCAAGTCAATTGCCGTCATCCCCGATATGATAACAAGAACTGTATATATAAAGGAGTGTAGTCTTGTTCTTGAAGTGGCTGAGCCAATTCTTTATCATGAAGTAAACAAGCTTCAGCAACAGAAGTCATTTCAGGATCGTAATAAATATCCCGGACCTGAAGATCTGCCTGTCATTCCTCCTCCGGTATTGGTGAAACCTGTTAAACAGGAGATCTTAACTTTATATTCAGAGAAGGAGATAATAAGGTTGCTCCTTAAATTCGGCAGCCTTGAATTTCAACGTAAAATAACCGGAGAGGAAGGGAAAGTGGAGGTTCTGACAGTTTCGGACTATATTGTCGGTGAAATAACCTCGGATGACCTGTTGTTTGATGACAGGATCTGCGCAAATATTTTTGCTGAATTCCGGTTTCATGTCGAACATGGTATCTTTCCCGGTGATAAACAGTTTGTCAAGCATGAAGATCCTGAGATTTCAAGATTATCGGCTGATCTTCTCTCCGATTCGCATGAACTCAGCAAGATCTGGAAAAACAAGCAGACATATGTTGAAACTGAAGAGATGAAACTCAAAGAGATTATTCCGGATGCTGTTCTTAAATTCAAGGGAGATAAGATCAAGGTGTTGTTAAAGGATGTTATGACACAGCTTGAAGAGGCAGTGAAGACCAATGATATGGAGCGGGTACAGGCCCTTCAGATGAAGGATCAGAATCTTAAGGTTGCTCTGAGGATGATTTCAAGGAAGCTGGGAAACAGAATTTTATTATAATTTTCTCTTTAAAAGTTAAGTAAAAGCAGCAATAAGCTATATTTTCCGATTTATTATTATTTTTGACATATAATAAAAACCGCATGAAAAGCATCCTGTACTGTCTGCTTATTTTTTTGCCACTTCATTTTTATTCATGCAAAACAAAAACTCCCGAAAAAGAATCCTTCGTTCCAGACTTTTCAACCTTTAAACCTGATTCTGCAAACACTAAGCAGCTGGTGGTAAAGAATGAGATCTTCTACGGAATTCTGACACCTGTAGAAGTTTGTGCAATCTTTAACAGGCTGGGCGTTCCATACAATAATACAGCTCTTAATCCTGTCTCAAACAAGGACCTTTACCTGAGCAACTCAAAGGCTGCTATCAACACCGGTATATACGGCGTGGATTTCGGATATCTCAAGCTGTTTGGACTCGGGCAGGAAATGATAGATTATATGGTTACAATCCGCACCATGAGCAATAAACTCGGTTTACCTGATGCTCTCCTTACCGAACCAATAAAACAGATACAGAATGATATGGCTGAACCGGATTCAATTATGGTCATGATGAATACGTCGTACAGAAATATCGAAGATCATCTCCGTCAGAGCGGAAGGGAAAGCACAGCAGGGCTGATGGTTATGGGAGGATGGGTTGAAGCTTTATATATTGCCACTCACCTTGTTTATAACCCTGCGGATCCCGATCCTGTTGTGATTCAAAAAATTGCCGAACAAAAATATACTCTGACATCCCTATTAAGCTTCATGAAGAATTATTACGACGACCCCGTTGTTGTCTATTATACAAAAAAACTCAAATACCTGAAGAATTATTTTGATTCATTCGACATATACTTCCAAAAAGGAGATCTTGAAATTGATACCTCCCGGCAGGTCCTTCGGATATCAGGCAGCAAGAGCAACGTTACGGTTGAGACCCTGAATAAAATACGTGATTATACGGCTAAGCTGAGGACCGAAATGGTGACACCGTAGGCGTAACGGCTTTGCAGTTAGAACAATGGCTATGATCGGAAATGAGTCAGAAGAAATATTCCCGGTTGTTGATGAAGAGGGCAATATAATCGGAGAAGCTCCCAGAAGTCTCTGCCATGACGGCAAGAGCATGCTTCTTCACCCTGTAGTTCATCTTCATCTTTTTAACAGCTCAGGTGACCTGTTTCTTCAGAAAAGGTCACAGTCGAAAGATATCCAGCCCGGGAAATGGGATACTTCTATCGGGGGACATGTATCTCCCGGAGAATCAGTTGAAAAGGCTCTCGCCCGAGAGGTAAAAGAAGAGATTGATATTGAAAATTTTAAACCATCGTTTTTAGGGAAATATGTTTGGGTATCGTCAAGAGAAAGAGAGCTTGTTCATTCATTTTTAACTATTTCGAATGAGATTCCTGTTATTAATAAAATCGAGATCGAGAAAGGAAGGTTCTGGTCAATGCGGGAAATCAGAAATGCCATCGGAAAAAATGTTTTTACACCAAATTTTGAAAATGAATTTCAGAAATTTTTTATGTAATTTACCACCTTCCCTTAAACAATAAATTGATAAAAATTGAGTATAATTAATATTAATTAGGTTGTTCAGTAAACCCTCCGCCATGAAACCCGATAAGATTTGCGTTACTCTTTTTCTTTTGATAATTTTAACATCGTTCACATGGATAACATCCTGTACACATACCTTCGATATAACAGGAATGCCGGAGATTTGTTTTGACCGTGATGTCCTGCCGATCTTTAAAAACAGCTGTGCCATTACGGGTTGCCACGATGGCCGCGGAGAATCGGATCTGGTGCTGACAAATTATGCTGATATCAGCCGTTCCGTAGTTCCCGGAAATCCGGGTGCCAGCAGAACTTATAAAACAATTACTGCTACTTACGGAAATAAAATGCCGCCAGACCAGCCTTTGTCATTAGAAAACAGAACCATAATACGTTTTTGGATTGAACAGGGTGCCCACCCGACGACCTGCCAGTGAATGAATAATGGATATTTAAACAATTAGTACCGATCAGGATATGAAGCGATTAATCTTACCTCTCTC